>Ga0335397_10001067_pt1 | contig 37027 bp, 32 predicted proteins | sample MAT04_FD_205740 | JGI IMG/M metagenome (GOLD analysis project Ga0335397, IMG submission 205740) | Freshwater microbial communities from Lake Fryxell liftoff mats and glacier meltwater in Antarctica - MAT-04 (spades assembly) (version 2) ... | reverse complement strand
CTTGGACGCCGTCTCCTCGAGCATGGCGAGCGCCGCGTCCGTGTCGCGACGTGCCAGCGCCGAGGCTCCCTGCGAGCTCGCGAGGCGAGCGCGCGCGTCGAGCGCACGCCAGGCCCATTCGCGCTGACCGAGCGTGGTGGCGCGCTCGTGGGCCTCGTCGAGCGCCTGGCGCGCCGCCGTCTCATCACCTCGGAGGAGCGCGAGCGTCCCCTTCACGATGCAGGCGAGGGGCTCGTGCTCCTGGAGCCCGCCCTCGCCGACCTTCGCGCGCAGCGTGTCGAGCTCCCGCGACAGCGACGTCACGTCGACGTTCGCGGCGGCGTCGGAGCCGAGGCGCGTGAGGATGCCTTCGAGCCTCGCCTCGGCGGCGTCGAGCGGGCGAACGACGGCGTCGTAGGCCTCGGCGCACAGCTCGTAGAGGCGTGCGCCTCGGTCGATGTCGCCCATGCGCGTCGCGAGCTCGGCCTGGAGGCCGAGGAGCTGCGCGCGTGCGTTCGGCGAGAGCTTGTCGCGCTGCTCGGCAAGGCGCTCGATCGACGCGCCCGCGCGCGCGTAGCGGCCGAGGTAGAGGTCGAGGTTCGCGAGGTTGAAGAGCGTCTGCTGGACGGCCATGAGCGCGCCGGCGCGGCGTCCCATGTCGAGGGCGGCCTCGAGATGAACGAGCGACTGCGCGAGATCGCCGTCGGCCTTCGCGAGGCCCGCGAGGTTGAGGCGGGTCGTCGCGAGCGTCCACGCGTCGTGGGCCGTCTCGGCGGAGGCGAGCGCCGCCTCGTAGGCCTCGCGTGCCTCCTTCGCCCGGCCGCTGCGCTGGTGCGCGATGGCGAGTGAGCCGAGGGCGACGGCCTCGATACGTGCATCATGCACATTTTTGGCGACCGTCACCGCCTCCTCGAGCGCCTCGAGCGCGCGCTTCTCGTCCCCGAGATACGCGAGCGCGACGCCGCACACCGCGAGGGCGTCGGCCGACTGCGCGTCGCGCCCGCTCGCGAGCGGGGCGGCGGCCTCCTCGGCGAGCCTGGCCGCCTGCGCGAAGTCGCCCGCGCGGACGTGCGTCCGGGCGCGCGCGGTGAGCCAGGCGCGGCAGTGCGGGCCGCCGCGCGCGAGCTTCGCCACGGCATCGAGCGCCTTGGCGGCCGTCAGCGCGTCGCCGCGTGCGAGCAGGATCTTCGCGCGCGCGACGGCAAAATCGGTCTTCTCCGCGTCGTCGTTCGGCTGGTGGAGCGTGTCGAGGGTCTCGGAGGCCAGGTCGAAACGCCCTGTGTCGAGCGCGCGACGGAGCTCGGTGAGACCTTCCTCGCGTGAGCGCGAAGAAGGCGGCACGCTGCGACGCGAAGAGGCGTCGACGATCTCGTCGATCTCGTCGATGGAGGTCACGGCGCGGCCGCCGAGGCGCTTCACGAAGGAGCGGAGGAGGCCGGGCCTCCGCTGGACTCGCTCGAGGAGGTGTCGCGCGAGACGGTCGGGCAGGGAAGGGACGGCGCGCTTCACGAGCTCCGCGGCGGAGACGTCATCGAGCGGCGGCACCTCGAAGATCGAGGTGCCCTTGCTCGACAGCGCACCGACCGCCTCCGCGTCACCGACCGCCACGAGGCGCGCGCCGCGCTTCACCGCGCGCTTCAGCGCGGCCCGCGCGTCGTCGTCGAGTCCCGAGAAGTCGTCGACGACGACGACCAGGCCGGCCACGGGCGCGTCGAGACCGCCCCACACACCGAGCTCGAGCTCGACGACCTCGCGCGACGAGATCGCGCGCGCGGCGCCGCCCGCCTCGCGCCCGGGCTCGACGTTCGCGACCGGTGCGCCGCTCACGCCGAGCGACCACGAGAGCCTGCGAATCAACGTGGTGCGTCCGCTTCGCTTCGGACCGACGACCGCGAGCGCCGCGCCTGGTGCGAGGCGCGCGACCTCCGCGGTCAGCGCGTGCGCCGCGCCGTCGAGGCCGAGCACCGGCCACGCGGCCGCCTCGTCGAAGGCGCGGGTCTCGAGCCTGGCGGCGCTCTTGAGGGCGCTCGCGAGCTCGTCGATGCTCGGGTAGCGGGACTGAGGGTCCTCCTCCGTCGCGCGCTTCGCGATCTTCCGGAGCGCGTCGCGGACGGCGCCGGTGAGCTCGTCACCACGCGCGGTCAGCGCGTCGGCGAGCGTCGCGCCGAGCGCGTAGACCTCGCCGCGCACGGTGAGGGCGTCGCCGATGAGCAGCTCGGGCGCCGCGTACTTCGGCGTGAGCCCCTTCGCGCGCGCGCCGCCTTCACGCCATGGTGTCGCGAGCCCGAGGTCGACGAGCGTGCCGGTTCCGTCGTCGCCGACAATCACGTTCGCCGGCTTGATGTCGCCGTGGAAGAGGCCGGCACGGTGGAGCACGGTGAGCTGGTCCGCGGCGCATGCGATGGGGCGCAGCCACTCGCCGTCGCCGTGCTCCATCACGTCCTCGAGGCTCCGGCCGTCGACGAGCTCACGCACGAGGTAGCGGCGGGTGCTTCCCGGCAGGCTTCCGAACGCGACCACGCGCGGGACGCCGAGGCCCTCGAGGCCGCTCAGCGTGACGGCCTCGCGCACGAGCGCCATCGTCTCTGCCTCGCCCGCATCCTCACTGAGGACCTTGAGCGCGAGCTCGGTGCCGGTGACGCGATCGCGTACGGCCCAGACCTCGCCGCCGCCACCCTTGCCGAGGCGTGCCATCGCCTCGTAGCGGGCGGGCATCGTGAACGTCGGCAACGTGGGCTGAGCGCTCATTTTTCAGGGGGGCGCGACCAGTGCCACGCCGCCCCGCGATGCTATCGTGCCACGAGTGTGCCACCACAGCTTTGTGCCAAGCGGGGCCGAAGTCCCGGCTCGGCGCCTTTACTCCTTCGGCTTCTGCTCGAGGCCGTAGGCGCCGTTCAGGCCGAACCAGAACCCGGTGAGACCGAAGCCCATGCCGAAGCGCGCCTCGAAGTTCTTCACCGGCTTGTAGCGAACGCCGAGCTGCGGGATCGAGATCCACGGGAAGAGGACGGGCTTCGAGCCGCCGCTGAACCAGCTCGGCTCGGTGTAGTTGCCGACCTTCAGCGTGTCAGTGTTCTTGTGCTCGGCCGCGTTGCAGCCGGGCTGCGTGCCGCCGCTCTGGCACTTCGAGTAGTGCTTGCCGTTCGCGCCGGAGAGCGGGCCGCCCGGGTCCTCGTAGACCCAGTTGTTCGAGAGGTCGCCGAAGACGATCCCGAGGCCGAAGCCCGCGCCGTACTCGAAGTCGAAGTTCTTCGAGATCTTCGCCGACCAGAGGAGATCCGCCGTCAGGTAGAGGGCCTTCATGCTGCTGTTCACGAAGGAGTAGTTGCCCGCGATGTCCTTCGACCCCTTCTCCTTGAAGAGGATGTCGCCGCCCGTGCCGTACTCGGTGAACCCGATCGCGGGGATCAGCGAGAAGCCGTCCTTCCGCATGTCGAATTCGATCGCGAAGTTGTTCGAGTAGATCGTCGCGCCTTCGTCGACGAAGAGGTTGAGCATGAACTGCGGGATGATGTTCCCGCGGTACCGAGCGCCGATGAAGAAGTACTTCTTGCCGTCGATCTCGGTGACGTCCTTGATGTCCCACTCCTCGTGGGGAGGCTCGACCGAGCTCGGTCCGACGACGGGCTTGGCCTCCTCGGCCTTCTTCTTCTCCGCGTCCTCGGCGGCCTTGGCGTCTTCGGCCTTCTTCGCTTCCTCGGCGGCCTTGGCGTCCTCGGCCTTCTTCGCGTCTTCGGCGGTCTTCTTCGGGTCGGGCTTGCCGGCAGCGGGCTTGGCCGCAGGTTTTGCAGCTCCCTGGGCGAGCGCTGGCGGTGCTGCGAGAGCCATCGCCGCGGCCACGGGAAGCGCGAGCGAAAGGTGCCGAAGGGAGAAGGGGGATCTCGACCCGCGCTGCGTCATCAAAGCCTCCACGGTGCCCGCTTTGGCCGGCCCGTTGATTTCGATGCTACACTTTCTGGGGGCTCGAAGGTCAATCCAGAATGGCTGTCACGTGATCCTCTACGGCCGGACCCTCGAGCAGACGATCGATCGCCACGACCGAGCGACCTTCGTGAAGGAGCTCGTGGTCACCAGCGGGAAGATCCCCCTCGCGATGGTGCGCAAGCGCCTCGCCGCGAACGAGGGGGGCACCCGCGCACCCGTGTTGCTGGTGCACGGCTTCGGCCAGAACCGCTACGCCTGGCACCTGCCGGCTCGTAGCCTCGCGAACCACCTCGCTCGCTCCGGCTACGATGTCTTCAACCTCGATCTCCGGGGCCACGGGCGCTCGCGGCACTTCGGCGCCCGCGCCGTCCGCCACGTCGACGACTACATCACCGAGGACCTCCCGACCGCCGTCGACGAGGTCCGCCTCCTCACCGGTGACCGCCCGGTCTTCCTCGTCGGCCATTCGCTCGGCGGCCTCGTCAGCTACGGCGCGGCGCCCCTCCTCGCGGGGGGCGTCGGCGGCGTCATCTCGATCGGCAGCCCGTACCACTTCACGCGCGGGTCACTCTCGTTGCAGGCGATCGCGCTGTTCTTCGAGGGCCTCCGCCGCGCCGGCGTCCCGCACATCGGAATGTCGGCGCCGCTCTACCCGATCGGCGCGTTCATGCGGACGATCCGCCGCGTCGCCGACAGCCCGTTCTACCCGCTCCCGCTGCGCGGATGGCACGCCGGCGCGCTCGAGCCGCACGTCCTCGAGCAGCACCTGCGGCTCGCGTTCGACCGCGCGGGGATCGCCGAGCTCCGCAACATGTTCGAGTGGGCCACCGAGAAGCGCTTCGGCGGCGAGCAACGCGACTACGTCGAGAAGTTCGAGGCGATGGACCTCCCGCTCCTCGTCGTCTCCGGCGCGAACGACGATCTCGCGCCTCCGGCGAGCGTCCGCCCCGCCTACGAGCGCAGCCGCTCCAAGGACAAGACGTACCGGACGGCGCCGCTCGGCCACATCGATCTGCTCGTCGGCCGCGACGCGCCGTTCGCGACGTGGCCGATGCTGACCTCGTGGCTCGACAAGCACGCCGCGTAGGGCGTGCCTGCCCGGGCTACTTCTTGTCCTTCTCGAGCCGCGAGACCTCTTCTTCGAGGCGGCGGACCTGACGCTTCAGGTCCTTCACTTCGTCCTCGGTCGCGAGGCTCATCGCCTTGGCGAGCTTCTCGATCTGCTCGTTGGTGAACGACGTGACCTTGCCCGGCACGTTCATCATCTGCATGACGGCCTTCATCACGCGCTCGTCCTGCATCATCTTCATGACGCGCGGATCGGTCATCAGCTTCATCCCCTGCTTCATCAGGGTCTTCTTGATCGAGCTCATTGGGTCCCCATCATAGCAGGGCAGAACGATGATAAGGATCGCGCGTTGCCATGTCCGCGCCCGACCTCGTTCCAATTCCGCGAATCTCGGGCGACCCGGTGCTCGGGCACCTGAGGGCGTTTCGCGAGGACCGCACCGCCGTCCTGCTGTGCGTCGCGCGCGAGCAGCCCGAGATCGCCCGGCTTCGGCTCGGGTTTGTCCCCGTGGTCATGATCGGCTCGCCGGCCCTCGCCCACGAGGTGCTCGCGGTCAAGCACGCGTCGTTCGTCAAGGCGCCCGGCCTGGCGATCTTCCTCCGGCCGCTGCTCGGCCGGGGCCTCCTCACGAGCGAGCGTGAGGTCCACGCGCGCCAGCGGCGGCTCATCGCGCCGGCGTTCGCGCACAAGCGCATCGCGTCGTATGCGTCGACCATGGCGGAGCGCAGCGTGCGCCTGGCGGCCTCGCTCGCGAACGGGCGAGTCCTCGACATCTCCGAGGCGGTCCTCGGGCTCACGCTCGAGATCGTCGGCAAGACCCTCTTCGACGCCGAGGTCGGCTCGAACGCCGACGAGGTCGGTCACGCCGTCACGGTCGCGATGGAATGCGTGATGTCCCAGCTCAGCTCGCTCGTGCCGATCCCGCCGTTCGTGCCGACGCCGACCAACCTGAGGAACCGCCGCGCCGTCGCGCAGCTCGATGCCATCCTCTACCGGATCATCCGCGAGCGCCGCGCGCAGGGCGACGATCGCGGCGACCTCCTCAGCATGCTGCTCGCGACGCAGGACGAAGACGGCGGCTCGATGACGGATCGACAGATCCGCGACGAGGCCATGACGCTCTTTCTCGCGGGGCACGAGACGACGGCCAACGCGCTGTCCTGGGCGCTCTACCTCCTCGCGAAGAACCCGGAGGCACGCGCGCGCGTCGAGGCGGAGATCGACGCGCTCGGCCGCGTCCCCTCGTACGACGACCTGAAGCTCCTCCCGTGGACCCTCGCCGTGCTGAAGGAGACGATGCGTCTCTACCCGCCGGCGTACATCCTCGCGCGTCGCGTCGCGCAGGACGTCGTCATCGGGCGGCACGCGATCAAAAAGTACACGATCGTGCTGGTGAACGTGCTCGGCATCCACCGCCGCCCCGACCTCTTTCCGCGGCCCGAGTCGTTCGAGCCCGAGCGGTTCATGGGAGACGCCGAGAAGGCGTTCCCGCGCTGCGGATACATGCCCTTCGGTGCAGGCCCGCGCATCTGCATCGGGAATCACTTCGCGCTGATGGAGGGTCACGTGATCCTCGCGTCGCTCCTGAGGCGCCTGCGCCTCGATCTCGTGGACGATGCGCCGGTGACCGTCGAGCCGCTCGTCACGCTGCGGCCGCGCGGCGGCATCCGCATGCGCGTCACCGTGCGTGATTCGAGCTAGCTCTACGGGGTCTCGACCTCGGCGCACGCCGCTTCGTCGCCGCCCGCGCAGCCACGCTGCCAGAGCTCGGCCGCGCGACGCTCGTCACGCGGGACGCCCGTTCCGCTGGCGAAGGCCTTTGCGGGGATACTGCATGCATGTGCGTCGCCGAGCGTGCAGGCGACGCCGAGCAGCTCGATCTGTCGCGAGCGACTCGGTGGCGCGCCTCGGCCGCTCGCATGCATCCGGGCGGCGCTCACGCACGAGGGCGCGTCACGGAGCTCGCATGCACGCTCGTGGAGGTGGACCGCCCGCGTGAGGTCCTGAGCGACCCCCTCACCACGCTCGAGTCGCTGCGCGACGACTGTGCAGGCGAACGCGATCCCGCGGTCGCAGTCCTCCACGCACGGAGCGAGGTCCTTCGTGTCGTGCATGCACACGCGAGCCGCTCCAGCGTCGACGGGCGGAGCCGAAGGCCCATGCGTTGCGTGGGGAGGGGCGGAGGCGGCGGGCGTCGTGCTCGTCACCACGGGTGCGCAGCTCGGCCCGACCGCGAACAGAAACGCGAGCGTGATCGCCGACGCCAGGAGCGGAGACAGGCGTTCGGCATGCACACGCACGCCGAACGCCTACGTCATCTCGCGTCGCGCGTCACGCGAGCAGGTCAGGGCATCTCGGGCGCGATGAGCTCGAACGTCGCCGTCGTGCCCCTGGAGCCGACCGAGACCTCGCCGGTGATCTTGGAGCCGGGACGGACCTTCGTCGCGGCGTCCGCGATCTTGAACGTCGTCTTGCAGCTCCCGCGCGCGAGCGCGGTGCCCATGTTGCGGAAGAGGTTGTCGAGCTGCGTCGCGTCGTTCGCCGACGCATAGCTGCCGCCGGTGTCGTTCGCGAGCTCGCGAAGGACCTTCACCGCATCTGCGTCCACGGACGGATCACCCTCTGCCGCGGGGCCGAGGCCGACGGTGAAGACCGGGATCTGCGCGGCCTTCGCAGCGGCGTGGCACTCGTCGCGCTTCGTGTCGCTGCTGGGCCGACCGTCGGAGAGGAGGAGCACACCACGTCGACCGTCCTTCACGGAGTCGACGAGCGGCATCATCTCGACGCACGACTCGAAGAGCGGCGTGCCGCCCGAGCTGCGGATCAGCTCGGTCGCCTTCACGAGCGCGGGCTTGTCCGCGGAGAAGCTCGCCTTCGGGGGCGAGCAGCTCTCGAGGGCATTCGCTCCGTTCTGCTGCGACGACTCGCAGAGCAGATCGCGCAGGTGGGTGCCCGTGACGCCGTAGTCGGCGAGGAGGACCTTGTCGTCGCTCCCGAGTGTGCCGAGGAAGCTCACGGTCGCGGACTTTCGAAGCTCCTTCGGGTCGCTGCTCGCCATCGACCCCGAGTCGTCGATGATGACGCCGATCGATACCGACTTGCGACTCGGGTCGGGCACCGTGCACTCGGTGCCGAGCGTCGCCGTGGTGATCTCCGCCGGCGAGGTGATGCGCACGTCGACCCTCAGCTTGCTGTCGAGGACGGCCTCGTCGCTCGAGTCCTTCGGGACCATCGTGAGGCCGAGCTCGCCCGTCGCGTAGAGCGCGCTCGTGACGCTCGTGCCGACCACGACGACCTTGTCGACGCGCGCGTTGGGGTCGCCCTTCTCGTCGGTGACGATCGTGCACGCGCTCGCGGCGAGGGTGAGGAGAATGGCGGGGAGGAGGAAGGAGGAGCGAAGGCGGTTGCGGGCGTTCATCGTGGCGGGATTGACGGGGGCCAACCCTCGTGATTCAGCGCGCGGGCTCCTCCGAACAGGCGACGGATCGACGCGACCTCACCCGAACGGGTGACACGATGCTCAGAGCGCCGACGAGCTTCGGCAGAATTCCAGCCTTGACCGCAGGGCATGATAGGACAGCGGGCTCCTCGATGGTTGCTCCGCAAGTCAGGCACGTACCCGTCACCCGCGTCCTCGGCATGAGCGCTGCGCGCTTCCTTCGCGAGCACTGGCAGAAGAAGCCGCTGCTCGTCCGTGGTGCATTCCCTGCGTTGCGCGATCCGCTCACTCCGGAGGAGCTCGCCGGACTCTCGTGCGAGGAGGGCATCGAGTCTCGCATCGTGCGCGAGCGCGGCGGCCGCGAGCCGTGGGAGGTGACGTTCGGTCCGCATCCGGAGTCGCGCTTCGCCTCGCTGCCCGCGCGCGGCTGGACGCTCCTCGTCCAGGAGCTCAATCGCCACGTCCCCGAGGCTGCGCTGCTGCTCGAGCACTTCGCGTTCCTCCCCAACGTGCGCGTCGACGACGTGATGGTGAGCTACGCGGCGCCGGGCGGCAGCGTCGGTCCGCATCTCGACAGCTACGACGTCTTCCTCGTCCAGGGCCTGGGCGAGCGCCGCTGGAGGTACGATGCGCGACGGACGAAGGACGCTCGCCTTCGCGACGGGCTCGACCTCCGCATCCTCCAGCGCTTCACGCCGGACGCCGACGAGGTGCTGCGCGCCGGCGATCTCCTCTATCTACCGCCGGGGTTCGCGCATCACGGCGTCGCCGTCACGCCTTGTCTCACGTATTCCGTCGGCTTCCGCGCGCCGGGCTTCGCGGAGATGTGGAAGGCCTTCGCCGCGCACACCGCCGCGGTGAGCGGGCCGAAGGGCGCGCAGCTCCTCGTCGACCCGCCGCTCGCGCCGGCTGCCAACCCGGGCGCGATTCCGCCCGCGCTGCTCGCGCGCGTTCGCGAGGCGGTTCGCTCGATGCAAGGCACCGACGACGCGATCGACCGCTTCTTCGGCGCGTTCGCGACGCGGCTCTCGCCCGGACACGAGCTCACGCCTCCGCGGAGGCCGCTCTCCGAGGCCGACATCCTTGCGCGGCTCGCGCGCGGCGACACGCTCGCGCGTTCGGAGGAGGGAAGGTGGGCCTACCTCCCGCGTCCCCGCGGCGCGCTTCTACTCTACGTCGCGGGCGAGGAGCTCGAGGTCGACGCGAAGGCTGCCGAGCTCGCGCGAACGCTCTGCGCCGCGCGTCGCTTCGAGGGCCGCGAGCTCGGGGCGCTCGTGAAGAACGCCGCCTCGCGCCAGCTCATTTCTTCACTAGTCGCCCGTGGCGGTCTCGCTTTCGCAGGTCGGGCTTCGGCTCGGGCTTCGGGACGGGCCGGTTATCGGGCTTCTGGGCGATGAAGAGGTAGTTGAACCCGCGGAGGAAGAAGTTCCCCTCCTCCGCAGCCTTCCGGTAGTTGCCGAGCTCGAGCGACTTGTTGTGGCGAACGACGCTCACGATGTCGACGACCTTGAGCTTCTCCGCGACGCTCATGAACAGCTGGAACCCGACCGGCGCGAAGCCGACCTTCTTCTCGAAGTAGTCGCAGACGTAGAGCCCGAACGTTCCGCCCGGCTTGAGCACGCGCGCGGCCTCGCTGATCGCTCGGTGCATCGCCTGGTAGTACTTCGGGTCGAAGGCCGAGAGCTTGCCGATGCAGCCCGGGTCGTCCGAGTAGTCGATGTGGTCGCCGTAGGGCGGATCCATGAACACGAGGTCGACGGAACCGGTCTCGAGCGGGAGCTTCCGTGCGTCGGCCTTCTCGATGTCGGCGCGATAGGGCGAGAGATCGAAGCCGCGGCCCTTGCGGCCCGTGTCCTTGGCGACGTCGAGCGTGGTGCCCGAGCCGCAGAACGGATCGACGACGAGATCGCCGGGCTTCGTGTAGCGCTCGAGCATGTTCCAGATCACGTACGAAGGCGTCGCGCCGATGTACTTCTGGTCGCCCTGCTGGCCGGGGCCGTAGTGCTGGGACGGGTACTCCCAGAGCGTCGTCGGCTGGATCCGTAGCTCGGGCTTGTTCGGTCGCTGGTGCATCGCGCGCCACCATAGCAGGCCCCGTATCAGCCGGCGCCCATCCCCGCGACGAGCAGACGAAGGGTGCGGGAGAGCTCCCGCGTGCCGGCCTCGACCGTGATGCGCGGGCCCGTCGCGAGCCAGCCGAAGATCAGCACCCGGACCACCGCGAACGTCGTGCGGGTTGCCAGGTCGACGTCGAGATCCGAACGCAGCTCGCCCGAGGCGACCGCGCGCGCCACCTCGTCGCGAATGACCGCGATGAAGCGCTCGTTGCGTGCGTCGTGGGTGACCTTCTCCGCGTCGTCCAGCGAGGGCAGGCGTCGCAGGAAGCGGAGCGCCAGCTCCGGGTCCCGCGCGTAGAGCGCATAGAGCCCCGAGAGCCGTCGGCAGAGGCCGCTCACGAACCTCGAGCGCGCCGGACGACTCCGGGTGCACGAGGCCAGCGCCTCGTCGACGTCGTCACCGAAGACCAGCGCCAGCGCCTCGTCCTTGTGACGCGCGTACAGGAACAGCGTGCCCGTGGCCACGCCGGCACGCTCGGCAATCTCACGCGTCGTCGTCGCCTCGTAGCCGCGGGCGCGAAAGAGCTCGGCGGCGGCGGCGCGGATTCGCTCCCGCTTGTCTCGCTTCTTCGCCTCTCGGCGGGGCTGCGTCGCGTGGCTCATCGAGCGCGCATCCTAGCAAGCCAGGACGCCCGGATTGACTCCAAAACTGAGCGCGCTCATAATGAGCGCAGTCAGTTTAGCCATGCCCGCACTCCGCAAAGACGATCTCCTCCTCCACTACGACGACGTCGGGCAGGGCGCCCCCGTCCTCTTCCTGCAAGGCGTGGGGGTCACGCGTCACGCCTGGGCGCCTCAGGTGCGCGCCCTGTCGGCTGCGTACCGCTGCATCGCCGTCGATCACCGTGGCATCGGCGGAAGCGAGGGGAGCCTCGATGGCCTGGACGTGGATCGCATGGCGCGCGACGCGCTGGCGCTGGTGGAGTCGCTCGGGCTCCCGCGCGTGCACGTGGTCGGTCACTCGCTCGGCGGGGTCGTGGCCCAGCGGTTCGCGCTGATCGCGCCGGAGCGCACCGCGAGCCTGGCCCTCCTGTGCACGTTCGCCGGTGGCCGTGATCTCGCGCGGCCGTCCGCACGCCTCGTCTGGCTGGGTCTTCGTTCGCGCGTGGGGACTCGCGCGATGCGTCGTGCGGCCTTCGCGCGCCTCGTCTCGCCGGAGAGCCTCATCGCAGAGCGCGGCCTGGAGGTCGTGGCGACAGAGCTCGAGGAGGCCTTCGGGCGACCTCTGTCCTCACCGCCGAGCGTGTCCGACAGGCAGCTTGCAGCGCTCCGCGGCCACGATGAACGCGAGCGCCTCGGCGAGCTCTCGGGCATTCCCACCTTCGTCGCAAGCGGGGCCCTCGACCCGATCGCCGAGCCCAGGTTCGGCAAGGCGCTCGCATCCGCCATCGGGTCGGCCACCTATCGCGAGTGGGCGGAGGCCTCGCACGCGCTGCCGATCCACAACGCCGACGAGGTGAACGACGCGCTACGTGCCCACTTCGCACACGCCTGAGACCCGCGGAGCCGCGACCAGCGCTCGGAGCTCAGTCGCGCGCGCAGCGGCCGCCTACCGCGAGGTACTTGTTGGTCGAGGCCCAGCTGCGAAAGCCGGAAATCGGGTGCTGCTTGGGGATCGCATGGCCGTCGAACGCGCCCGTGCGGTTGAGGCCGACGGTGCGCGCCGCCGGGTCGGAGCCGGGGGCTCCGCTCATCGGGAGCGCGACGTTGTAGACGTTGCCCGCGAGGTCGGAGTGACCGAAGGGCCCGTTGCCGCTCGGGAACGTGCCGGGCGGCGCGATGTACAAGGAGTAGTCGCACTTCGCGGGGGCGTCGCCGATGCACTGGATGTTGGCGGGCATCCAGAAGTCGTCGCGATAGTTCGCGCGCTTCATGTCCGAGCCGGCGGGCTGCGGTGTGCCGAAGCCCTTGCCGGTCGGGTCGAACGGATACGGCTTGTCCCAGCCGCCGGGCACCGGCGATGCCCCCCACGGGTAGAGGTGAGTGCCCGGGTCGCCCGCGTCCCACGCGTAGTCGAGCTCGGTGATGCTCGGCATGCGCCCGCCGTCCCACGCGCAGAACGCGGCGACCATGAAGAAGGTGACGCACTGCTGGGACTTCTGATCGAGCACGTCCTGCGGGTACTGCTGCACGTCGGCGAAGTGCTTGGTGTTCACGTCGTCGGGCAAGCGGAACGTGCGCGCGTTACCGACCTGCTTGGTGAGACACCCCTCGTTGCCGCCCGCCTCGGCGGCGCCGTAGTGAATGGGGCCGAGCTGCTGGTAGACGCCGTCCTGACCCTTGCCCTTGTCGAAGAGGTGCGAGTCGCCGGTGACCGCGGTGCCGTCGTCCATGACGTTCGGGACCCACGCGTCCCATGAGGGCTCGAACCACGCGGGGCGGCTCTTCTGGATGAAGCCGCGCACGTCGCCCTTGGTCTTCTCGACGAAGACGCGGAAGCGCCCCGCGGTGATGTTGTACTTGTCGAGCTTGTACGCGGCGCCGGGCTTGGGCACGGCGATGGTGGTGCAGCAGCTCTCCTTGCCGGTCGGCCCGCAGGTGTCGCCGCCGTTGTGCTGCGTGCAGCTGCGCGCCGCCGCGCAGTGCAGGGTGTAGTCGCAGCCGCCGCTCACGCAGTCGCTGTTTTTCGTGCAGGCGCCGCCGGTGGCGACGTCGTGCGCGCCGCTGTCGTCGTCGGCGACGGGGCCCGTGCCGTCGGTGACGCTGCCGCCGTCGCCGTCCAAGGTCGTTACGCCTTCGCTGTCGCCACCGCCGACGGACGCGCCGTCGGAGCCGCCACACGCCGCGAAGAGCGTCCACCCCGGCGACGACGGATCCGATCGCGGAGTGCCGGAGCCTCTGCTCAGCCCGCCGCTGCTGTCGCCGTCGATGGTTCCACGGGCTCCGGCGGCAACACCACGGTGAAGCGCGCGCCTCCGAGCGGGGAGTCTCCGACCGCGACGCTCCCGCCGACCGCCGCAGCGCAGGCGCGCGCCGAGTAGAGGCCGAGACCGGTGCCGGTCGCCTTCGTCGTCTTCAACGCTGCGAAGAGCTCGGCGCGACGCTCGAGCGGGACGCCGGGGCCGTCGTCGTCGACGTGCACCCGGACTGCGCCGGAGCTGGCGTCACGCTCGACGCGCAGCACGATGTGGCCCTTGCCTGCTGTCGCTTCTCCGGCGTTCACGATGAAATTGCTCACGATCTGGTGGACGAGCACAGGGTTGGCGCGGATCGTGAGGTCGGGCGCGGTCTCGAGAGCGATGGTGCAGCCCCGGATGGCGCGGTGGAAGCGGAGGACCTCGAGGGTCTCTTTGACGGCGCTGCCGACATCGAGCTCGCGCGCGTCTGCGGTCGTGGACTGCCGGGCGGCGGTCAAGAAGCGACGATTCAGGTCGGTGAGCCGTTTGACGCTGGCGATCGCGGAGCTCACTCCATCGGGCTCGGGTTCTGCTCCTCCCTCCATCAGCTGGAGCTCGAGCAGTAGAGAGGTGAGCACGTTGTTGGCGTCGTGGGCGACGCCGGCGGCCATCATTCCGGCGAGCGCTTGCTGTTCGCTCGTGATGATGGCCTCGCGCTGGCGTCGCATCTCCGTGGCGACCCGCTCCGTCCGCCGAAGCACCGCGAGGGTCGCGAAGAACACGCTGGCGGCGGTGACCACGACGAACGCCATGCCCTTGATCTCCTCGACCCGAACCAGCCGGTCGACGTCGCTGAAGAACCAGCCGGCGATGCGCGAGGACACCAGGATGTAGATGGCCGCCACGACGAAGTACGAGCCGGCGACGAGGGCAGCCCGCCAAACGGTCATGTTCGCGGTGCTGCCCATCTTCCGACGCGAATGCTACCGCTTCATCGCTCGAGGAGCGGAGAAAGCGCCGTGCCGGCGTCGGCACACGTGGCGTGAGCGGCGCTCGCGGTGACTCGCGAGATGTCCGGAAAAGAGACCATGGCCTTCTTCGCCCCGGGATAAATCCCGGTGCACGAGGGTTGTGAGGCAAGCCCGCCCTGCGGGCGGGCTGATCGCATCAGTGGAGGTCGGCTTCCCATGACTCGGTGGGCGCGTTTACGGCGTGATGCGTGCGCTGTGCTCGGACGTAGGCGACGAGATGTTCGAGGGCGCTTGGAGTGACGGACTCGGCCCAGTAGCGGACCTGCCAGACGAGCCCGCGAGTCCCGGGACGAGTGCAGTGGAGCGCGCGACTCGAGGCACCTTTTGAGTCGATGAGCGCTCTGTGCCAGCGGACGAGCGGAAAGAGCGGGGCCATCGCGTCTGGTTCGGCTGTTTTCGGCGCGTGTTGCGCGTTCGATGGAAATCGTGTGGGGCGGGAAGACATGCTCGCCCCGGACCATCGTGCGCGCCTGTTGTCGCGCGTGGTCGAGACGCTCGACCTCGCAGGCTTCACGACCGACGCACGTGCCGTCGAGGGACGGCAGGGCTGAGCCGTGCTCAGCACGCGGATGCTCCTCACACTCTGGCTCTATGCGAGGCACCACGCACCTCTTGGTCCGCGGCCTCTCGAAGGTCACCTGCGTCGCGCTCCTCGCCGCGCTCGCCAACAACCTCCTCGCACACGCCGCCGCTCTACTCGGCTGACAGCGCCTCGGGCAACAGCAACGCTCTCGTTGCGATCAGCCCGCCCGAAGGGCGGGCTTGGCCAGACAACCTCGTGCCCTGGGATTCATCCCGGGGGAAAAGGGGATCTTCACGCGCGGCGACACGGTCGGGGCTCTCCGCAACACCGCCGACGTCACCGCGTTCCTCGGGACCGTCGATTCCCTGGAGGAGGCGCGCCTCTTGCTCGCCACGAGGAACCAGCCGCTCGTGTGCACCACCGACCCGGCGAAGAGCGGCTGGCGCAAGAACGACGACGGCTCTTTCGACCTCCTGATCGCCGGCTATTCGTGCGGTACGTTCATCAAGTACCGCATCCGCTACCACGTCGCGAAGGACGGTACAGTCACCACGGTGGCGCGCGATCCGTCGCTCACGAACGCCATCTGCGGTCGTCGGCCCGAAGGCCTCGTCCACGCGCTCGTCGCAGGCGGGGCGCGCGAGGGCCTCGCCGCGCACTTCGTCGAGGCTGCCTATCTCGAGGCCGCGAGCGTGATCGCGTTCCGTCGACCCGAGCTCGAGCTGCGTCGCTTCGGGGCTCCCGCGAGCCTGGTGCAGCGAGCGCGTCGAGCCCGCGCCGAGGAGATCGATCACGCGCGTGGTGACGAGGCGAGCCACGCCGAGCTCGCGCGCGACGTCGCGCGCTGGGTCGAGCGCAAGCTCACGCCGGCCGAGCGCGACGAGCTCGCGCAGGCACGCGCGGACGCGCTGGCCACGCTCGCGGAGAGCCTCGCGCACGAGCCCTCCGCCGACGTGGTCCGCGTCGCCGGCATACCCACGTCGAGCGAGGCTCGCGCGCTGCTCGACGGCCTCGCTCGCTTCCAGCTTGTTGGGGACCTCCGGTCGCCTCCGGTCCCCCTCACTCGCTGCGCTCGCGAGCCTTCCCCATGGAGAATCGGCGCTGCGCGCCGACCGGCGTGCGCAGCGCACGCCGCTTCATTGATCAGCCCGGCAGCGAGCGATCTCGCGACGTCACCAGCGGAAGCTCCCAGTCTCGCGCCCCGCAGGCGTGAAATCGGCGCCGTCTCCGGCGCCGTTCGCCGCAGGCGAATTTTCGCCGGGCCGGTCGCATCATGGGGAGGCTCACGCGAAGCGTGAGGGGCGAAGCCCCACAAGGGTCGACTACTCCTTGGCGTCACCGCGGGCGAAGATCGAGGCGACGTAGTTGAGGACGTCCGTCGCGCTGACCTCGTTGTAGCCGAAGTTCTTGATGAGCCTCGACTTGATGATGTCGATCTTCTCCTGCGTGTCCTTGTCGACGACGGCGGAGACGAGCGTCTTCAGCTTGATCGAGTCCTTCTGATCCTCGAAGAGCTTCAGCTCGAGGGCCCGACGGAGGCGATCATTGGTGTTCCACGCGAACTTCTTCCCCTCGACGGCGAGCGCTCCGATGAAGTTCATGATCTCGCGGCGGAAGTCGTCCTTCCGGTTCTCCGCGATCTCGATCTTCTCCTCGATCGACCGCATCAAGCGCTCGTCCGGATCCTCGTCCTGGCCGGTGTACTTGTTCTTGACGCGCTCCTTGAGCGTGAACGCCTTGATGTTGTCGATGTAGTTGCCGGCGAGCTTGGCGATCGCGTCCTCGTCCGCGCTGATGGCGCGCTGGACCTCGTTCTTGACGATCTCCTCGTACTCGCGCTTCACCTGGCCGATGATTTCCTGGAAGCGCTTGCGCTGCTCGTCGTTCGTGATGAGCGAGTGGTGGCGCAGCCCCTTGTCGAGCTCGTTGAGCACCATGAAGGGGTTGATGGTCCCCTCGCCGGAGTCGTTGACGAGCGCGTTCGAGATCTTGTCCTGCACGTAGCGCGGAGAGATGCCCTCCATGCCTTCGCGCTTCGACTCCTTGCGGAGCTCCTTCACGGTGTCCTGCGTGTAACCGGGCAGGACCTTTCCGTCGTAGAGCTTCAGCTTCTGCAGGAGCGAGAGGTTGTGCTTCTTCGGATCCTCGAGGCGCGTGAGCACCGCCCACATCGCGGCGACTTCGAGCGTGTGAGGAGCAATGTGCTTGTTCTTCACCTTCGCGGGGCCGAAGTCCTTCTCGTAGATCTTGATCTCCTCGTGCAGCTTCGTGATGTACGGGATGTCGATCTTGATCGTGCGGTCGCGGAGGGCCTCCATGAACTCGTTGTTCAGGAGCTTCTTGTACTCGGCCTCGTTGGTGTGGCCGAGGATGACCTCGTCGATGTCCGTCTGCGCGAACTTCTTCGGCTTGATCTTCTTCTCCTGCGACGCTCCGAGGAGGTCGTAGAGGAAGGCGACGTCGAGCTTCAGCATTTCGACGAACTCGACGATGCCGCGGTTCGCGATGTTGAACTCGCCGTCGAAGTTGAAGGCGCGCGGATCGGAGTCCGAACCGTACTCGGCGATCTTCCGGTAGTTGATGTCGCCGGTGAGCTCGGTCGAGTCCTGGTTCTTCTCGTCCTTGGGCTGGAACGTCCCGATGCCGACGCGATCCTTCTCCGAGAGCACGAGGCGGCGGCAGCGGATGTGATTCCGCATCACCTTGCCCCAGTCGCCCTCGTACTTGGTCATCAGGTTCTTGAAGATGAACCTGCTCGCCGGGTCGAGGTCGCCGGCGACCTTGACCTGGTACTGCTCGTTCGAGAGATTGAGCTCCTCGATCGCCTTCGGGCGCCAGTCCTCGGGGATGAGGCGCAGCGGCTCGTCGTTCATCGGGCTGGGGAAGCGGTCGGTCGACGTGCCCGCCAGGCCCGTGTCACCGAGGTTGACCCAGTCGAACGAGTAGAGCGAGCCGTCGGTGGTGCGCGAGTAGTACTCGATGCCCTGCTTCAGCAGGCGCGCGATGGTGCTCTTCGAGGAGCCGACCGGGCCGTGCAGCAGGATGACGCGCTTCTCGGGGCCGTAGCCCTCGGCCGCCGCCTTGAGGACGTGGACGAGGCGCATGAGCGGGATGTCGAGGCCGAAGATGGCGTTCGCGCCGCCGTTCATCTCGTCGCGGAAGAAGTTGTATCGAGTCAGCTTCTTCTTGTTGTCGATGTACTCCTCGGTTCCGAAGGAGATCACCATGTCGTAGAGCCGCTGATACGCGTTTCGCGTGATCTGCGGGCGCTCGCGCACGAGCGCGAGATACTCCTCGAAGGAGCCCTCCCAATGCAGCTCGCGATACAGCTTGAAGTCCTGCATCGCTCCAATTCGGTCGATCATCCCGGACATTTCTGCCATGACGACGAGGGTACCAGCGCTCGCAACGGACACGCCAGACGCATTGCGCAAGAGGCTGAGCGACCTCCGGGAGAGCTCGTGTTCGTGGGATCCGCACGGCCCGAGCGTGTACTTTCGGTTACACGCGTGTCGTGCACGGATTGATACGCTTCCGGGGCGGCGGTTACGCCGACGTAATGGCACGGCTCCGCGCGCCGGTTGCCAAACGGACGAACGCCCTGGAACACCGGGTTGGCATGGCCCCGTCGACCTCTGCCGGAAGGTTATATTTCCGTAACCAGCCTTGGTTTTTCCGCCGATTCGTCCAACCTTGAGGGGCGGCTCGCAGGTTGCAACCTGGTGCTATGAAATCCGCCACGAGCAGAGAGAGGAAGCCGAGCGATGAGCAGGGGTTGGGACCGGACGACGAAGATCGTGGCTACGCTCGCCCTTGCGGCGGTCGGTGCGCTGTCGATCGGCTGCGGTCCTGCTCCGGGGTACGAGCCCGAGCCCCGCGTGCCGACGGGCTACGCGTCGCCGCCGATCGGAGAGTCGTACCCGGAGCCCGTCACCTCCGAGGAGCTCGAGGCACGCGCACAAGCCGCGCCGGCCGCGCAAGGCGAGGCGAACGCCGAAGGCGAGATCGCGGTCGGCACCGACAACAACGAGTACTCGGACACCGACCCGAGCGCGCTCACCGAGTTCAAGCCGGCGCTCGACGGACACGGAGCGTGGGTCGACGACTCGACCTACGGCACGGTCTGGGTCCCGTCGCAGACCGAGGTCGGCTCCGACTTCGTTCCGTACACGACGGCCGGCCACTGGACGTACGCGGAAGACACGAGCTACGTCTGGGTCTCCGATTACTCGTGGGGCTGGGCGCCGTTTCACTACGGGCGCTGGGTGCACGTGAGCCGTCACGGCTGGGCGTGGATCCCGGGGCGCACCTACTCGGGCGCGTGGGTCGTCTGGCGCACCGGCTCCGGCTACGACTACGTCGGCTGGTCTCCCGCCGGTCCCGATTGGTACTGGTACAACGGCTACGCCGTCGGCTGGACGTTCGGTTACTCGCCCTACTACTCGTACTGCCACCACGATCACCTCTACAGCCCGCGTCTCGGCGGGTACGTCGTGCGCGGCTCCGATCCGCGCGCTCGCGAGTACGAGGCGCGCACGCGTCCGTACACACCGGCGTCTCCCACGGTGGGCGGCGGAGGGCGCGTCGCCGCGAACCCCACCGTCGGTGGTGCAGGCGCAGGTGGGCGTATCGCCGCGAGCCCGCGCGTCGGTCCGCGCCCTGCCGAGCTCGGCATCCGCGCCGACCACGTCGTGCCGCCCCCGGGCGATCACGCTGGCCTCGCACGTGCTCACGCGTTTGCCACTCCGGGTACGGCGGTCGCGCAAGGCGCGGCGCCTCCGGTCACCGTTCCGCGTCGTCGCGTCGACCCCGAGGCGATCGCGACGGCTCCCGCACCGCGCGGCGAATTCGGTCGCGGGCCTGCCACCAGCAGTCGCTTCGAGGCTGCAGCGCGTGCTCCTCAGTACCAGGGCGTCACGCCGGTTCCGCCGCGCCCGTCCTCGTCGTCCGGCTTCGATGCACGCTCCTCGTCGCGCTCGTTCGGCACGTCGAGCACGCCGAGCGTCGCGACCCCGACTCCGGCGCCGAGCTTCCGCACGCCGCCCAGCTCGGGCTTCGCGCAGCAACAGCCGCCGATGCGGTCGTCGCCCACGCCGTCGCCGTCGCCCCCGGTGCGCTCGTCGCCGCCGAGCTTCTCGCAGTCGACTCCTTCGTACCGACCGGCGCCGAGCGTTGCGCAGCCGTCGCCGCGCTCCTCGCCGAGCTTCTCCCAGCCCTCGCCGAGCTTCCGCTCTGCGCCGCCGACACGCTCCTCCCCGAGCTTCTCGGCGCCTGCCGCCCGCTCCGCTCCTTCGCCTGCTCGTCCTTCAACGCCGTCGCGCCCCGCCGCTCCCGCGGTTCGGAGCCGGAGGTAACTCGATGTCGTCCGCAAAGCTTTCGTCTTCGTCGTCCTGGGTCACGGGCGTGAGTGCGATCGCGCTCGCTTCGTCGCTCGTCGCGTGTGTGATCGAGGACTCGGGGCCGCGTCGCCGCATGTCCGACCAGCCGCCGACCGCCGGCACCGAGGCGCCCGTCGGCTCGGGCACCGTCGGGGCGGCGCCCGCGCCGACCGACGGCACGACGACGACGACCAGCCCTGCGCCGATCCTCGTCGTCCTCGACACCGATCAGGTGATGAACGCGGACCCGGGGCAGGGCGTGGGCATCTTCACCGAGTACTTCACGGGCGGGAAGTGGCACGTCTGGTGGACGTGCGACACGACGCTCTCGAACCAGACCTGCGACGTCGCACTCAGCGCTTCGGTCGCGTCCGGGTCGATCGACAACGTCGACGCCGGTGAGCTGCAAGGCGGCTTCGTCTCGTCGCCGAACCCTGCGCGCGTCGAGGCGCGCGCGACCACCTCGACGCAGGTGCACGGCATCACGTTCACCACCAACCCGGGCGCGATCCTCACGCTCGAAGCGACGGTCGGAGGCCTGAAGGAAGGCCCGGGGACGAACCGCTCGTTCTTCTTCTTCGTCCAGGACGGCAAGATCAACGGCGGCTTCTCGGGCCGCCTGACGAACCCGCTCCAGTTCCAGGGCAAGACGCCCTGAGCTGAATCAGAGTCCGGCGTCGAATTCGGGAATTGTCCCCGAGGCGCCGCCCGAGGTGCCGCCGCTCGACGAGACGTTCGAGGCGGGCTGGCCGTCGACGTCGCACTTCGTCGCGCCGGTGCATCCGACGACGCACGAGCTCAGGCCTCCGCACTTGACGTCGATCGCGCCGGTGCCGCCGGAGACCGTGCAACCGCCCTTCGGGCAGTCGACGTTGCAGCTGGCGGTCCCGTCGCAGGTTACCCGGCAGTCGCCGTCGGGGCAGTCGAACGAACAGCTCTGCCCGGGTTTGCACACGAACTGGCAGCTCCCCGACTCGCACTTGCGCGAGCAGCTTTCGTTGCAGATGCATTGCGAGGAGCCGCTGCAGACTTGCCCTGCGTTGTCGCTGCTGCTGCAGGCGACGACGGCGAGGACGACGGCGATCGAGGAGATGAAGAGAGAAGCGCCAGTGCGGATGTTCATGCGACTCGCTGGTGCATGGCGAGTGCCGCACGCCGGCCCCTGTTTTTCGGGGATTTTGCACGCGAACTGCGTCGCAGCCGTCGCAGTCGTCCCCACGTCGCCGTCCGACGCGCGTCGATCGTGACGCATCACGCACGGAAGCTGAGTAGCCTCGCATCGTCGTGACCACGCCGGCTCCCGGAACAGACGCGAAGACAGGCCTGCGGGTCGTCATCGGGCTCGGCGCCAATCTCGGCGATCGTCAGGCGACGATGCGCGAGGCCGCCGTCCGCATCGCAAGCATCGAAGGCGTACGCATCCTTGCGCGCTCGCGTGTCTATGAGACGGCGCCCGTCGGCGGCCCTCCGCAGCCGCACTACCTGAACGCGGCGTTGCTTGTGGAGTGCACTCTTACGCCGGCGGCGCTGCTCCAGGAGCTCCTTCGCATCGAGGTCGCGCTCGGGCGCGTACGCGGCGAAGAGGAGGTGAGGTTCGGCCCCCGGACGCTCGACCTCGACGTCCTCTGGGTCGAAGGCGTCGTCGTCGACGAGCCGAGCCTGACCGTCCCGCATCCGCGACTCGCGGGGCGCGCCTTCGCGCTCATGCCGATGCTGGAGGTCGCCCCGGGAGCGATCGACCCGCGCACGGGCGCGCCGTTCGAGATCGCCTCGGCCGACGGCGTGCGCGTGACGTCGTCGACCTGGTGAATCAGAGCGACGAGATGCTCGTGAGAGTGAACGTGAGCGGAGCGCCATTCGCGTCGCAGCCGGAGAAGAGCACGCCGGCCGAGCTCCCATTCGCGTCGCCGTAGTGCGCGCAGTGGAGCGTCGCGGGCGATGTGTCGCCCTCGTGCGTCCCGCGACTGAAGCCCGTGAGCATCGGCGTCCTGTCGTACGCCTGGAAGTCGATGGTGCTCGCGTCCTTGCTGTCCAGGAACGAGACCTTCTGGAACTCGCTCACGGTCGTGGTCGAGCGCGCGTTGACGAGCGTCTTGGCGGAGACTCCGTAGATCGTCTTCTTCGGATCCTCTTTCACGTAGTAGAGCTCGAGGCGCACGTCGAAGTCGTCTTCACCGGCCTTCACGTTGGCCACGTACGTCTCCTTCATGACCGACTCGGTCGCGCGATGAGGCACGGGCGTGAGGTCGAGCATTGGAACGATGATCGACCGGGGCTGAGCTCCGTCCTCCACGATGCTCGGAGGAGGGCCGCCCCAGCTCGAGCCCTTCACGAGGCCGTCGGGATTGAACGTGAGGTCGAGGACGTAACCGACCTTGTCGTCGAGGTCCTTCTGCGTGACGACGAGCGGCGCCTGGAATTTGAACCACGTGCCGCCGTTGGGATGCAGGGTCGTCGCTTCCTCGGCGGGGCCGTCGGTCAGCGCGCCCGGCGTGACCGTCGGGTACGCCACGAAGCCGTCGCTTCCGACGACGGTGCGCACCGTCGGTCCATCGTGGGTGTAGTAGGTCGAGCCGTCCGCCATCGGGATCGACGCGGTCAGCTTGACCGGTAGGTTCCAGTAGATGGCGCCGTAGTTGTAGCCGTGGACGTGCTCTTTCGTCAGCGGCGTGCTCTTCGTCAGTGTCGCGCGCGACGTGGCGTTCATGAGATCGACGAAGCCCTCGTCGCTCTTGCGTGCTGCGTCGGCGAGGTGTGTGAAGTCGGCGTCCTGGGGCGTGTACGCGTACGCGGGGTTCTCGGGCACGCTGTAGATCGTGAGGCAGCCCTTGCTGTTCCCGGTGCCACTCCCGTTCGTCTCCATCTCCTCGCAGATGACGATGTTCTTGATGAAATGTTTCATGCTGACGAGGCTCGCGCCCGTCGTCCCGCCGAGCACGAGGCTCGTTGTCTTCGGACCGCCGGCGGCTCCGCTCGTCGGCGAGACGGTCATGCGCGTCGAGATGGTGCTGCCGCTCCCGGGCGTGCTCGAGCCCCCGTTCACGTCGCTTCCCGGCGTCGGGGCGTTGCCGCCTCCGGGGCCGCTCGTCGAGCCGTTCGCGCTGCCGTCGGTCGAACCGGCGCTCGAGCAGGCACTGACGAGCACGCAGAGAGCAAACGTCGATCGTGTGATTGGCATGAAGGCCCGCATGTCCTGTTCTCCGGAAGGTCGTGACGCTCGGAGGATCAACGGCCGGACGCCCACATTCTGAAGCGCAGTCCTGACCGCAAGGACCGATAGAATGGTGACGATGACGACCACTGTGCGCAGGCTCGTTGCGGGAGAGGAGGCGATGGTCGAGGCGTTTCTGGCGAGCACGCCGGAGAGCACGGTCTTCCTGCGCTCGAACCTGTCGCGGGTGGGTCTGATCGACGACGGCTCGCCGTTCAGCGGCACCTACGCGGGCGCGTTCGACGGCGACCGCCTCACCGGCCTTGCCGCGAGCTTCTCGAACACCAACGTCGTGGTGGCGCCCGGGCCTCACGCCGAGCAGGTCGTCGTGCACGCCGTATCGCTCTCGGGCAGGCGGGTCGGCGGGATCCTCGGTCCGCACGACGAGGTGGTTCGTGCCCGCGCTGCGCTCTGGCTCGACGGTACGGCGGCGAAGTTCTGGAGCAAGGAGATCCTCTACGTGCTCCGCCTCAGCGAGCTGATCCTCCCTCCAGCGCTGAGCGAAGGGCGGGTGGTCGTCCGCCAGCCGCGCCCCGACGAGCTCGCTGCGCTGCTGGACTGGCGCATGGCCTACTGCGCCGAGACCACAAACGTCCCGGACACGCGCGAGACCCGCGACGAGCAGGCGCTCCGTCTCACGCACTACCAGGAGGATGGCCACCACTTCGTTGCCGAGCTGGCGAGTGAGGGGGGAGAACGTGTCGCCTACAGCGCGTTCAACGCGACGGTCGCCGAGGTGGTGCAGATCGGGGGCGTCTGGACCCCACCGGCCCTGAGAGGCCGGGGCTACGCACGCTGTACGGTTGCGGGATCGCTGCGGACTGCACGCGACCGCGGGTTCCTGCACGCGGTCCTGTTCACCGGCGAGACGAACCCCGCAGCACAGGCCGCGTACGTCGCGATCGGCTTTCGGCCGGTCGGCGACTACGCGATCTTGCTGTTCTGACGCCCCCGAGGACGGGCGGTCCGTCCTTCGGCCTCCGAAACGAGGTCGACGCGCGGGCGACTCCTCATAGGATCGATGCGTGCGATGGACAGGGATGGCCGCGGCCGGGCTCGTGACGATGACCCTTGCCGCGGAGGCCGCCGCGTCGCCGCGCACCGTTCTCGTCCGTGACCTCGGTGAGAGCGAGGCGCTCGACGCGAGCGCCGACGGCCGAGCGTGGGCCCGGGGCGGGGAGGGGGCGGCGTCGCGCAGCTTCGTCCTCGGTCCTGGCGACGAGGTCCGACGGCTCGAGGGCGAGACTGCGCCGTGGGAGATCCCTCCGCCACTAGCCGCTGGCCGGCTCGTGCTCGGTGGCGACGGGACGATCGAGCGGGACGGTGCTCCGGCGCCGCTTTCCGAAGCGCTGCTCCACATGCTCGGCCCGAAGGACGATCGCCGCGCGCTCGTCTACGACGCGAGTCGCGATCGCTACGTGCTCTTGCGAGCTCGCCGTCCGCGCATGTCGGGCGGCTACGACGACGTCTGGCAGCTCGTCTGGTTCACGCCTGAGCGGGTCGTCGACGACTCGGTGCTCCCGGACGAGATCGCGCTCGGCCATCGCCCGCCTCTTGCCGCGGCGGGCGGCGTCGCGTGGGTCGGAGAGGGGGCGGGCGTCCTGCGATGGCAGACCGGTGCGTGGACCGAATTCGGCGACGAGGCGCTCTTGAAGCGTCGTCGTGACCAGGCCGCAAGTGAACGGAAGGATCTCGTCACCGTCGTCGCCGCGTTCGGCATCGGCAACGCGGTCTCCTCCTCGCTCTTCTCGCTCCCCGTGAGCCTCGCAGGGCGGCAGCGTTATCTGCCCACTGCCGCTACCTCGTACGTCGCCTCGTTCCCCTCGATCATCACCGCGAGCACGCTCGCGCTCGGCGCGAACATGTTCGACGGCGAGCTGGGGTGCGCGCTCTCGATCTTCTCCTATGTGCCATCGGGATCGGCTCGCTCCCCGTGGTGGCGCTCACGACGTATGGCACTGGCGAGCTTGCGTTCCACGGCACGAACGAGGAGGCCTACCTCGGGGCGCTGGGCGGCGCGGCGAGCGGCGCGCTTCTATGGACGCTCGCGAGCGTCGTGCTCCCCGAGCGCATGTTCCTCGACCACGGCTGGTGGCTACTGCCCCTCGGCAGCGGCTTCATCGGCTCCGCCTCGAGCGCGGGCTACCTCTGGGCGGGCAACGGCTTCTCTCGCTAGTCGGGCTCCGCCCCAGGGGCGGCGCCCCACTTGTCACAGACCGAAGCTACGCAGCTTCTTGTGGAGACCCTCGCGCGTGATGCCGAGGTTCTTCGCCGCCGCCGTCTTGTTGTTCTGGTGCTCGCGCAGCGCCTCGATGAGGAGCCAGCGCTCGACCTGATCCATCATCTCTTTGAGCGTGCCGCGCGTGGGGCGGACGCGCTCGATCATGCCTTCGACCTGCCGCAGGCGCGGCGAGAGCATGTCGGGCGTGATGAAGCCGCCGGCGTCGACCTGGATGCAGAGGCGCTGTACTTCGTTCTGCAGCTCGCGGACGTTGCCCGGCCAGTCGTAGCCCTGGAGGAGCTCCATCGTCTGCTGCGAGAAGCCGCCCGAGGGCTTGCCGAACTCGGCCGAGAAGCGCACGAGGAAGTGCTCGGCGATGAGCGGGATGTCCTCGCGACGCTCGCGCAGCGGCGGAACGCGAAGCGGGAAGACCTTGAGGCGATAGTAGAGGTCCTCGCGGAAGCGGCCCTCGGCGACCTCCTTCTCGAGGTTGCGGTTCGTCGCCGTGACGATGCGGACGTTGACCTTCTTCTCGGCGGTAGCGCCGATGGGGCGCACCTCGCCCTCCTGGAGCACGCGCAGCAGCTTGCTCTGGAGCGACACGGGCATCTCGGTCACTTCGTCGAGGAACAGCGTGCCGCCGTCGGCGATCTCGAAGAGACCCTTCTTGTCCTCGTGCGCGCCGGTGAAGCTGCCCTTCTTGTGGCCGAAGAGCTCGCTCTCGAGCAGCGTCTCGGGCATCGCGGCGCAGTTCTGGCCGACGAAGAGGCGCTCGCGACGGTTCGAGCGATAGTGGACGCTCGCGGCGATGAGCTCCTTGCCGACGCCCGTCTCGCCCTCGATGAGGACGGTGACGCGCGTGTTGACGACCTTCTCGAGCTGCTGGAGAAGAGCCTGCATCGGCGCGCTCTGGCCGATGATCTCGGGGCCGCCCCCGGCGCGGTTGCCGCCGCGGCGCTCCTGCTCCTTGTTCTTGAGGAACGTGTTCTCCTTCTTGAGGCGCTCCTCGGCGGCGCGCAGGCGCTTCACGAGCCGAGCGTTCGCGACGGCGAGCGAGGCGTTGTGCGCGAGCACCGCCATGATCTCGAGGTCGCCGCTGGTGAGCACGCCGGCTTCGCGGTTGTCGACCTGGATGACGCCGAGGATGTCGTCACCACGCCAGAGCGGGATGCCGAGCGTCGAGCGGATCTGCGCGCCCATGAGCGACTCGCTCTGCCCGACCTCGGAGGGCGCGTCGGCGGCGACGACGGCAGCGCGCTCGGTGACGACCTTGCGGAAGACGCTGCGCGTGATCGGGATGGGCGAGCTCGACGGCGCGTCTTGACCGCGGACGCGCGTCATCACGGGGACGTAGCCCGCGGCGGCGCGCGCGGGGGAGGGGGCCTTCGCGGACTCGTCATCATCGTCGCGAAGAATGATGGTCACGTGCGTCGCGAGCGGCACGAGCGTGAAGCTCGCCTCGCAGATCGCGACGAGCACCTCGGCGAGATCGGGCGCGGAGCCGATCTTCTTCTGGGCCTCGTAGAGCGTGCGAAGGCGGTTGTCGTCCTTCTCGACGATGAGCGCCTGCGGGACGAGGTCCTCGATCTTCTTCAGGGCGAAGACGCGGGCGTCGTCGGCGTCGTCCTTCACGGTGACCGTGAGGTGGACGATGCGGTCCGCGGAGCCGAGCTCGATGACGTCACCGTCCTCGAGAGGAGCCTCGCGGTTGTTCGTATCGTCGATGGCGATGCGCTCGCCGCGACGGAGGATGGCCGTTCCGTTGGTCGAGCGCTGGTCGACGAGCACGTAGCGCTCGCCCGCGAAGACGATCTTCGCGTGCTCACTCGAGACGTGCGTATCCGGCACGACCAGGTCGTTGCCTTCCGCTCGGCCGATCCGCACCACGTCGGTGGTCGGCTCGAGCGTCGTGCCGATGCTCTCTCCGCGAGTGACCTCGAGCCTGATCACGGCAAGCGAGACCTCAGCTTCAGGGCGATCTTGTAGACCTCGTCGTTGGCGTACTTCACGCCGGCCTTGTTGTCGGCGTCGACGATGGCCTCGAGCTTGTCGGCGGTCGCCGCGTCGCCCTGCGGCGCGAGGTGGTCGATCGCTTCGACCATCGCGAGCCGAACCGACCCGTCCTTGACCTTGTCGACCTTGCCGACGAGGTCGGCCTTCGTCTGCGCATTGCCGTAGATGGCGGCCATCCACGCCGCCTTGACGTGGCCCATCTTCGCCGTCGGTGGCGTCGAAGGAACCGGCGTGTCGAGGATGGCGACGTAGCAAGCCGCGTCCTGCTTGCACTTGTCGACGACGGCCGAGGCCGCCTTGTACATGTCCTTCTCGACGGCCTGACCGGGGATCTTGTTGACCGCGTCGCCCACGGCCTTCGCCGAGGTGGCCGTCATCAGCTTGATCGCGGCGCGGAGGGCGGCCGGCGGCATCGCGTCGGCGGCCTCGCCCTTGGCGGCGGCCGTCTCCTTGATGAGCCAGTCGGTGAGCGACGGGTCGAAGAAGTTCTCCGACGCCTGCGCGATGATCGCGCGGCCGTTGCCGCCGCCGAGCAGCCCGATGGCGGCGTTGGGGGCGACCTTGTTGTAGGCGTCGAGGTACGCCTTCACGTTCTTCGCGTCGCTCGGGAAGTGCGTGAGCTCCGTCGCGAGGACGGTGCGGTTCGAGTCGTTGTCGGCCTTCTCGAGCGCCTCGATGATCGCGTCGCGACCGGCGGGACGCGAGATGTACGCGAGCGGCTCGGCGACGCGCGGAATGTACGCTTTCTCCGGGTACTTGTCGGCGAGCGCCTGCAGGTCCGGATCGGTGCCCTTCAGCGCGGCGATGAGGACCGGCTCGGCCTCCTTCGGCATGCGCGTGAGCGCCTTGCGCACCGGGAAGATGAGGTCCGACTTGGTCGGCGTCATCAGCACCTTCACGAGCGGCTTCACGCCGGGTGTGAACTTGAGCTCGCCGATGAGCTGCACCGCGGTGCCCTGCCAGAACTGGATCTGGTCCATGCCCTGCGGCGGATCCTTCGGATCGCTGACGGGCGCGGCGAGCTTCTCGACGGCCTTGGCGCCGTAGGACTTGTCCTTCACCGCCATGACGGCGCCCTGGAGATCCTTCACCAGGTTGATGGACTTCATGTTCTTCGACGGCTGGAACTTGGCGAAGCAGTCCCAGAGCGCATCGATGAGGCCCTGATCGGCGATCGGGCCCTTCGCGACGAGGCGGGTCGTGCCCTGCGCCGCGTACTTCACGTCGTCGTCGTTCTTGCCGGGCTCGAAGTCCTTGAAGGCCTTCGCGTACGCGGCCGAGGCGCGCGGGTCGCCCATGTCGCCGAGGAGCTTGATGAGATCCTTGCGGGTCTTCTCGTCGAGGCCGCCCGTGATGTACGTCTTCGTGAGGGGCTCGACGGAGGCGTCGAGGATGGCCTTCACCTTCTCGTCATCCTGCTTGTTGGCGCCCTGCGCCGACGACATCGCGTCGTTGTAGAAGCTCTCGAGGCGCTTGATGGCGGGCGCGCGCTGCGCCTGGTCATCGAGGCGCTTGGCCCACGTCTTCGGGTCGTTCTCGTCGGCGCAGCCGACGACGGCCGCCGACGTGACGACGATGGGCGCGAGGAGCGCGACACGGGTGAGCGCAGCAAAGGCGAACGCCGAGACCTTCTTCATACGGGCTTCTCCAGGTCGCGCAGTACGGAGCACGAGCGAGCGGGCTGACGAGAACGTGAAGCCGGGGAAATCCCCCGGTTTTCCGAGCCGGACAGTAGTGCGCTGGCCGTCGGGGTGTCAACGACGGTTCTCACCCCATGTCGTGCCCTGATCGCCCTGGATGTTGCGGAGCAACATCGGCGCGTTGCGTCAAATAGGTCGATAATTGCGCGAACCGGAGCCTGATCAGGATCGTGTTGACGAAAGAATGTTGCGGTGCAACATAGCGGCCCATGAGCTCCTACGTCGCCATCCGCAGCACGGGCATGTACGTGCCCGAGACCGAGGTCCCCAACGACGTCCTCCGAGCGCGCTTCGCGAAGACCGCGCCCGAGTACATCGACAAGATGGAGGCCACGACCGGGATCAAGACGCGCTGGTACGCGCCGGACGACTGGGCGACGTCGGACCTCGCGGTCCGCGCGGCTCGCCAGGCGCTCAGCCGCGGCGGCGTTGCGGCCGAGGATGTCGACATGATCATCGTCGGCACCGACTCGCCCGACTACATGACGCCGGCGACCTCGGTCGTCGTGCAGCAGAAACTCGGTGCGACGAAGGCCGGTGCTGGCACATTCGACGTCGGCTGCGCGTGCGCCTCGTTCCCGACCGCGCTCGCCGCGGCGAACGGGCTCATGATGACGAACCCGTGGATGAAGAACGTCCTCGTGATCGGTGCATACATGATGCACAAACTCGCCGACCCCGAGGACCAGGGCATCTTCTTCTACGGTGACGGCGCCGGCGCCGCGCTCCTCGTCCGCTCCGAGGGCGACAAGCCGAGCCTGCTCTCCTCCGCGTACCGCGCGGACGGCTCGTACTCGAAGCACTGGGGCATCTACAGCGGCGGCACCGCCGAGCCCGCGACGGTCGAGTCGATCGCCGCGGGGCGCACCACCGTCCGCATGGTCGAGAAGTACCCCGCCGAGATCAACGACATCGGCTGGCCCGCGGTCGTGAACCGCCTCGCGGAGATCAACGGCTTCGCGGTCCCCGACCTCGACCTCGTCATCTTCACGCAGGTGCGCAAGCGCACGATCGACAAGGCGATGGTCAACCTCGGCCTGCCCAACGAGAAGGCGCACACCATCATGGGCAAGTGGGGCTACACCGGCTCGGCCTGCATCCCGATGGCGCTCCACGACGCGGTCGTGAACGGTCGCGTCAAGACGGGCGACCTCGTCGTCCTCGTGGGCTCGGGCGTAGGCCACAATCAGGCGGGTATCGCGATCCGCATCACGGACGACCTCGTCCGGAAGAGCGTGTGAGGTCATGATGCTCGCAATCTCTCGCACGAAGGAGTCCCTGGTGAACGAACCCGTACCCGCGAGCCAGGCCAAGCCGGTCGCGGCTCCTGCCCCCGCCGCCCCTGCCCCCGCCGCCCCTGCCGCCCACGCCGCCGCCGCGCTCGAGGCGCCGCGCTTCGCCGACCCGACCGCGCTCGGCCTCTTCGGCCTCGCCATCGGATGCGCCGCGCTCCTGCCGATCGCGTTCGGAATGAAGGGCGCGGCGACCGTCGAGGCGCTCCGCGCCGCGGCGATGATCTGCCTGCTCTTCGGCGGCGGCTGTCAGTTCCTCGCCGGTCTCATGAGCTTCGCGAACAAGAACATGCTGGGCGGCACGCTGCTCACGACGTTCTCGTTCAACTGGGTCATCAACTGGTGGACGCTCGACGGCCTCGCGAACGGCAAGATGCCGAGCGCGTCGATCAGCCTCGCGGTCGACCTCTGCTTCATCCTGATCTTCGTCGCGATGACGTACGCGTTCGCGTTCTACTCGAAGCTGCTCGTCGTCTTCCTGCTCGATATCGACGTGCTCTACATGCTTCGCATCGTGCGCGAGGTGGCTCACATGCCGGCGCTCGGGCTGCCGATCGCGATCGCGTCGACCGCGCTCATGTTCCTCGCGCTCTACATCGCCGTGGCGCTCGTCCTGGTGAACGCCTCGGGCAAGAGCATGCTGCCGATGGGCGGGCCGATGCTCGGACCGAACGTCGGCGGGCCGGCGCAGCACTGAGACCTGTGAACGGGGCGTCACGGACGGGTGGCGCCCCGTGTCGTGAGTAGGGGAGGGAAGAGCGGGCTTCCTGCTGGGCTAGGCCTGGAATAGGGGAGGTGCGGCGGGCGGCCTCTGGATTGCAGAGCGCCGGGTCTCGCTTCCCCTCGATCCCCTCGGAGGTTCCTTCTCATGATCCGCTCGATTCGCTCCCCGCGCGTCCTCGCGCGTTTTGGTTCGCTCGTCTCGTCCCTCGGCCTGCTGCTCGTCGCGGCACCTGCTGCTGCGCAGGACCCTGCTCCGGTTCCCGCCGTGCAGGCAGCCCCGAGGGCCGCGGTGCCCGAGGAGAAGGTGCCCTCGATGAGCCTCGCGCTCGAGCGCGCCGGCGGGTTCGGCTACGCGAAGGCCTCGTCGACCGAGGGGAACAGCGACTCCTCCCTCTCGCTCACCGCGCTCGGCGTGGGCGGCGTCACGCTGAACCCGTTCGCGGTGCCTCGCGTGGGTCTCGACTTCATCCTGCCGTCGAACCTCACGCTCGGCGGCGCCGTCGGCTTCACACGGCTCTCCGGCTCCACGAGCTCGGGCAGCAAGAGCGAGGACATCGGCTCGGCCGTCCTCTACACGCTCACTCCGCGCATCGGCTATCGCATCCCGCTCTCTGACAAGGTCGACTTCACGCCGCGCGCGGGCCTCACGTTCGCGGGCGGCTCGTTCTCGCCGGCCGACAGCAAGAACGACGCGAGCATTTTCGCGATCGCCATCGGGGCGGACGCGCCGTTCGCGTTCCGCCTCACCGATTCGTTCAACATCCTGGTCGGCGCGGCGCTCGACTACACGGTCTCGGCGAACGTGAGCACGACAACGACGACGAGCACGAGCACGAAGTCCGACGAGGTGAAGGGCACGCTGTTCTCGGCGCAAGCGTGGCTAGGCATCGGCGGCTACCTCTGAGGGAGTCGAGAGATTCGAGAAACAAGCGGAGGCGCGGGGGGCGTGGAGACGACGCGGATCCCGTGCTGCAGACCTCCATCCGGACGGCACCAGCGTCTCCCCCCAGAGTGGCCCGGATGGAGGGTCGAGGGGCCGAGAGACGCTGTCGCCCGGGAGAGAGGTGAACTTCGCGCAGGGAAGTCCCGTCTTCGGAACTTCCCGAGCATCCGACGAGCGTTCAGTTCGAGATCGAGGCGAGACCCCTCCGCGTCTGCCTCCGCGTCTCCGCGACTCCGCGTCTCTCGCGAATCCTGTTTGCTTCGCGCGCGGCTAGCCGATGATCATCGCTTCGCCGCGGAGCGTGCTGCCGTCCTTGAAGCGGCGCAGGTTCCACCGGTCGAACATCGGGAGGTGCGTCTCCTTCGCGATGTGCTCCGCGATGAGCTTGCCCATGACCGGCGCCATCATGAAGCCGTGACCCATGAAGCCCGACGCTTGATAGAAGTGCTCGATCGCGTCGACGCCGCCGACGATCGGGTTTCCGTCAGGCGTCAGGTCGTAGCAGCCCGACCACTGGCGTAGGACCTTCACCTTGCCGAGCACCGGGCACGTGGCGACGAGCGCCTTCGCGTAGAGGCCGAGGAACGCGAACGAGCTGTTCTGATCGAGACCCGGAGGCACGCGCTCCTGACCGATGCCGCCCACGATCTCGCCGCGCGTGGACTGGCTGAAATACAGCCCGTTCTCGAGGTCGGCGACGAGCGGCTTCAGCCACGGCTTGAGCGGCTCGGTCGAGCAGATCTCGTGGCGATGCGGCTTGTTCGGCAGGTCGACGCCGACGAGCTTCGCGATCTCCGGCGACCACGCGCCGGCCGCGTTCACGATCTTGCGCGTTCGGATGAGATACTCGGGCGCGCGGTCGCTCTTCGCGTCGCCGCCCTTGGCCGCGCGGCGAACGCGGACTCCCTCGATCGCCCCGTTGCGAACGTCGATCCCCACGACATCGGTGAAGGTCGCGATCTCCGCGCCGAGCTTGCTCGCGGCCTGCGCGAAGCCCCACACGAAGGGCCACGGGAACACGACGCCGTCGTCCGGGTTGAAGCTCGCCGCCACGACGCCGTCGGTCGAGAGCTCGGGGACGATCTTCTGCGCCTCGCGCGGCGAGAGCATGCGGGTGGAGAGACCACACTCGCGCTGCAGCTTGCAGCTCTCCTCGAGCGCGCGCCGGCGCTCCTCGTTGCGCGCCAGGAACAGGTAGCCGCCCTGGCGCAGCCAGACGTTGATCTTGAACTCGTTCGCGAAGTCCTGGCACATGCGGATGCTCTCCTGCATGAGCCGCACGTTCGCCTCGCTCGACCACTGGGCGCGGATGCCGCCGCCGTTGCGCCCGCTCGCTCCGCCGCACAGGTAGCTCTTGTCCACGACGGTGACGTCGCGCACTCCGAGCCGAGCGAGATGATAGGCGATCGACAGGCCCATGATGCCCGCGCCGATCACCACGACCTCCGCGTGATCTCTCACCCGATCGTCTCGCCGCCCGTACGCCGGTCGTGCTCGGCGAACTTGCGCAGCGCCTCCGCGTGGAGCGAAGCGTTGGCCGACAGCGTTCCTTGCCCCTGCGCGACGGGCCCCCGGTAGTCGAACGGCGTGCCCTTCGCATCGGTGAACACGCCGCCGGCCACGCGGACGATCGCGTCGGGTGCGCACGCGTCCCAGAGCTTCACCTTGCCGCGTGACGGATGGGCGTAGAGCTCGACTCCACCGCTTGCCACGAGCACGCCCTTGATGCCGGAGCTGCCGACGGGGACGAGCTCCTTGCAGCCGAGCGACGAGAGCTTGGCGTCGACGTTGCGACTGCGATGGAACCGCGAGACGGCGCAGCGAACGCGCGAGAGCTCCGTCACGTTCGAGATCACGAGCGGCGAGCGCGAGTCGTCGTCTCCGATGAGGAACGAGCCGATGCCCTCCGCCGCGCCATAGGTGCGTCGGCTCCCCGCGAAGGCCGGGCACAGGACGACGCCGACCGTGGCGCGCCCTTCCTCGGCGAGCCCGATCATCACGCAGAACTCGCCATTTTTCGCGATGAAGTCGCGCGTGCCGTCGACCGGGTCGACGAAGAGCACCGCGCTCGACTGCTCGAAGCCCTGGAATGTCGACGGGTCGCTCTCCTCGGCCACGATCGGGATGCCCGGCAGGCTCGCGCCGAGCGCGCTCAGGATGAACGCGTTCGCCTCCTTGTCGGCGCGCGTGACCGGATCGTTCGGCCCCTTCATCTCCTCGCCCACGTCCTTCTCGGCGTAGACGCGCATGACGAGCTCGGAGGCGCCACGCGCAGCGGCGAGCAGCTTGGTGAGGACGTCCTGACGATCGATCTTCATGTGTGAATGCCGACGCGGTCGAGGGCTCGTGGGAGCTGGCGTAGATCGTCGTCCGGGAGATAGCGAGGTCCGCCGCCCGTCTCGCGGACGAGCTGCTCGAGCTGCTCCACCGTGCGCGCACCGAGCACGGCCGCGGAGACGAGGTGGTTCGCGAGCGCGAAGCGAACGGCCGCGGCGCGGAGGGTGTGGACCTCGCCCTTCACGAGGAAGCGGATCGCGTCGAGCTGCTCCACGCGGTGCTCGAGCTCCATGCGGGTCCAGCGATCGTTGCGGTGGTCGCCCTCGACGAACACGCGGTCTTTCGTCCACATGCCGGCGAGGAGGCCGTACCCGAGCACGCTCCGCGCGAGCACCCCGCAGCCCGCGACCATGATGTCGCCGGAGATGCGATGCAGATCGATCGGGTGCGTGAGGTTGTAGGCGAGCTCGATGATCTCGGCGCCTTTGTCGATCGCAGCACGCGCGACGTCCTCGTCGCCTGCGGCGACACCCCAGTGCTGGATCTTGCCCTCGGTCTTGAGCGCGAGCGCCGTCTCGACCGCCTCGCCGGCGTAGATCGCGTCGGGCGTCGGGTGGTGCAGCATGAAGACGGGAATGGCCTCGACGCCGAGCCGCTTGCACGAGCGCTCGACCGCGCCGCGGAGATAGGTCGGGTCGAACGTCTTTCGTGTGGGGTCGGTCGTTCGATCGACGCCGCCCTTCGTCACGACGACGAGATCGGGATGATCCTTCAGGACCTTGCCGACGAGCAGCTCCATGCGGCCGCCGCCGTACGCGTCGGCGGTGTCGATGAGCGTGAAGCCCATGTCGACGGCACGACGGAGCACCTTCTCGGCGTCGGCCTCGTCGACGGGACCGTACGCCTCACCTCCGAGCCCCCACGTGCCGACCGCGAGCTCCGAGACCACCATACCCGTCTTGCCGAGGGGCCTTTTCCGCACCCATTCCTTCTACCACGAGCCGTTCGCGGCGACCCGCGACGCGGCATTCTGCAGGCCGCCGGCACGCTTGACGTTGACCTGAAAAGGCGCGATTGAGAGCCCCGACGCGCTTATTTGGGGGCGTTCCTAGGAGGATTTCACATGCGAAGCGTTTCGTTCGGCCTTGCGATCGGGTTCCTGGCAATCACGTTCAGCGCGTGCGGTGGCGATGAGGTCAAGCCGCAGCCCGTGACGCCGGTGGCCCCCGTCGTCGAGCCGCCGCCGCCCGTGGTCGAAGCCCCCAAGGAGGAGCCGAAGCCCGCTCCGACGATGGCCGAGCTCCAGAAGAAGACGAGCGAAGGCATCGGCCAGGCGATGAACGCGCACGACGCGAAGAAGATGGCGAGCTTCTACACGGAGAACGCCGTCCTCCGGATGGCCGGCATGCCCGACCTCACGGGTCGCGAGGCGATCGCCGCCATGTGGCAGAGGAACTTCGACATGTCCTCGAACTCGAAGGGCATGGCGAGCCGCGTGTTCGTGAAGGGTGACGTCGTCATCGCCGAGTTCGCATGGACGGGCACGCACTCGGGCGAGATGGGCGGCATGAAGGCCACCGAGAAGCCGATCGGCGCGCAGGGCGTCGACGTGATGTGGTTCTCGCCCGACGGCCTCGTGAAGGAGCAGCACACGTACATGGACATGGGGACGATCATGTCCCAGGTCGGTGCGTCCAAGCACAAGGCTCGCCCGGTTCCGACCCTCCCGACCGGCGCGCCCGCGGTCGTCGTCTCGATGGGCACGCCCGAGGAGACGAAGAACGTCGAGTCGGCCACCAAGATGTGGGGCGCGTTCGAGAAGAAGAGCGAAGCCGACTTCCTCGCCGGCTCCACCGACGACATCGCCTGGGACGACATGACCCAGCCCGAGACGATGAAGGGCAAGGCCGCCGGCAAGAAGTTCTTCGGCGAGATGATCAAGGCGTTCCCCGACCTCAAGGCGACCAACGCGAACGTCTGGGGCGTCGGTGACTTCGTGATCGCCGAGGGCTCGATGACGGGCACGCACAAGGGCGCGCTCATGGGCATCCAGCCGACGAAGAAGCAGATCAACATGCACGGCCTCGACGTCATCCAGTTCAACAAGGACGGGAAGGTCGTGCGCGGCACGAGCTACGGCAACGGCGCGGAGATGATGATGCAGCTCGGCCTCATCCCGCAGCCCGGCGCCGCGAAGGCCGCCCCGGCGACGCCCGCCGCGAAGCCCGCGAAGCCAGCTGCTACTCCCGCGAAGCCAGCTGCTGCTCCCGCGAAGCCGGCGACGCCGGCCGCTGCGCCCGCAAAGAAGTAGCAGCACACACCGCGAAGACCGCGCCGGCACGTTCTCGTG
>Ga0335397_10001066_pt1 | contig 37059 bp, 32 predicted proteins | sample MAT04_FD_205740 | JGI IMG/M metagenome (GOLD analysis project Ga0335397, IMG submission 205740) | Freshwater microbial communities from Lake Fryxell liftoff mats and glacier meltwater in Antarctica - MAT-04 (spades assembly) (version 2) ... | reverse complement strand
ATCTCCTTCAACCGCGTCTCGTATCGTCGTTCCATGACGGATTCCCCCAGTGTGGCGTTCGAGCCAGAAGGGATTAGACCAAAACCGCTTACAGCGAATCAAGACGGGACACAGTAGAACTACGACGAATAACGTTGGCGTCGCCGTGTGGGAGGTCGCTCCCGAGCCGGCCAAGGAGGCCGGCCCGCGTACTTGACTTGGCCACGGGTGCGAAGGTGGCCGCGATCAGCGATCGTAGCGCGGCGTACTACGCCCTCTTCCTCCGCAAGGCCGCGAAGGGCCGCATCCCGGACTGGCCACTCGACGCGAACGAACCGGTGAAGTGCAAGGCCATCGACTACACGACCGGCTGGCTCACCGACTTGACGATTACGGGTGCCAACCGGCACAAGCCGGCCGCACACAAGGACTACGCCGGCGATCGCTCAAAGGCGGGTTGGCACTTCGACCGCGAACTGGCCGAGGCGACGATCGCCTACCACACGTGCGTGTCGGGCAAGAAGGATCAGTTCATTCGGTGGAAAGACCCCGTCACGGTGGACGCCGGGGCGCGGTACTTGGCCGATCGGCTTGCCGGCGGCGCCGCGGCGGAGGATGTTGATCGTCCTGGGCGCGGACACCTTGCCTTCGTGGGGCAGCGAGCCCGCAACGACGTGAAAACTCGTCGGTAGCGGCAGTCGCTTCACCTCCTCGTCGGCGACGACGGGCAGGTCATGGGCCCCGAGTGACAGCCAGTTTTCATCGCTCCGCTTCTCCGCCGGGACGGCCAGGACTTCCGCCACCGCCGCCGGTTGGAGCGCGTACGGCGAAAACGCCTGATTGCTGACAGACACTCGGAAACACCCGATCCGCTTGCCCGACTGGCGCTGCTTCAGCACGACCTCCAGGCGACCGCCCTCCGGGATGGTGAGCGGCTTGCCGAGTTCGAAGACCGCGGTGCGGGCCTTCCGCCACTTTGAACTCGCCCCCGGTCCAGACGGTGTCCACCTTGCCGTCGTGAACGCGTGACACGGGTGCGTCCTTCGAGGCAACGTCCGACTGGCTGCTCCTGAACCCTGAACCCGACCTTCGACCCCTTGTCCTTCTCGGACGTGAACTGCACCACCTCGAACTCGCTCAAGGCGAATGCGCCGCCCTCACCCAGCCCGGGGCCGCCGCCGGGCAGTGCGTGGTCGGGCAGCAACTCCAGACGGAGGAGACGTGCGTCGGTGATCAGTCCGGGGATGGTGAGCGTGTACGTGTCGCTGTCGGCCGCGGACTTTGCGACCAGAACCGAGCCGTCCTACCGCGCCTCGACCGCCTCCCCGGAGGTGGACGTCGCGGACTTTGGGCGGAGCGTCTGCCAGCGCGGGCTCTTGTCGGCGAGGGACCTCTCCCACCCCGCGACGATCTCCTTAACCTCCGGCGTCAGCAGGGCACCCCGGGTGTCGGCGGTAGCCCGTGCAGGTCGAACGTGACCCGGCGGATGAGCGTGCGGCGGTCCGCCTCGGGGGACGGGGTGAGTTGCTTCTCGCGCAGTTTGCGCGTAAACGAACGCGTCGATCGGGTGGCCGGGATTCTTCCAGGGCACTTCGGGCTTCACGAGCGGCTTGAGCAAACACCAGTCCTGAGCGCCCGCCGACTTCGCCAGGACACGCGGGTCGGGTGCTCCGCGCCGAACCCACTCGGTCAGGGTGGCGATCTCCGCTTCGCTCAACTACTCCTTGGGCGGCATCTTCGTGTCGGGAGTGGCGTGCTTCACGGCCTGGACGAGCAGGCTCTTGCCCGGCTTGCCGGGGACGACTCCGGGGCCGGAACGCCGCCCTTTTCCCACCCGCCGCCAGAGTCGAGGGCCAGCCCGCTGTGCATCTTACCCCCGGCGTGGGAGTGGCACGAGTAGCAGTGCTTCATGAGAACGGGCCGGACGTTATTCTCGAAGAACTCGACCCCCGCGGCGTAGGTCGGCTTGAGCTCGTCCACGCGCGGGCCAGTCGTGAGAGATAGCACCACCCACCCAGCGGCGAGGAGCGAGGACACGGTGAATCTCAGTCGGGTGTGTGTCGACTCGTGCATGGCATCTGCCTGTGGAGCTTGTACGACCGTGATCCGCTCCACTGCGATCAGCGTGATGCGTCGAGCCGTTTACGGGTGTCGGCTTCCGACTGGCGCGCGGCGTCCAGCGCCAGCTTCGCGTCCTCGGCACGCTTCTTCGCGTTGCCCGCCTTCGCCGACTGTTGCCGCAACTGGTCGGTTTTCGTTTGAAGCGACTGAGCCGCTTTCTGAGCGTCGTCGGCCTTTTGCTTCGCTTCGTCCGCTTCCTGCTTCGCCTTGTCGCCGCCGCCGTCCTTGAACCGCTTGGCCGCGTCGTCGGTCTTTTTCTTCAGCTCATCGGCGACCTTCTTCGCGTCGTTGAGCAACTTGGTTGACTCGTCCAGTTCCTTCTTGAGCTGCGCCGCTTTCGGGGCCAGTTCAGCGGCGTCCTTCACGGCGGTCGCGAGTGCTTCCTCCGCGTTCGCGACGGCGGTCTTCGCGGTTTCCAACGCTGCCTTCGCACGCTCACGTTCTTGCGCCGGGTCCGGCACGACGCGAACGCCGGGCGCAGCCTTCTGGAATGCCGCGATCCCGACCGCCGTCACGTGCGTGTCGGCCACGAACAGTTGCGAGAGCTTCGTCAACGCCTTCAGTTGGGCAACGCCCGTGTCGGTCACCTTCGTGCCAAATAGGTTCAGGTATTCGAGTTCCTTTAGGCCGATGAGGTGCTTCAACCCGGCGTCGGTGATCGCGGTCTTCTCCAGGTACAGCCGCTTCAGGCCAGTCAACTTGCCGATGTGCGCCAGGCCCGCGTCCGTGACGGCCGTTTCCTTCAGCCGTAGAACGGCGACCGCCTTCAGCGACAGCAGGTATTGCAGTTGGTCGTCGGTGATCGCGGCACCGGCGTGGTGAAAGTCCACCTCCAGCGAGTCGCCGCCCGCCTTGCGCACGACACCGCCGAGTTCCTCGATCCGCGCGATCGCCTCGGCTTCGGTCGAGACGGCCTTGTGCGGTGGAACCTTCGGCGGGTCGGCCGCGAGCGCCGGCGTGGCGAGCGATGCGAACAGTAGGAGTGCCGGGCTGTAGCGGGTCACTTAAGGATCTCCGTGATCGGTTTGGCGGTCTTGTCCGCGAGTGGCATCGGGCGGTTGCCGGTGGCGGTGAACTCCTGATGGATGTCGATGCCCAGCGCGAGGCAGAGAGTGGCGATATAGTCCGGAGCGCTGATGGGCCGCTCGGTCACGGTGCCGCCTGGGTTCTTGCCGGTCTCGCTCGTCTTGCCGATCACCTGACCAGTCTTCAGCCCACCGCCGGCCCACGCGGTGGACCAGGCGTTGCAGAAGTGCCCGCCGCCGTCACCCGGGCTGCGGCCGAACTCGCCCATCCACACCACCAATGTGTCGTCCAGCATCCCGCGCTGCTTCAGGTCGCGGATGAGGGCCGACATGCCCGCATCCATCCACGGCGCGCGGGCGGCGATGCGCTTGGCGGCGCCCTCGTGGTCGTCCCAGCCGCGGTGGAACACCTCGACAAACGACACGCCCGCCTCGACCAACCGCCGGGCCATCAGACACGACTGCCCGAACTTGTGCGGCCCGTACTCCTCGCGCACCTTCTTCGGCTCCTGTTCGAGATCGAACGCCTTTGCACGCTTCGAGCGCATCAGACGCACGGCCCGGTTAAACGCGGCCTGCTTCGCGCCCACGGCCGGGAGCGGGTACTCCTTCGCGAACTGCACCTCGCCGGAGCCGAGCAGTTCGAGCCGGTCGGCCAGGTCGCCGCCCGATTCCTTCAGGTTCTCCAACCCCTTGTACGGGTCGTGGACGGCGAGCGGGGAGTGCTGCGGCCCAAGGTAGGCGGGCACCGAGCGGTAGAACCGACCGCCGTTCACCTTGTCCGAACCCGCGTCGATGGTGACGAACGCGGGCAGGTCGTCGTTCGGCAGGCCGAGTTGCGACGACGCGATGCACCCGACGGCTGGGTGCTCGAAGGCGCTGGCCCGCTTGTAGCCAGTGTGAAGGTAGTATTTCGCGTCGTAGTGGTCGTTGATCTCCGTCTTCATTGAGCGCAGGAGCACCATGTCGTCCATGCACTGCGCGAGCTGCGGCAGTTGCTCGACGATCTGGATCCCCGGCACGGCCGTTTTCGCGGACTTGAACTCGCCGTTCGGCTTGGGGTCGAACGTGTGTTGTTGCGACGGTCCGCCGTCCATCCACAGCAGGATGCATGACTTGCCGCGCGGCTTCTTGAGCGCCGGAGCCGCCGACGCGAGCGACTCGAACCACGGCACCGACACGCCGGAGAGCAACCCGGCCGCGGACAGCTTCAGCACGTCGCGGCGGTGAAGGAGCGGTTGAGACATACGATTCTCCCGAACGGTGATTCGGACGGTTAGCGGACCAACAGGTATTCGGTGCGGTTGACCAGCATCCACAGCACGCCGTTGTAACCCTTCGCCGGGTTGGCAGCTTTCTTGAGATAGCTGTCTGCGGCAGCCTTCTCACTTCCCGTCGGGCGGCGAGACAAGGTCGAGAGGTACAACCACTCGACCACCTCTTCTGCGCCCGGCGCGGGTTTGGCTTTCAGCTTGGCGTCGAGCGTTTTGCTCCCGGCGAGCAATCGCGGGTGGTTGATCATCGCCAGCATCTGCGGGATGCCGTGCGTGAAGTCGGTCGCGTCGTCCTTGTTCGTGCCGAAGCGGCGGAGGAACTCGAGATACGGTTCGGCGACCGGGGCGCTCTCGCCGTTGGCGTTGCCATCCTTCGGGTCGATCGCACGGAGGTCGAGTTTCGGGTCGCCGTAGGCGAGCTTTAGCGAGTCGTAGAGCACGTCGGCGGTCATCACTCGCAGCGGGACGCGGCCGAAGTTCGCGGTCAGTGCCGCGACGGTCTGCTCGTCCGTGCCCGGCGTGACGCGACTGGTGCGCTGGTACGCTTCCGAGTTGCACACGCAGCGGACAAGGTGTTTGACATCGAAACCCGAGTCCGCAAACTCGTTCGCGAGGAGTTTCATCAGGCCGGGGTGCGACGGCGAGTTCAGCTCGCGGAAGTCGTCCACCGGGTTCACGATCCCGCGGGAGAAGAAGTAGAACCACAGACGGTTGGTGAACGCGCGGGCGAAATACGGGTTGTCCTTCGCGGTCAGCCACTCCGCGAGTGCCGGACGCAGCGTGTCGCCCTTCACGGCCAGGCTCTTCTCGCCGAGGAACGCCGCGGGTACGTTGTTCCCAGCGTTCTTGAACGCGGACTTGGGGATCGTGATCTCCGGCTTGCCCCCGCGGCTCTCGCTCACCTTGCCGAAGTCACCGATCGTTTTCGCGAAGAACGCGGCCAGCGCCCAGTGTTCCTTCTGCGACCACGCGCGGTACGGGTCGTCGTGGCACTCGGCGCACTGGAGTTGCACACCCATGAACAGCGCTGCGGTGGCGCGGGCCGACCCGGCCGGGGTCGCCTTCCCGCCCTCGCCGGAGAGCGCAAAGAAGATCACCTGCGGGTTCAACTTGATATCCCCCTCGACGGTGAGGACGTCGCGTGCGATCGCGTCCCACGAATCGCCCGCCGTGAAGCGTGTGCCCAGCCACTTGCCGAGGTTCTGTGCCTCAGTGTGCGGTTGCTTGCCGCCGTTGGCGTCGGAGGGAAGTTCTGGCGGGCAGATCCAGTCACGCCACGTCCGACCGAATTGCTCGCCGTACTGTGGGGTGGCGAGCAGCGCGTCGATGAGCTTTGCCCGCTTGTCGGTGTCTTTCGAATCGAGGAACGCGGCCGCCTGTTCGGCGGTCGGCACGCGACCGGTCAGGTCGAGGCACACCCGGCGCAGGAACTCGGCGTCGTCGCTCTGTCCCGCGGGCTTCAACTTCACTGCTGTCAGGCTCATGTCGAGGTGTTTATCGATCGTCGCCGCCACTTCGTTCGGCGCGTGCTTCGTCCCCGAGGTCAGGAATGGGTCGGCGTCCTTCTGGCGCTGGGCGAGGGTCGGCATCCCGGCGGCGATCCACCCCTTGATCGCCGCCTTCTCGGCCGCGGTTAGTTTCTTCTCGTTCGGCGGCATCTCGTCCGATTCGATCCGCTTCCACATCTCGCTGGCGCCCGCGTCGCGGGGCTTCACCGCGGGGCCGGATTCGCCCCCCTTGAGCATCGCGGGAACGGTTCGGAGGTCCAGGCCGCCTTTCTGTCGCAATCCACCGTGGCAACCGAGGCACTGCTTGGTGAGCACCGGCAGTACGTCGCGCTCCAGGAGTGGGTCGTCCGCACGAACGGCTGGCACCGGCAGAAGTGCGAGCGTGAGGACGAGGACGACACGCGGGGTCGAGGGCATGGAATAACTCAACTTTGCGGGATGGCGGTGTGCGACAGACCGGTGGGTGGGATCTCGGCAGCGTAACAGTCAGAACCCCGCCCGCGACGGAGTCAGACAACAATAACTCAGGCGGAATCGAGCGAAGGAACTCCGATCACTTCTTCGACTTCGGTAAGGGCTGCGAAGGCTCGCCTCTGTGTGACTCGGTCAGGGACAACGGATCTGCTCACGGCTTCTCGTCACACCATTGCAGGCCCTGGTGCTGTTCAACAATCCGTTCGTGCTGCACCACAGTGACCACCTCGCCCGACGGATCGCCAAAGACGAACCGGACACGGCCGCGCAGGTGAAGCAGGCATTCCGGCTCGCGCTCCAGCGTGATCCGACCAGCGAGGAGAGCGCCGACTTCACCGCGTACGCGAAGAAGCACGGCCTCGCCGCTGCGTGCCGCCTGCTTCTCATCAGCAACGAGTTCCTCTTCGTGGAGTGAGCCATGTCACGAACAACTTCCGCAACACCTCTCTGAAGCCGCCGCGAGTTCCTATGGCCGTGCGGGGGCGGGCTGGCCGGGCTGGCGCTCAGCGCCCTGCTCGTGTGCGACGGGTTCGCCGCCGAGGGAGCCCCGCGACCGGAACTCAACGGCGGGCTCCACTACCCCGCGAAGGTGAAGTGGGCGATCCAGTTGTTCATGAACGGCGGCGCCAGCCACATGGACAGGTTCGACTACTGCCGAAACTCCAGCGGCGGAGCGGCGAGAAGGTCGGCGGCGGCACGCTGTTCGGGTCGCCGTTCACGTTCTGGCAGCATGGGCAGTGCGGCCGCTGGGTGAGCAGCGCGTTCCCGCACCAGGCCCGGCACGTGGACGACCTCGCGTTCCTCAGGGCGATGAACACCGATAACCGCATCCACGGGCTGAGCAGCTACATGTTGAACACTGGGTTCGCGCTGGCAGGCTACCCGTGCATGGGGTCGTGGGTGTCGTTCGGTCTCGGTCGATTGTCTGAGAATCTGTCCGCGTTCGTTGTGCTCCCGGACATCGGTGTATTCCAACCCTCGACCCAAGCATTGTGGCAGGCGACACAATGTTTCTTAACGAACGGCAGCACCTGCGTTCCAAACCGATCGGGCGCGAACGGCTCTGCGGCAGCAGAGAGACTGCCGCAGAGCGGCAGTGCAACGAGCAGAAAGATCCAACGCATCGTCCGACCCCTCAAGAAATCTACGGCAACGTGATAATTGATGGGCAACTGCCGGAGCTACTTTTTGCTGGCCTTGTTTTCGGCGATGGACTTCTTGAGTTCCTCCCCAGCCTCGCCAGTGGCGATCCGAGCCAGGCTCTGCGCTACGCCGATATGCCGTTTCACGATCTCGGACGGGGGGATGGTTAAGATCTTCGCGTCGGGGTGATCGGCCTGCACGCGTTTCAAGTCGGCCTCGTTGATCACACTCATCGTCAGATTGATTTCTTTGATCCGACCTTTCATCGCCAGCAGATGCTTGAACCCACCCTCATACGTGATGAACGCTTCTTGAAAGCCGACGTGCGTTACCTTCGGCATCTTCGCGATGGATGCCAAAGCCGTTTGCGAGACTTTGCCCATCTCTGCCACCGTGAAGGATTCCAGAGATGGATGGCCCTCGAAGAACTTCAATCCCGCGTCGCTGACCTGAGAATGCACCGCGGTGAACGACTTAAGACCCTTGATCTTGGCGGCTTGCTCCAATCCCTCATCGTTGATACCCAGCGTCAACTTGATCTCAGTGAGTTTGGAATCCTTCAGAGCGTCGAATCCGGTGCCGCTGTAAAGAGAGGCCATCGGATGATTTCTGAGAAAGCCGTTGTGGTCGACTCGGATGATTCTCAGCTCCGGCATGCCTTTCAGGGCGCGAAGACTGTCGTTCCGAAGCCAGGGGCCGTTGCCGGAAAGCGCCAGTACCCGGCCGTTCGCGTCGTGGACACAGCTCAAAAATAGGCCTTTGTTTTCCTTACCCTTACCCTGAACTCCCCAGGATTTCAGTCCGGTGATTTCGATGCCGTACTCCTTGAGTCGATTCACCACGCTGCCCTTGGCCCATCCGGGCACCTCAGCGACTTCGACGGAGTGACCCTCGACGGCGATGATATCTTTGAGGATCTTCGCTTCGTCCGGATGAACGGGGGGCGTGATTTCCTCGGCAAAAAGGCTCGATGCGAACACGATGAGTGCCAGCGACGAGAGGAACCTATGCATGCCTGCTCCTATTTGGATCCCAGGTGGCCTGACGCGATGGTGAGAACATTGTGTGGCAACTCGTGGACTTTCTCCCACTTGATGCCGTCCGTGGAATGCATGACTTTCCCGGGCCACAGCGCCCCGACATAAACTCCCTTGCCGAAGGTTGCAACCGTGGGGGCATCCTTGTTCGGACTCCGCTCCCACTTTTGCCCATCGGGAGAACGGTAAGTCGCGCCCTGGCCGATGCCGACAAATTGCTTGCCGTCGAAGATCATGGTGTTGATGTGTTCGCCTTCTTCCCCAACGACGCGATCGGTCCACTCAAGCCCATCTTTGCTACGCATCCGTAAGGCATGTAAGCCGCTGCCGACGAACACGCCGTTGCCGAAAGCGATGTCGATGAGAGTGTCCTTGGCGGAGGCTTTCGGCACGGCCTGGAACTTGTCGTCGATCGTTTTGGCCGAAAGCCTGGCCCCATAATCCCCAGTGAATACCAGACGGCCGTTCCCCTCGGCAACACGCCGCAGATGGGCATCGCGAACCATCACGCGCCGATCATCCAGAAGAGCCTTTCGTGCTGTCCAGGTTTTGCCGTCCTTGGTGCAGATGGCTTCCGGCGGTGCTCCGTCCGTGCTGATGATGCCGCAGACCTGATCGCCGGTTGCAAAGAGCAGTTCGAGTCTTTCTGCATACGGCTTGCTGACGAGTTTGCTGGTGTTCCAGTTCACTGCGTCTGCCGAGTTGTATGTCACTAACTCGCCGCCGTACTGACCGCCGGCGAAACAACGACCCTTTTGGAAGCAGACGTACTTGAGCAATACCCCCTCACGATCCGTCTGGAGGTGCGTCCAAAGCTTCCCATCTTGAGAAAAGACCCGCATTCCGCTCTCGCCTGTGGCGACGAAAACGGGACCGTTCAGGGGTTGTTCGGCTGCCATGGAATCTCCTTTCAGTCCGAGCAAATGGGCTCACGCCAGATCGGGAAGTCGCCCGTTATACGCCTGTTTGGGCGAACTGTGACTGTTGCCAAACTTCCCGCTGGTATCGCCCATGCGAGCGAGAATCTCGACGTACAGGTTGGCAGCCGGAGTATCTTTCTGATACGCCACGTGCCGACCGGTTTTGAGAGTCCCACCCGCCTTTCCAGCGAGTAGAACCGGGTAGTTGTGACGGCCGTGCCCACCGTCGGCCATGTACGACGTGTACATCAGTAAGGTATTGTCCAACAGGTTGGTGCCGCCCTCGTCGATGGCCTTCATCTTGGCGACGGCCTCGGCGAAGAGTTGCGTGTACCAGGCGTGAATCTGCCGGAGTCCTTCGCGGGCCACGGGGTCGGCATCCTCGATGCGGCCAGCATTACCGTGATGCTCCAGCGTGTGGGCGTGGTGTTCGTAGCCGACGGTTACGACACCGGGGAACAACGCTTCGTCGCTTCCCAGACCAAGGCAGCAAACGCGGGTCGTGTCGGTTTGGAACGCCAGCACCATCATGTCGATCATCACGCGGATGTATTCGGCATGGACGGCCGGATTACGTCCGACGGTTTGAACCATCTTCTGCGAAGTGGGTCGATCTGCTGGCAGACCTTTGGGCGATTCCGGGTGCGATCGGCCGGCATCCTTCAGATCGGCCGCTTCAAGGGCGATCCTTTCCTGAAGGCGTTGTACTCGGCGTTGAATGCTATCGACGGAATCGAGGTATTCTTTGAGCTTCGCCTGGTCTGTCCGGCCGAGCTTTCCCTGGAGCAATTTTGCATCTTCCAGAATCAGATCGACCACTTGTTGGTCGTAGGTGCGGCCTCCCTCGGCCTCGGGTTTCGTTGTGGTCGCTTGCCCGAGTCGTCGCGGCCAGTTCGGGGAGACCAGTTGTCGCCCCTTGAACATCTGCTCAAAGGCCATTCGAGGATCACGTTCGACGGGCAGGCTGCGCCCTGTGCGGTCGAAAAAGTAGCTGGTTTCTCCGCCCGAGTAGCCAAATCGCAGAGATGGAATCAGGCTGTTTGCACCGACGAGTTCCGCCGCCTGCTGATCGACGGAAACCCCGGCGAACGGCTTCCCATCCACCTTTCCGACCTTGTCCACGCCGGTGAGATGCAGGTAGGCACAGTGTTCGTGGGCGTTGACCTTGCCATCGGAATTGCCCGACTGCGACAGGTTCGATAGCACCAGCAAGTCCTCCTTGTGATCCTGCAGCGGGCGCAGAATCGAGGGAAGTTTGCTCAGTGACCCCGTCTCTTTTGGCACCCACGATTCGATCACGGTGCCGCCGGTCACGGTGTAGACGCCGAGCCGCAGCGGCGGACGAACGGGAACTTTGTTCCCGGCCCGGACCACCTGCGGAGCCAACGATTCAAGGAACGGAAGCGCAGCCACCACGCCCGCACCGCGGAGGAACGACCGTCGGCTGACCGGCGATTGTGAAATCGGCATCATCGGTATCACTCCCCTTTGCGGTGCTGGAATGGGTAACTCTTCACGACTTCAAGTATCAAGGTTGAGAACCGGTACTCGTTGCGATTTAACTGAGCCATGATGCCCTTGATGGATGGCTCGTCGTAGTAGCTCACATCACGACCGAGAGCATAAATCATGGTCTGCACTACGAGGTTCTCCACGAATTCCGCCTGCCGAACTTTCAGGACTTTGCGGAGACCGTCGCTCCCCTTGAACTCGCCCACGCCAGGTAACGTGCCGACGTTATCCACAGGGGTGACTCCGACGGACTCACGCCAGCGACCAATGGCATCGAAGTTCTCCAGGGCGAAACCGAGCGGATCGATCTTCACGTGGCAACCCTTGCAATTGCGATCGTTCGCGTGCTGAGCCAATTTCTCACGGAAGTTCTTCGGTTCCGGTCGATCCTTGGTTGGCGGGGTGAAGTTGCCCGCGTCGGCGGGCGGCGGAGGGGGCGGTGATCCGAGCAGCACATCCAGTATCCACTTGCCGCGAGCGGTCGGCTTCGTGCGATCCGTGTGCGAGGTCATCGTGAGAATCGCCGCCATACCAGGTACCCCACCGCGATGGTTCTCCGGGCGAAGGCTCACCTTCTCAAACCCCTTCCCCGGGATCTTGGTCAATCCGTAATGCCGGGCCAGTTCCGCATTGGCAAACGTGTAGTCCGATTCGAGTAATTCGAGGATGCTCCGATCCGCGGTGCGCAGATGATCGCAGAACAGCCGTACTTCCTGACCCATCGCATCGCGTAGACTGCGCGTGTAGGTCGGAAACTGATTCTGCGTCGGCAAAGCCTTCTGTAAGTGAGAGAGTTGCAGCCAGTGAGTGAGGAATTGCGAGGTCAAAGCGCTCGCTTTGGGGTGGGCAAGCATTCGCCGAACTTGCTTCTCAAGAACCTCGGGCTGAGACAGCTTCCCTTGATCGGCCACGGCGAACAACTCATCATCGGGCATCGTTGCCCAGATGAAGTACGAAAGCCGAACGGCCAATTCGTGGTTGCTGACCCGGTCGACCTTACTCGCCTCTTTGGGACCGGGTTCCACGCGCAGAAGAAAGTGAGGAGAGACCAGGACCGGCTTCATGGCCTTGCGGATCGCCACCTCAAAGTTGTCGCTTGCCTTGATCGCATCGTCGGCGACAGAAGCGTAGCGTTCCACGTCACGTTCGGTCGGAGGTCGACGAAAGGCACGCCGGAGAAATCCCTTCAACACTTGCCGCGTTGCCTCCCGTGTAGAGAGATCCTTGGATGGCCTTGCAATCAGGAGACTTTTCCGTGCGCCCGCTGCACTCGGATTCGTGAAAAGATGCTCCAGACCGAGTTCCGCCGCGGTAAAATACTTCTCCATCACTGTGGATTCCAGAACCAGACTGCCCGCTCGGTTCGGGAAACCCTCGACGACGTTCTCTTGCGGAATCCCCGCCTCACCAGCCGCATCGAAGTTGATTCGCAGGAGGTCACGGATGGTGTTCGCGTACTCGTTGCGAGTGAGTTGGCGAAGCAATGGTGGGCCTGGGTCTGAGTTCGGACTCATTTCGAATGTGGCCTTCTGCCAGTTCAAAAGAATCCCTTTCGTGCGTTCCTCCAGTGGGTCGTCCGGCGGCATGCTGTTGCTCTGAACCTGCTTGACGACCTTCTTCCAGATGTCGTAGCGTGTCTTCACCGCAGATTGATCCCGAAAGCTCGTGAGATCTACCCCACCGCTGGATTGTTTCGCGTTATGGCACGAGGTGCAATTCTCATTCAATAGGGGGAGCACGCTCGTCGCAAAATCCGGCTCGGCTCCCAGAGCCATCGTCGGTGTCACGGTCATGAGAAGCGTCAGCAGTAGCCGCGTCGAAGCAGGAGTAGGGCGTGGAATCGTCATCAATTTGTTCCCCTGGTGGACCAACTACGCCACTAATCCCGTCGGAAGCTCGGATTGGTGCCAAAGAAATGTGAAGATTTTTCGGGGAGATTGAATTCTGGGCGGGAGTGATACTGGCAAGGTCGCGGTGAGATTCCGACGAAATATGACAAATTGCTGGCACTGCCTGCTCAGGCCGCCGGGATAGTTCTCAGTCTCAGAGTTACAGGCCACTCATTCTTGAAAGATTATGTCCGCCAACGCCTGCGAACATCTGGTACGCCTACTCGCAACTCATCAGGAGCGGATCTACCGTTACGTACTCGCATTGATCCCACACGAACACGATGCTCGCGACGTGGTTCAGGAGACTTGTGTCGCGCTGTACCGCAAGGCTCAGGAGTATGACCTAGCTCAACCATTCCTGCCGTGGGCCTATCGATTCGCGTACCTTGAGGTGCTGAAACACCGGGAGAAAGTCGGCCGGATTCCTACTTCACTGGGGGATGACGTGATCGAGTTGCTATCCCGGGACTATGTCGCAACCGAAGATCGGATTGATGAACGGGCGGTGGCTCTGTCGAGGTGCCTGGGAAAGCTCGCCGATCAGCAGCGATCGGTGATCCTCCACCGCTACGCCTCCGATGAGTCAGCGGAAACCGCTGCTGCCAAGTATGGACTCAGTCGGAGAACATATTTCCGCACGCTGGAACACGTTCGCCAATTACTACTCGATTGTGTGACCCGTCAACTTGCCGCAGGGGCGAAATAATGACCCCCGCCATCCAAGCGGAACTGGACCGTCTCGTGTTCGCACTGTGCGACAGCCAATTGTCTGCTGCAGACCGCGATCGGCTGGAGTTCCTCCTGCGTGATGACCCAGCGTGCCGCTCACGATATCTCGATGCCATCGCGTTGCACGCGGCCCTCGGGTCTCACGCCCGGAGAGTCGGTTGTACTCTTCTGCCACGACGTTCCGGTCGCCGGACATTTCTCCTTGCAACTGGAAGCGCAATCGCAGCCACTCTCGGGGGATTGGCTTGGTATCATTGGCGCCGATCGGCATCCGATGACGATACTGCCCGTCTCGATCGAGTGAACGGCGCAGTCACTCTGGTTGATGTGGATGGGCGGGACATCGGAGCTCAGGTCGGTGGTGTCATTGCTCCTGGCCTGACCATCGTGACCGGGGCACTCGACAGCACAGCCGAGATCGTACTCGGGAAATTCGCCAGGATTGTTCTCGGTGGCGACACAGCGGTCACCATCGGTGGGCCAACGGGATTCGACCTGACTCTGGTGCGTGGGATGATCGCGGTCGATGCCCGAGATCGCTCCGTAAACGACCCCGTTCGATGCGCAACGCCCGACGCCGACCTCCGTCTCGCAGCGACCCGCGTCGCCCTTGACCGCACAGATGGGCAGACCCGAGTCGCGGTGCTGAATGGATCGGTCGGAATTACCACGGGAAACAAAAGTGGTCCAGACGTCGTTTTGACGGGTGGTCAGTTCGCAACAGTTGGCGGGCCGAGTGCAACCGTTGCCCGTCAGCTTGCGATTCCGCCAGATACCTGGAAATTGGACATCGACAAGCGTATCCGTCCACAAAGTCTGGTCGGGACATTGATAACCGAGGGGTTGTCGCCGGGATCAGTTGCGGGGTTGCGGGCGGTCGAGGGTAGTCCCGGTCCGTTCGATCATCGGTTCGAGATCCGGACCCCGAATCTTTGGACAGCCGGGGCTTTCGCTGTTCACGACAACACCGTGATTCGAGTGCGGTACCGAATCGACCGAGCCACCTCTGTTCATCTCATGATTGTCACACGCGGAGCCGCATCCGCCGTGGCTGATGGATGTGTGAACTTTTTCGCCAGCTTGCCAGCGAAAGATCAGCGAGCAGGTGAGTGGCAAACGGCCGAGGTGCCCCTTTCGCGCTTCACGCCGCCGATCAAGAATCACCGGAAAGGGCCACGTGTCGCTGCGTTCTTGGTGTTCGAAACCCGTGGCCCCGATGCTGGTCTTGTCATCGATGATGTATCGGCCATTCGAAACTGATCCGCGAATGGTCAACAACCATTCGACCACGCGGTTTCGTTCCCTGGCTCAGGGAGTGGCTGCGGCCGCGATGGCCTCTTCACTCGGCTTCGACTTCACGCCTGCGGTGTTCACCGCAAACGCGTGGCACGTGGGAACTCGATGATGAGGTCGCCAGAAAGCTGCTACCCCGCCCGAAGAAATAATCCAGTCCGTAGTCAACATTCTCGGTGATCACAAAACTCATTGGAATCACTGCCATGAACACCACTCCCGATCGACGAGCCTTCCTGCATACCACATCGGCCACGGTCTTGTCGGCGGTGTCTTACTCTCGCGTACTCGGAGCCAATGAGCGGGTTGGGCTTGGTCTCATTGGTTACGGTCTGATTGGCAAGACACATGCGGCGACTTTCTCCAAGATCGCCGAATGCCAAATCGTGGCGGTCGCAGACTGTCATCGCAAGAGAGCCGACCAAGGCGTCACGGCGGTTGGCAGTGGTGCCAAGGCATATCATGACTTTCGGAAAGTTCTTGACAATAAGGATGTCCGGGCAGTGATTGTCGCCACACCTGACCACTGGCATGTCTTGATGGGAATGATGGCGTGCGCCGCGGGAAAGGATGTCTATGTCGAAAAGCCATTGACGCTGTTTGTCCGCGAGGGAGAGTGGTTTCAGCAGGTTGCTGAACTTACCAAGCGAGTCGTTCAGGTCGGAACGCAGCAACGCTCCGGGTTGCATTACCAGAAGGCCCGCGATTTGATACGAGGCGGCCACATCGGCGCCATCAGTTCCGTTCGGATGGACGCGATTCGCAATATCTCCCCAGGCTTTGGCAATCCCGCCGATTGCGAACCCCCTGCGGATTTGGACTACGATTCCTGGCTCGGCCCCGCTCCGCTTCGCAAGTACAATCCAAATCGCGGTCTGTACCATTTCCGCTGGTTCTGGGACTACTCCGGCGGGCAGATGACCAACCTGGGCGCGCATCACCTGGATATCGTCGACTGGTATCTCGGTCTGGATCAACTCCGAAACGTGACCTCGATCGGCGGTCGATTCGCGCTACGAGATAATGGGGAGACCCCCGACACCCAAGATGCGATCTTCGACTGCGGGAAATTCACCGCCGCTTTCGTCATGCGTGAGGCGGCACGAGGGGAACCAACTGGTTTTGGACTTCGCTTCCACGGCACCAAAGGGACGCTGGCCATCGATCGACGCGGGTTCAAAGTCTGGGCCGATCCGGATATTCCCCCAGCCAACATGATTCCCGGCAGCAAGGAAGGTCATCCCGCCGATGGGCCGCGTGTAGTGGCCCTAACCGCAGAACCCAAACCACGCACCGAGTCCATCGAAGACAAAACCGGTGACTCAGCGGCTCAGTACCTGGAACATGCCAAGAACTTCCTGGACTGTATCCGCACGCGGAAGTCTCCGGTCAGCGATCTGGCGAGTGCCCAGCGTACGGCCGTCGCCTGCCATGTCGCGAATCTTTCGCTCCGTCTGGAGCGTTCCCTCCAATGGGACGCCAAACGGCAGACGATCCCAGACGATCCAAAGGCAGTTGCGATGCTCACGCGACCGTACCGGGCTTCCTGGGATCGTGAACTTCGCACCCTGGGAATTGAAACTCCAACTGAGTGAGGTTGCGACATGAATCGACGGACCTTTCTGGCGAGCGGCTTCGCGGGCATCGCCGGAAGCAGCAATATCGTTCACGCCGATGATCAAGTCCCGAAGAGCAACATGGGCCTATTGCTGTACTCCTATGGGATTCGGGCGAAATCGGATGCCAAAAAGGAATTCGCCCAACCGACGAACTTCCTGCAATTTGCCCACGACCGAGGGGCAAACGCGGCCCAACTCCCACTCGGTGTTCGTGACGAGAAAGACTGCCTGGCTATTCGCCGACTGGCCGAGAAACGGGAGATGGCGATTGAGGGCATCATCGCGCCGCCCAAGGATGCCGCGAGCGACCGCGAGCGATTCGACTCGGAAATCCGAACGGCACAGACCTGCGGCGCGTCCGTGGTGCGTGTGGTAATGCTCGGTGGCCGCCGATATGAAGTCTTCCAGCGTGCTGAAGAATACACGAAATTCGCGAAGCAGGCTACCGCCGCTCTCGAAAAGGCGGAAGGTATCGCTGCACGACACAAAGTTCAACTCGCGGTTGAGAACCATAAAGATTACCGGATTGATGAATTGCTCGAATTGATCAAGACCATTTCCAGCGAATGGGTCGGCGTCTGTCTGGACACTGGCAACAACCTGGCTCTGTTGGAAGATCCCCTCGCAACGGTCACCGCGTTGGCAGCTCACACTCGCACCGTCCACCTGAAAGATATCGCATTTGAAGAAGCTGCCGATGGTTTCCGCATGGCCGAAGTTCCCCTTGGCGAGGGGCGCCTCGATCTCCCCACCATTGTGAAGACGATTCGGAAAGCCACCCCCAAAGCTCGTTTTCAACTGGAGATGATCACCCGCGATCCGCTCCTCATTCCCTGTTTGCAGGAAAAGTATTGGGCCACATTTGATCGTGTCCCGGGATGGGATTTGGCCCGAACGCTGGCACTGGTTCGCAAGCTACCCGTCCGACAGCCGTTGCCAAGGCTGAGTAAGATGACAGAGCCCGAGCAGATCGAGCTTGAGGTCCACAACGTGCGAGAGTCGTTTCTCTACGCTGCGAAATCGAAACTGATCGGGTAATTCTTCTCCCTTTTTCCCGCATCAACAAGCGGATAGGCGATTTTGGAACAGGAAGAGTCACAGTCGCTACTTCGACTCACGGGTTGACATCGACGCGAGCGCCCACGTCAGTTCCAGGCTGATGCCGGTATACTGGTAGCCAGCGCCGATTGGGAGGTGCGTCAGTACTGCGACGAGGCGCTCCTCCACGTCCGGCGTCGGGTCGATGTTTAGCGGGTGCCAAGGGGGATCTCACCGAAGCCCTGATCTGGCTTCAGGGGTATCAGCGAACGGTGCTCTTTCTCAACGACTGGCTCTTTGAGAGCAAGTGATCGCCGGAAGCTGGGTGGTTCGTCACGTGGTCGAATTAGATGGTCCGACAGGGATGACACATGAATCGCTAAAGCCTCACCGTTCTGCTGGCCAGAAGTAACCGGCACCTCCTGTCAATCCCCGTTAGAAATGTCCGCAAATTGTCCCCGATAGAAATGTCATCATTTTCGTGGCTGTCTTTGAACATCATACCTACGAGTAGTTTCCCCGAGTTGAATCTTGTGGCAGTTTTGTGGCAGTTGGGATTCCCACTGCCAAGAAGATACCCATCGACTCGTCTTGCGACCCCTTCGGAATGCACTATGATTGTAGGCAGTTGTTGCTTTCGGGAGCAGACATCCGGATAACGGTCAGAGAATCCCGCCCTCTCCGCTTTCAATCGTCCCCGATAGTCCTTGATCGTCTTCAACCCCTTGGTTTTCCAGGGGGTTGGGTCGTTTCTACCTCCGGGTCTTCCAACAGACTGATATCCTTGCCTATCCTCAATCGTCCCTATCCGAAGCCGCCGGCAGGTACATCTGCAATCGGTCCCGGTCTTGCCCAGAACGCCCGTTCTCGATTTGGGTTTGAGGCGGGGTGTTTCAGTTTTCGAAGGTTCTGGACCGCGGCCCCCTCGACAATGAAATTTCACCTTCGCGTACCGGTTATGGTCAGGCGGGGGACGAAATGCTGCATGAGTTCCTGCCTTGTCCTCCGGGTCATGTCGAGCCCGTCGAGGAATGTCGCAGATATCTCGGCTACCAGTTCGAGGACGCGATTGCGCAAATGCTGTGTTTCAACACCACGAATGCGTAGGGGTCACTTTTCGTGATTGACCCCTCCAGGTCGAATATCCCCGACTCAGGGCTTTCTCGGGTCCCCGTTCGGGTCCACATCCATCATCCAATGTGGCACATGCGGTGTACAATGCCGTGTATTCATGTGGGTTGCTGAGAACTACTCAATGGCTCCCCCAGTCGCCAATCGCATCACGAGATCCCCTGCCTGGGTGTGGCTGGTCGTCCTCGGGACAGTGTTCACCACCGAAGCCGGTGTCATGGTGGTTCTCCCCTGGCTCTTCCCCGAGCGAGCGTCGCCGTGGCTGGAAGCAACGGTGGACGCGGTTCTTCTCACCCTCATTCTCGCCCCCCTCCTCTGGTGGCTGGTTGTCCGCCCACTTCAGGACGTAAATCGTCTCAGAACGGAGTTCCTCGGCGATCTGTTTACGCACATGGAATCTGACCGCCGACAAACTGCCCACGATCTCCACGATGGCGTCGGCCAGTCGCTCACGCTCCTCGTCTCGGGACTGCGCTCGGCTCACGAGACGATTTCCGACCAGGACGTGGCTCGCCGATGCCGGGAGCTTCAACACCTTGCCCAACAAGCTCTCGTCGATGTTAAGCGGTTGGCTCTCGGACTGCGGCCCAGTTTGCTCGATGACCTGGGGTTGGCCCCGGCTCTGGAACGGCTCACGGCTGATGTTCGCGCGAACCATCCAATCAAGATTGCACTCGCTGTTGATGCAATAAGCGGCGAGCGATTGCCTGCGGCGGTGGAGACGGCAGCGTTTCGGATCGTTCAGGAAGCACTTTCCAACGTGGTGAAGCACGCAGCCGCGACCACGGCACGGGTTAACCTCCATCGACGGAACGGAACCCTGATAATTGAAATCATCGACGATGGCAACGGGGTCGCTCCTGCCGCGTTGCGAGGCCACAACCCGGGACACCTGGGGTTAACTGGAATGCGAGAACGAGCGACGCTTCTCGGGGGTGAGTTCTCGGTCGAGCCGCTACCCGAGCATGGCACTCGAGTCATTGCGACAATCCCCATCGGAGATACTCCTTGACGACCAAGACCAAGGTCACCTTGGTGGACGACCATACCGTTGTGCGGGCAGGGTTGCGGGCGCTCTTCGATCGTCAACCCGACATGGCTGTTATCGCGGAGGCGGATAACACGGCTGCAGCAAAGATCGCCATCGAGCGTGAGCGGCCGGATGTCCTCGTCCTTGATTTGACGCTTCCCGGAGGCGGTAGCCTGAATCTGATCCAATCGCTCCGATCGAGGGAAGCCCTGCCACACGTCCTCGTTCTCACGATGCACGACGACCCGGCTTACGCCCGGGCCGCACTCTCCGCGGGTGCAACGGGGTATGTCGTGAAAACGATCAGTGAGCAGACACTCCTCGCAGCAGTGCGGGCCGTGCGCCACGGTCAGGTGTTCATCGACCTGGACGACGAAACCAAGACCGCAAGCGTGCTCGGTGTGGGACGTGCGCACGCAACGGTCTCCAAGCTCAGCGATCGCGAACGGGTCGTGCTGACGCTACTCGGCCGCGGCCACACGAACCAGGAAATCGCGCAACAACTCGATATCAGCCCGAAGACGATCGCCACCTACAAGGCACGAATTGCCGAGAAACTCGGACTCGTTACGACCGCCGAGTTCGTGAAATACGCGACCGATAACGGTCTGCTCGGGCCCACCGTGGAGTAACTACGCCTGTCCAGTCAGCGCTGCGCCGACAAGTCACCTCCCGATTACCTCTGCCGCTGATACCAGACAATTTCATCTGATTTATACTTCCATTGAAGTCCAAACACACATCACGGACCTCACCGGAAGCCTTATCCAGTTCAATGGCCAGCGGTGAGATCCATTTGGGAGGCGACTTATGTTCTCGCTCACATCATGGGTTCGCTCGCGGAGTCGCAAGAGTTCCACGATTCGCAAAAGCACGCGAACGCGGCTGGGGCTGAACCAGCTCGAAGGTCGCGAAACGCCCGCGTCGCTGTACGACGTGGCGTGGCTGGGCACGCTGAACGCGGGCGATAACTTTAGCGTCGCTCAGTCGATCAACGATCATGGTCAGGTGGCTGGCAACTCGTGGGTGCAGGATGCCAACGGCATCCCCGGTGCCTCCGATCCGTTCCTCTGGAGCGCAAGCGGCGGGATGACCAACCTCGGAACGCTGAACGGGGAAGCGGCCTATGCATGGGCCATCAACAACAACGGCCTTGTCAGCGGCAAGTATCTTTCCGGCGGCACGATGGCTTCCGGCGGGTACTACGAGTGGGCGGCACTCTGGAATAATGGCGTCGGGTCGACGATCCCTGGGCACGCCCAGATCGGTGCGATGTCGGTGGCCTACGGCTCGAACGACAGCAACGTCGTGGTTGGCAACGCCGACACGAGCATGGGCAACAGCGGCGCGTTCGTCTACGACGGTTCCACGTTCAAGATGCTGAGCGGAATTGGCGGCAAGTGGAACTACGGGATGGACATTAACAACACGGGCTACGTCGTGGGGTTCGCGGACACGGGAGCGAACCCTGGCGGACAGCCGGGCGTGTACACATCGCTGTACCACGCAGTGATCTGGTCGCCGAACGGCACAGTGACCGACCTCGGAACATTCGGGACAGACTCCTACGCCTATGAGGTCAATGAGTCCGGGCAGGTTGTCGGTTCGTCGATCGGTAACGACGGGTTTTACCATGCGTTCCTCTACGACGGCACGCAAATGCTTGACATTGGCGTCGCGGGCCAGCACGCCGAGGCAATGGCGATCAACAATGCCGGCCAGGTCGTCGGCGATTCGGTGAACTGGATGAACAGCACCGCGTTCCTGTACGAAGGCGGAACGAACTACGATCTCAACACAATTGTGAGTGGACTCGGCACGGACACGATCATGTCGGCTAACGACATCAACAACCTCGGGCAAATCGTCGGCTATGGCCTGCACAACGGGAAGTACGAAGCGTATGTACTCACGCCGAACGGACAACCCACCGGGACGGGCGGCACGAGCACCGGGACGGGAACTGGTGGCACGGGCGGAACCGGCGGGACTGGCACGGGCGGAACCGGTGGAACTGGCACGGGCGGAACCGGTAGTACGGGAGTGGCTGAGGCTCCGACGGTAAGCGTCTCGGCTCCGATGGATGGCTTTGGCGGCGTGACGGGGCAAACGCGAACACTGGTTCTTGATGCGATCGACCCAAATCAGACAACAGGGTTCGAGTTCACCGTGAACTGGGGCGACGGGAGCTACGACACGGTCAATGGCGATCCGGGCGTCACCGCTTCGCACGCTTACGATGTCGCCGGGAATTACATCGTGAGTGTGACCGCGACGAATGCGGATGACCTCACGAGCGACGCGGTGACTGTCGATCTGAATATCCAGCAGGTCGAGCAACAAGGCAGTGTCCTCGCGGTCGGCGGGACAAGCGAGGACAACAACATCACAATCGCAGCGGGTTCCACAGCTGGCACCGTTGTCGTGAGCGGAGCGACCTACACCACTTCGCAAGTGATGGTGTATGGCAATAAGGGTTCGGACCGGATCACCGTTCGGGGAACAACAGGGAACGACACGTTCGGGATCAACCCTGAAGCGGTGGCCCTGCCGGGAATCGCGATCCAGGGCGACGCGATCGAGAACTGGACCGTCGATGGGCTGGCAGGCAACGACACCTTCTACATCAATGGCGGTGGTTTGGCGGTAAACCTCAATGGTGGCGACGGCATCGACACCTTCAAGGTCACGGCAGTTGGCGCGGTGGACGGTAAGGTGGATGGGGGCGCTGAGAGCGACATCCTCGACTACTCGCAACACCATGCTCAAGCCACCGTGAACCTGCAAACACAGGCGGCGAGTGCCACTGGCGGCATCGCCAACATCGAAGGCTTCGTCGGGTCAAACTCATTCGACACACTGATCGGAGCCGACACCGCGAACACGTGGGCCATGAACGGCACGAACTCCGGGAAGGTGAACAGCGTTCAGTTCGCGTCCTTCGAGAACTGGGCGGGTGGTGCGGGAGCCGACACGTTCCGCATGGTCGGTGCCCGGTATATTTCGGGGGTAGTCGACGGCGGTGCGGGCGCCAACACACTGGATTACTCGCTCTACACCACGGCGATGGCAGTCGATCTCGGAGCAGGCACGGCGACGAGCGCACGAATGGGAATCGCAAACATCGCCAATGTGACGGGCGGTTCTGCCGCCGACGCGATCACGGGAAACGCCGCGGATAACATCCTGCTCGGCAACGGCGGGAACGACATCATCAACGGCGGTGCGGGTGGCAACGATGTGCTCGTCGGCGGAGCAGGCAACGACACCCTGTCGGGAAGTGCTGGCCGCAACATCCTGATCGGCGGTGCGGGTGCCGACACGCTGAATGGCGGTGCCGACGAAGATATCTTGATCGCTGGAACGACGAACTACGACACGAACGCAGTGTCCTTGAAGTCCCTCATGGCCGAGTGGGGCCGGATAGATCTAGCTTACCAACAACGAATCGACCACTTGACCGGGAAGACATCGGGTGGCCTGAGCGGCTCGGCAACGTTGAAGACCACGACCGTCAAGTCTGACGCAACGACGGATCGCCTGAAAGGTTTGAATGGACTCGACTGGTTCTGGGGTCTCGCTCCCGAGGCAGCCGACCGCGTGACTGAAGAACGTCTGAACTGATATCTGTAACGGGACTTCTTGAAGCGAGACTGGACGTTACATGTTGTTCTCGACCACCGAACCGCGCCGGGATTACGCCCAGCGCGGTTCGTCGTGTTTCGTTGACTCCGATGCTGGAAGGCGTCGTACTTTTCACAAGGGCAAGCAAAGTTGCCCAGGAAGAACTGTGAGCTGAGGAGAAACTCGGCGAGAATCAGGTGAACCTGGATATCCGCACGAAGTAAACTAACGATCTCGTGTCGCAGAGCGATCTTCCCACAAGGCCACTGTCCGGCCAATAACGCCACAGTCTTTCCACTCTCCTGGATCATCTCGTCAAAGAAAGCCCGTGCGTGTCCCAGCCGCAGTTGCCAAACTGACCGAAGCCGTTCCAGAACACGGTGACGAACTTGCTTCCGGCTTCCACCAGTCGGCAAGCGCACAGTCCATGATCTGATATCGTTGCCGACTTGAGCCGCCGAAGGTCGAAAGTTGCCGACCCGGTCGCGGAATTGACTCGTCCAGCGATTGCTGGACGGGGAACTCGCACGTCAGTGATTGCTCAACTGTTCATGCTAAATCGCGGCGACCGCGACGGGCGATCCACAGGCCGGTGAGGACAACGGCAAAGGTTCCGGCCAGGCCCGCGACCCAGGCTCCGCTCTTTGGTGTGTATGCGGTTGGTGTGGTGCCGTCGGAAGCCTCAGGGCTATCCTTGGCGGAGGCCGGCGGCGCGTCCGCTTCCTTCTTCTCCCCCACGAACACGATCCCGAGCTTCGAGTCGATCTTCTCGATCTTGTACTCGGTCACGATCACCTTGCGGGTCTCGTTCACCTTCACTTCGGTCTGGCCACCGAACCACGGCTTCGCCCACAGCAGCCCCTCGACTTTTCCCTTCCCGACTGCCGCGAAGAACTCCTTCTCGCTGCCGTATTTCTTGCTCGCGTCCTTGGGAACGGCCGCGAGTCGCCCTGACCGGTATGGCCCGACCCCTGGGCCGGTAACCGTTGCAGATGTCTTCGGATCGAGTCGCACCAGTGTCGCGGTTTCACCCACTACTTTGTAGAAGTCGTAATCCGGGTACTCCTTTTCGGTCGTGATCTTGTGCTCGGCCGGGATTCGCTTGAACCCCGGCGGCGGACCGATGTCTGCCAGCGCTGCATTGGCCGCGAACAACGCCAGCACTGTAGTCATCCGTTTCATCTCTCGCTCCAGAAGTGATGTTCTCCGACAGGATCATTCTACTGCTTCATGCCGGGATCACTGTCAGTGCCTGTGGGCGAAGTCACACTGTTCCGTTCAGGACGCAACTGCGGGTCGCGGGGCAGTCTCAGGAGCGGTGGCAGTCGATTCTGCAACCACTTCATCGGGTGGCGTCGGGAATTGCTCACGCAGTTCGGCGACCGCCTGACGCACTCGCGGCGACGGATCGTCGGTCACCGCATCGATAAAGGCGTGCGCGTGCGCATCGTCAGGCTTTGAAGCCAGGATCGCCCCCGCTGCGATCAACCGGACTCGCGTGTTTGGATCGTCCAGTAAGTGATTCATCACGTCCGCAACCTCGCCGGGCGGAGCGTGCCGCAGAGCAAGAGCAGCGTTCAACCGCAGACCGTCGTTGGGATCGCTCGCACAATCTCGCAATGCTACGACCGCACCCAGGGGGAGTGCTTCCAGTCGCGCGAGCGTGTGGGCGACGTTCGCACGCACCTGTTGCTCAGGGTCACGCAATGCTTCAACAAGTGCGGGCCCAGCAGTCTCGGGAACGGTTGTGGCCTTGATCCAACCTGCCGACGCCACCACGCGAACCTGGGCCGTGGCATCCGTCAACCCGGCTGTGAACGCTTCAAGCGCTTCCGGCGGCTGGATCATCACCAACGCACGCATCGCCTGTTCACGCACCTCAGCTTCGGCGGTTCGAGCCGCACGCAAGAGTGTCGGCCCTGCCGACACGGCCGATGGACCGATTCGCGCGAGAGCCAGCGCAGCCGACGCCTGCACCCAGGCGCTGTCGTCGTCCGAAAGAGCCTGACACAGCCCAGCGACCACGCGTTCATCCGCACCCGCCCACTTCGAGAGAACTTCGCAGACCTGGAGTTTCACCTGGTCGTTCGGATCGCGCAGGAGTGGGAGCAGGTCGGCGAGTACTTCGTCCGCTGGTGAGTCAAACGCCCCGATCGCGGTTGCGGCAGCGGCACGAACGAGCGGATCGGGAGACGTCACGCCCGCCCGAATTAACCGAACGCTACTGGGCGGCGGTGTGCCGAGCATGCCCAGTGCTCGCACTGCCTGCGACTGGACCCCGCCGTCTTCGTCCTCCGTCGCACGTTCGAGCGATGCTCGGGCTGATGCTGCCGAAGGCCCCAGCTTACCGAGCGCCTCCGCCGCATTCGCTCGCACCTGCGGGTTGACATGCCCCAGCGCTCGAATCAAGCCGGGCACCACTCCCTCAGCCGCTCCCATCTCGCCAAGCGCCTCCGCTGCGAGTGCGCTCACCCAACTATCCTGATCGCGCAGCGCTCGCACCAGACTCGGCACCGCGACCGAAGCCGCCGTCTCGCCAATCTTCCCGAGCGCTTCGACGGCCTTGGCACGAACGATGTCGTTGGTGTCGGCCAAAGCCGCGACGAGTGGTGCCGCAGCGTACTCGGCAGGAGCCGCAACCGAGCCAAGCGCCTCCGCCGCATGAGCGCGAACCACCGTATCCGGACTGGTTAATGCTGTCGTGAGTTTGGATGTGGAGTCATCGTCGAGCGGTCCGGCAGCCTTGACAGCCTCGCTCGCGGCGGTGCGGACGTCTTCATCGCGATCCTGAAGAAGTTCGACCAATCGCGGAATCGCTGCTTTGGCATGGTGACCCAGTAGCTTGAGCCCCCGTGCGGCCGCCGCACGCACCGGTGCCGACGCATCGTCGAGTGCGGCAAGCAGATGTTCGGGCGCTCCGCCTACCTCTCCCAACGCTTCGGCCGCCCGGCAACGCACAGTCTCGTCCGCGTCGCGGAGCAATTCCGCGATTGCGTCCGCTGTCGTGGCAGCCGCAGCACCGACTCCCCCGAGCGCAATCGCGGCACGACCACGAATAGCTGCGAGTTTGTCGCCGAGAGCGAGGCGTAACGCGTTGATTGCTTCAACCGTGGGATTCAAGGACGCGACAGCCTTTCGAGCACTGAAGAAATGCCAGCGATATGCACGAGTGGGCAATTGGACTCGCCGCGACCGCTCGACCTTCACGCCATTCGCGGCGATCATACCCAGCGATTCGACGGCACTCAGACGAACGAGATCGCTCTCATCCCCAACCATGGCCACGATCTCGGAGACCGTTTCCTGTGCGAGGAGGTGACCAAGCGTTCCCACAGCAACCGCTCGAACGTGCTCGTGTGGGTCGTGCAAGTGTCCGACCAGAATCGGAACGGTTGATGGCCCGATCGCAGCAAGGATGACGGGGAGTTGATCGCGCTGTTCCTTGGTAAGCGTTTCCATTTCTCGCAGAGAAACGAGGACGGGTCCAATGGCCGCCGCTCCGAACTGCGGAAGCGCATTTCGGGCGCGATCGTGAATGGGTTCGTGTGGACTCCAGAAGTCGGTGATCGTCTCGGACAGCAGTCGTCCCTGTCGCACGGATGCGAACACTTGTTGGATCAGGATCAACGTGAAGAACGAGCGGAAGGTGGCCAGTAGAACTGCCGCTGGCCACGCCCCCTTTCGGACGAACGTGGCATGGAGCAGTCGCTGCGAGTCGGCCAAATCGAGAATATCGACCAGACTCAAAAGGTTGATAAATGCGTAAGTCAGGAAGTCAACAAAGCTCGGTCGAGCACCATCTTCCACACGATACCAACTGCTGCCAACGGTTTCGTACAGTCCCTGGTTGAGAAGTGCGAAACCGCCGACCACCGCCGCCGCCGCCGCGACCAGGAGAGTAACCTCAACACGGTGACCGTACTTGGCGACATTCGGCGCGAGTTCCTGTCCCTTCGTGGGGTTATGGACCGCCTTACGTCCACGTTCAACTTCATACCGCTCGACATCGATGAACATGTACGCCAGGCAAGCCGAGACACCCATCCACAGCGTGAACATGGCACACACCAGCGCGACCTCGGGTCGGCTTTGTGCGGCGAACACGCCCACGCTGATGACCACAACGGCGAGAACCAGATAGACTCCGTAACCCGCCCAGGAAAGCCAGCGTTCCCACGCTCGAAACCCGCCGTTCACGGCATAGCGAGTCGCCTTCCCAAACAGGCCAAATACTCGCCCGAGAACCCCAAATTGGTAGAGGGCTCCGACAAGTAACACGATCGCGAGGAGCGTGACCAGAATCGAGTACGAGGATAATGTCTGGTCGAGTCGGACGAGCCACTTCGCATCCATCGGCTAGGTTTCCCCACAACAAGGTTGTTATCGACTCAGCCGCGAGATGCTGAGGCCCACACTTCGACGACTTTCCCATTGAGTCGGGCTACCTGATACTTCGTACCAAGTTTTTGAACTGTCGTTCCGGCAGCGACCTCGACCAGGTCATTCAATCGCTTCCCCGCATCCACATTGTCGGTGAAGGTGATCCCGCCCTTCCCACGCTGGAGCAGTCGGGATTCCACCTGTGATGCATTCGCCCGCAGCGTCACATCCGGGTTCGGACGAAGACTGACGAGGATCACGAGATCGGCCTGCCACAATCCGCCGTCATCCAATCGCGAAGTTAGCGGTTGGGTGATCTGACCACGATCGAGATCCAGATAAATGGCTTGCTCGTCGGCGGTCCAGACGCGCACTCGGTAGACTGCGGTATCGTTTGTTGGTTCAAGAATGGAGTCGATTTCAACTCGGTAATCACCTTGTCCGAGTTGAACGACGACATCCGTCGAGGCTGTGACGGAAAGAATGACTGCGCACAAGCATACCAAGACAACTATCCACATCATGAATCCTTCTCCGGGAGAGAGCACGTCGTTTTCGCGACAGCAACTCGGTGAAGCGTTCGCGTCGAGTGACCTTGGAAGATCGAGCGGTGCATTTTTCACGCCGTGCAGGGCGAGTCTCTTCGCTTTTCGGCACTCTGCAATTCATTGGGAAAGAGATGGTGGGGTTTGGTAGCAGGCATTCTTGCCTGCCTGTCAGAGTTGCCGCCAAAGAAGAGCACATCCGACGGAGAAACCTCAACAATTCCGACCCGAACGATTTGACTCCACATCACTCGTTGCACATATGTATAGATAGAGATGCACAGCATTCAGCGAAGCTCTCGCCACCAATCCCGAACCTGAGCTTGTTATGACTGCCACACACCCTAACACGGAGGCCGTGCTCAGTTGCGCCGCGCAATACCGTGCGATCGGGTGTCGCTGGCCTGTGGTGGCTTCGCACCTGGAATACGACGATGCCTTGCTCGAAGAGCTTGTGAACGAGGCCGGGGATGAGTTTGAGGAGATGGTGCAATGGTTCGCGGATGACCGCCAGCGTGAAGACGATGCGATCGCGCTCCTGGCTCTGCGTCGACGATTGGAGAACGCCCAGACTCGTAGCGAGCAGTTCCGGGCTGCGGAAGCGCTCGCTGCGGAAGTGTTGCGTCGGCTGCGGGCGATATGGGCTGCGAAACGGATGCGTGCGTTACGGCGATCACGCCGCGCGGCGAAGGCTCGCAGGCTCGCCAAGCAGAAACTCCGCCGCCCGCTCGCACGCACCCGGAACCGCCGCGCGATTCCGAAGGGCGATCAACTTCGCCACCGCGTTATCACGAAGAGTCGGGTTGTTGAGCCAACCCAGAACATGCCCGGCAATCCGGTCGGATTCATCGCGGGCCGTGGCGATCTCGGGGAACAACTCGGCGTTCGCGAGCAGGTTCACGAGCGTGAAGTACGGGAGTTTCACGAGCCGGCGGGCAAGCCACAACGACAGCGGCGACATCCGGTAAACCACGACACTCGGCTTCGCCCGGTACATCAGTTCCAGACTCACGGAACCGGACACGGCGATACAGGAATCGGAAAGCTCGATGATCTCGGGCGTGCGGCCGACGTGAACGGCCACCGGGAACCCCGCGCTGGCGGCGACTTCCCGCACGGCCGCGGCATGGCGATCGTTGAACGCCGCGACGAGGAACCGCGCGTCGGGACGGTTCGCCTTCACCTTGCGAGCGGCGGCAAGCATCATGGAGAAGTTCGCGGCGACTTCCTGATTCCGGGAACCGGGGAGCAACCCGACGACGGCACCGCTCTTCGCGCGTTCCTCGCCGAGGAATTCCGGGTCGAGCTTCTGCCCCGCGAGTTCATCGAAGTACGGGTGGCCGACGTAGTGAGTGCGAATGCCGCGCGAACGATACCAGTCGTCCTCGAAGGGCAACGCGGAGAGGACACCGGCGCACCACTTACGGACCTGTCTCGCCCGGCCGCGTCGCCAGGCCCACAGTTGCGGCGGAACGAAGTAGTAAACGGGGATGCCGACGGCGTGAGCACGCTTCGCGAGTTCGAAGTTGAAGCCGGGATAGTCGATGAGCACAACCGCGTCGGGTCGTTGATCGCGAAACAACCGCTCCGCTTCCCCCGCGAGTCGAAAGAAGGTCGGGATGTGCCGCAACACACGCCGCAACCCCATGACCGAAAGCTCGGTAAGCGGGAAATGCAAATCGGCTCCGGCGGCCGACATCTTGGGGCCACCGAAGCCGGTAATCTGGGTGTTCGGGTTGCGCGACCGAAGCGAGCGAATCAGGTTCGCCCCGTGGAGGTCGCCGCTCGGTTCGCCGGCGCTAAAGAACAGGTTCATGCGGGCATCCTTGCCGGCTCGGAAACAGAACATGAAAGCCAGACCAAAAGTCGGCTCTCGTGTCAATCGGAACTCGTGAGTTGCTCAGGCGCTGGCGGGCTCGGGAATCGGTGCGGTTGGTGGTGCTGCTCCGCCCGGTTCACGCTTTCCACCAGGGAGTGCGGTTGGTTCCGCAACCCGGCGATAGCCGAGGGAATACAGCACTTCGAGCACTTCGCTCCAGGTCGGGAACGGCCGGCGATTCTCTCGCTTGTACCGATCCATCGCCTTCATGAACTCGGTTTCGTCCAGGTTATAGTCCCGTTCGCAAGTCGTTGGGTCAATCAGCCTTCGGCGTTCGCTGCTCTTCCGCTTCTCGGCGGCGTTTTGGGCACGGCGACGGTCGGTGGCGATCGGAATGGTCCGCTTCCGCCGATCATTCTGGAGAGTGGTCAGTTCGGGGTCGGTGAGTGTGGTTTCCATGTCGGGCGTCGGGGCATCTGGGGGTGTTTCTGCGGGTGTCATGGTTCGGTGCCTCGCCCTGTTGGATGGCCCGCATCGAGCGTCCGTCGGGCATCCGAAGTGACGTCGTGCAGCGATCCTACGCAACAAACTAATCAAGTTAAAGTTACCCGACGAACTGAAGGTGTCAAACGAAATTCACGTGTCACCCCAATTCCGGAGGTATTTCCTCATGTAGATTATACCGCCTGCCGACATGGCGCGGGTGAGGGTTTAACGAGTTGGTTGTCGCCAGCGGTTCAACGCCACGTTCGCCAGCAGCAGCACGCCGATCAGAATGTACTGCATCTCGACCGGGACATTGAACAAACTCACGCCGTTCTTGATGAGTCCCAGGATCGCAACACCCAAAAGTGCGCCAACAACGGTCCCCTTCCCTCCCGAAAGACTCGCGCCACCGATCACAACTGCTGTGATCACATCGAGTTCCAGTTGCTCCCCGAGGGTCGGGTTGCCACTGTTACTGTGGGCGAACAGCACAACACCCGCCCATCCAGTGAGCAGCCCCGCTCGCGTGTAAACCGAAAGACGAATTCGGTTTACGTCAACACCACACAGCCGGGCTGCGGCCTCGTTCGAGCCAACTGCGTACAGGTGCCGGCCGAAAACAGTCAGATGGAGGAAGACTCCCATGACCCCAGCCAGAAGGACGACCGACCACAACCCAGGGTTCCCAAACGATGTCACTGCAAGGGTTTCCACCCACTCAGGGGGTTTCCCCGGGAATGCAAGCGTGGTCCGTTCCGCCAGCCAGACCGCAACGCCACGAGCAATGCCGAACATTCCCAGGGTGGCGACGAACGGCGGCAGATTCAGCCGGGTGACGAGCAAGCCGTTCACCATTCCACAGAGGCCACCCACGAACACACCAGCCCCAGCGGAAGCGAACCCGGTTGCAGCACCGGGTCCCCAGGTGGCGTGCAACGAGGTGTATACCCGCATGGTGACGACCGTTACGAGTGCCACGACCGCACCCCGACCGACAAGTCAATTCCCCCCGATATGAGCACCATCAGCATCCCGAGTGCGACGATCGCGGGAACAGTCGCTTCGTGGAGCAGGACGCGGAGGTTCCCGAGACTCAAGAACTTGCCGAGCTCGCCCGTCGTGCCGATCAGCAGCGTAAAGAGCAGCAGAACCGAGACGAAGCCAACCCACGGGCCAGTGGGAACGGCGAACGGACGCGGCGCAGGCTGTGGAGCAACGGGAGAGGACATTGCGTCACGAGGTTGTTGGGTGAGTCGAACCTATCCACCAGTTGCAACTGCGATGACAGATTCCGGGGTCCAGTCGCGTACCGGCCGCGTGGCGGTGAGTTTCCCACGACACATGACCGCGAGAGTATCGCACACGCCGAACAGTTCGGGGAGATAACTGCTGACGACCAGCACGGCCTTTCCAGTCGCGGCGGCCGCTCCGATCTGGCGATAGATCTCGGCCTTGCTTCCGACATCGACACCCTTGGTCGGTTCATCGAGCAGCAGGATTTCCGCACCCTGGTGGAACAGTCGGCCGAGTGCGACCTTCTGCTGATTCCCACCACTGAGTTCGCCCACAGCTTGCGACTGATCGCGGCACTTGACGCCGAGTCGATCCAGCACGCCCGAAACAGCGGTGGCCAGCCGGGCCCGCGACAGGAAACCGGTTCCGAGCCGACTGAGGGTGACGTTATCCGCGATGGACATGCCGAGAGCAAGCCCCTCGTTCTTGCGGTCCTCACTGAGCAGTCCGACGCCCTGCCCGATCCGATTAGCTGGACTTGCGGTGGAGTTCACCGCAGTCCCAATCTTCACGACTCCCGACTGCACGGGATCGAGGCCATAGATCGCCCGCAGCAGTTCCGTTCGGCCCGAACCGACGATCCCGGCGATTCCCAGGATCTCACCCCGACGCAGTGTCAGGCTGACACCAGCGGGCAACAGTTCGCCACGGACATCCGTGAGTTCGAGGACAGGTTCCCCGATCGTGTGTGGCGTGTGCGGATACAACTCCGCGACGGAGCGGCCGACCATCATCTCGATGATCTTCTCACGGGAAACTTCGCCCACCTTCCCGCCACCTGCGGGCTGACCATCGCGAAGCACCGTGAACCGATCCGCGACCGCCTCGATCTCTTCCAGGAAATGGCTGATGTAAACCACAGTGACACCGCGAGCTTTCAGCCTCCGGACGAGATCGAACAAGCGCCGGGCGTCCTCTTGTGTGAGGGCACTGGTGGGTTCATCAAGAACGAGTACCTTCACATCGGTGAGCAGCGCCCGAGCAATTTCCACAACCTGCCGACTGGCCGGGTTGAGCGAGGATACTGGCGCACTCAGATCAATCTCGGGATGGCCAAGTTCCGCCAGTGCAGTTCGCACCCGCTCCCGATCCCTGGATTTCTGGAGGAACCCGAGATGTGCCGACTCCTGACCGAGAACCACGTTCGCCTCTACACTCAGATCCGGGCAGACGGCGAGTTCCTGGTAGACCATCACAACGCCGGCGTTTCGAGCAACCTGCGGTCCGGACGGTTGAAAGGCAGTCCCATCGAGCGTCATGCTTCCGGAATCGGGCTGCTCCGCACCGCTGAGGATCTTCATGAGCGTCGATTTGCCGGCCCCGTTCTCGCCGACCAAGGCGTGAACCTCACCCGCGAGCAGTTCGAGTTCGACGCCCCTCAGCGCGGCCGTGGGGCCATAACTCTTGTGAACCCCCATCATCCGAAGGCGGACGGTACTCATCTGGCCCCCCGCTTGGGGAATCGCGGCTTCTCGATCACCCGCTTCGCCTGCACGGCGGGATCGAACAATCCCAATGTCGTCTCGGTATCGACGTTCTCGCGAGTGACGACTGTCTCCCCGGTCCCGAGGTCCATATTCGTTCGACCGGCGTTCACATCTTCCCCCAGGACGTACCGGACGCAGCACCAAGTGGAGAGGTATCCCATGCGGTATGGGTCTTGCAAGATACTGCCGACCGCGTCGCCCTCTCGAATGGAGTGGAGGAGTGGCTTGCTCGCATCGAACGCCATCACCAGGATCTTTTTGTTCAATCCCTGCGAACGGAGTACGTCGATCGTGCCCGAGGCGGACGACTCATTTGGAGCGAAGATCGCATCCATCTGGTCACCGAACTGGTGGATGAGTGGCCCAGCTTCTCGCATCGCGGAATCACGAGTTGAGCCCGCATACTTATCACGAGAGACCCAGACGACATCCGGACATTCCTTGTTGACCGTGTCCTCGAAACCTTGTTCGCGTTGTTCCGTACTCTGCGACCCAACCGCATACCGAAAGAGCACGAGCCGCGGTTTGGTTATCCCCTGCTCTCGGAGGACTTTCAACAAATGATGAGCCGCCAAACAGCCGCCGTTGTAATTGTCGGTGGCGACATACTTCACGATGTGCTCGGTATCAACCAACCCCGAGTCAATCAGCACAACGGGCACACCAGTCTGCGCTGTTCGCTTCACGCACGCGGTCATCGTCTGGCTATGCTGCGGAGCCAGGACGATTCCATCGGCTCCAGTGGCGACCCGACGATCCATGATGCGAATTTGCTCCATCGCATCGCGTTCACGGAGAGGCCCATCGAAGATGATTCGCACCCGGATCCCTTCATCGGCAAACAGATCGGCCGCACAGCGTTCCGCGCCGCGTCGCACCGATTGCCAGTGCTCGTGCGTCATCCCTTTTGGAATGACCACAATCGTGAGTTCATCGGGGTTTCGGCTGCCGCACCCAAATGCAAACGGGCACAATGCCAGCGCGAGATATCGAAGCAGGCTGGTCATGTTGGTCACCGACAGGAGAGAGATCGATGAGGGTATCCGCGTGCCAACCGCGAATCAAGTTTTCGACCCGCAAAACCGATATGATCTGGATAGCTGTCCCAGGTGAATCATGCCGAACGAACCTCCACCGGTCAACCTAATCCGGATCTTCGACTTCTACGTCACGCTCATGTTCTTGATCAGTTTCTTGCGTCGCTGGGATGTGTACTGGAATGCACTCCGCCTGGGTGTTGCTGTCCGCGGGCGCTGGCCCAAGCTCATCACCCGACTGGGCGAACACAAAAGCCTGATCCTGAACTGGTCGTTCTTCCGACCTGCGATCCTGGCTGCCATTGTAACCACGGTTCAGCTGATTTGTTCCCGGATGATCTTCCCGAAGGCGGAGTTGACTGGCCCTCAGTTACACCAGGAATGGTGGCTCGTCCCCATCATCCTCATCCCGATGATTCCGATGCTCTGTGTGGACATGTACTTCATCCTCCGCGTCGGACGATTCGATCACAACGAAACGGTCAAGTACTTCGATCAAGCGGAAACCTGGCTCGGCTGGCGGGGACCCCTTGTTCGAGTTTGCACTCTGGGAATCGTCAATCCCCAGAGGATGGTGGATAACGAGGTGCGGAAAAGCCTCGTCGAAATGCAAACCACGTTGAGTTCATCGCTCTGGTGGGTGATCGCCCAGACAGGATTGCGGTTCGCCTTTGGTTTCACGCTCTGGACCGTCTGGGCTTTGCACACCTGAAGCGTCACCAGCTTTCGGGGAAAAACGAGTTGGGGAAGATGACTCTGGCTTCCGCCAGCAACGCACCCAGACCACTCGGCAGATATCGCGGCGAAACATGGAACAGAATGAGACGCCCGATGCCTGCACGAACCGCGAGTGTTGCGACTTCTTTCGCGGTCGAGTGCATGACACTCTCGGCCAGGTTCAGATCCGACGACTGGTACTGACTTTCGCACACCACTGTGGTCATACCGCGAAGTCGCTCAGCGAGCAAATCAGACGTCGCTTCGTTCAGTCGGAAGTCTGTCAAGTACGCAACGGATTGACCCGAAGTCGTGACCAGGAGGTCCGCCTGAAGCGCAGCCAGAGAATACTCAGTTCCGTTGATCGTCACCATCTCGCCGGAGAGTGCAGGACCACCACGGAGCCGTTTCGCCCAGGGTCCCGGCTGAAACCCTCGCTCGGCCATTCGCGAGGTATTCAAGTTGACACGCGAACTCTCCCGCACGATGTACCCCATCGACGGGCAACCGTGATCGAGCTGCACCGCTTCAATGGTGTATCCGTCACCTTCGACGATCACCTGAGTACGTTCGCGTTCTGACTGCAAATGCCCGACGCGGAACGCTTCTTTGGCATGGAACCGTGTTGTCCGAATCAACTCGGGCGAAATCTCGTGGACATCCCAGGTGCCCCGCTGGCTGGCACCAACGAGGTTCCACTGGAAGCCCTGAAATCGGTGATGGAGTATCTTCGTTCCCCCGGGTGGTACCCAAACGTTCACCAACTGTTCTTCACGGTCAAAGTTCGCCCGAAAGAACAGGTCAAACCCCGAAACGTGATCCATGTGGAAGTGTGAAAAGAACAAATGATCGATGGCGAGGAGGTCAACTGTTTCAAGTGCATGCGGACAGCCATCGCCGCAATCGAACATCAGTCGCGAGAGTCGTTGCCCGGTATCAACGGTCACGTACAGAGCATTATCTTGCCCCGGCCCGCCCAGAACTCGATAGGAGAGCGACATGTGATCTTCTCAGTCTGGAGGTGTGGTTGGTTACCCCGGCCGTTCGTCGAAGCGAAGATGCTTCACCGATTCTCCGGAATCGCGGAGTTCAATCAAAGTCGCGATCCCAATGTCGAGGTGAAGTTTCACATATTTCTCGGTCACGGTCGCGTCAGAGCGAGAAGTCTTCACACCCTCGGGAGTCATCGGATTGTCCGACACGAGAAGGAGAGCGCCTTTGGGAATGTGGTTCACGAAGCCAACGACAAACACGGTCGCGGTCTCCATGTCGATCGCACTGGCACGGATCTCCCGTAGGTAGTCTTTGAACTTCTCGTCGTGCTCCCACACCCGGCGGTTGGTCGTGTAAACCGTGCCGGTCCAGTAGTCGAGGTTCTCCCGGTTGATCGCGGCCGACAGCGCGGCCTGGAGCCGAAACGACGGCAATGCGGGTATCTCTGGGGGAAGGTAATCGTTGCTGGTTCCCTCTCCACGGATCGCAGCGATTGGCAGGATGAAATCGCCCACAGTGGTCTTCTTGAGGCCGCCGCATTTACCCAGGAACAATACCGCTTTGGGTTCCACGGCGACGAGGAGATCCATGACCGTCGCCGCCATGGCACTGCCCATACCGAAGTTGAGAATCGTGATATTCTCGGCGGTCGCTGATTGCATCGGTCGATCGCGACCGAGGATCTCGACCCCGAACCGCTCTGCAAACATTTCGACGTAGTGAGCGAAGTTTGTGAGTAGTACATATCGCCCAAACTGATCCAACGATCTTCCCGTGTAGCGAGGCAACCAATCTTGCACGATGTCAGCTTTCGTCCTCATTTGCATCCGGTCCTTTACTTCTACTGTTTCCCTAGATTCGTAGTTCGTTCTTCAATGCTGGCAACAGTTTACGCGAGCGATGGAAATAGAGTCGTGCTTTCTCGTTCCGTTCCAGCCACCGCGTGCTGCGAC
>Ga0335397_10001063_pt1 | contig 37073 bp, 34 predicted proteins | sample MAT04_FD_205740 | JGI IMG/M metagenome (GOLD analysis project Ga0335397, IMG submission 205740) | Freshwater microbial communities from Lake Fryxell liftoff mats and glacier meltwater in Antarctica - MAT-04 (spades assembly) (version 2) ... | reverse complement strand
ATCTGCGTGGCGGTCGGTCTTTAGAAGGATTGACGCTCGATGATGTTTACACCGGGCTGAGCTATGCCGGTCCGCAGTTCGACTGCGTGCTGATCGACGAACAGGCGGGGATGCAGTTGACGCAAACTTGTCCGCCGATCTTTCGCGAAGTGGTGGCGTTCACGCCGCCGAATCGGTCGTGCATCTGCCTGGAACCTTACACCTGCGTGTCGGATGCGATCAACTTGCAGGCGCGGGGTGTGTCAGCGGGCTGGCGTGTGTTGTCGCCGGGATCGGAATTTCATACCTGGATCGATCTGACCATCGGACCGATTCTGTCCTGAGCTTGAGTAGTCACATCATGTGTGAGCATCGTGAGGGGTGTCTTATGACCGGCAGTCGTCGAAAACTTATCTCGTTCCATCCGTTGCGCTGCCCGCTCATGCTCTTGGCCATCGTGGCAACGATCCTGATCGCCGCGCCGGCTACCGCCGAGAAAGCGAATTTCCGGCGGATTCGTAACGGCAAACAAGGCATTCGCGTTCCCGTCCTGAAAGCCGATGTGGCACTGAAGGCCGTGGATGGGCAACCTGAACCAACGCCGGTGGTAGCGGAAAACATCGTGGCGGCCGCTCCTGAAGGAACGATTGAGGCTCCCCTCGTCGAACAGGTGCGCAAACGCCTCGATCAGGAATTCGCCGCGTTGAATCGTCAACGCGCCACGGAGGGAAAGCCGCCGCAAGCCGCTCCGACCGCCGGAACACCTCGCGTAATGATCGATCTGGCTCAATACGGCATGTATCACTTCCAGACCGGCCCGTCGCGATTCATCGCGCTGCATCTTCTCGTCGATAACCCCACGGCGGAACCGCTGATCATCTCCCGCGGCGACATCACCGCGAAGATCGACGGCGAGGCGAAACCGCTGAGCGACTTGCCCAATGGTCCACAATTTTCGTTTTCTTACGGTGCCCATCATCAGAATTTGCAAAATCACACGCAGATCAAAGAGATCAAGGTCCCCGGCCAAGGCGTGGCGGCAGCGTGGCTGATCTACCCCGGCTTACCAATGAGTTCCGATGTCCCTCCCCTTGCGGTCACCGTGCTGATCAACGGTAAGTTGCTGGAAGTGGATGTCACCCAGTCGCAGCGGGCGCTGCTGCATCTGACGATGGAATCGCTCGGCCCGCGCGATTGTCTGCGGGTACTGACGGTGCGCGGGATGCTGAACACCGTCAATGTGCAATCGCTGGTGACCACGTTGGAACAATTGGCCGATCAAAAAGTCGTGCGAACGGTCCTGCAATGGACGCCGGATTCCATTCCCCCGGAGCAACATCTCAGCCAATGGCTCGTGCAGTCGGCGATTCAGATCGGCACAGGACGCCCGGTGAACGAACAGTTGCCGACCTTGCCCGCGACCATTCGCGAATTCCATCTCGTCCCCATCGCCGGGCATAACTTCCCCAGCATGGACAATTACGGACGCATGAGCGGCGGACAAAGGATGCATACCACCTTGGCCGAGGCCGTCAGTGCGGCCCTCAAGTCCGCCTACCTCGCTTTGCCGCCGGCGGAACTCGTGTTGGAAATCCAACAAGGCCACCCACTCGCCCGAGCGGCGGCCCTGCGACACGGTGCGGCGCGACTCTCTGCCGATGGCTTGGCCATCGTGTTGCCGCGGATGCAGGATGAGAACCCCGAGATCCGTATCGCCGCAGTCCGTGCGCTGAGTCAGTTCGGCGACCCTGCCGCACTCACCGCGCTCGTCGAATTGGCGGGAACGCCTTCCGATCCGTTAAGCCAGGTCGCGGTCGAAAGCCTGGCCAGTTCGCGTTTCTCGTCCGCCCAGACGCAACTGCTGGCATTGCTGCGTCGGTCGGAAGGCGAGGCCAAGCAGCAACTGATGCACGTCCTGGCCCGTTTTCCCCGGCCGCAATGGTCCGACGAGATCTATGCGTATGTGATCGATCCCAGGGAAAACTTGCCTCTCACCGGCGTGCAGGCACTGTTGCAAGTCGGGCATCCGCGCCTGATCGACGTGCTGGAAACGTGTTTAAAAAGTGATAAGCAGGAAGCCCGAGACCTGGCGTTCCCCATTCTCGCCCAACGCAGTGATGTCCGCAGCGAACGGCTGGCGACGGCGTATGCGCTGGCCCAATTGGAGAAGCAGCCCCCTGATGGCACTGTGGTCCAGTTTCTGCACCGCACGAAATTGACACAGTCTTTGCCGCTGCTCCTCAAGCATCTGGACGCGGCACCCGACAAAGCGACGATTCTGAATCTCCTCGGCCAGATCGGCGATGAATCTACGGCGGAATCGGTCGCCGGGAAGTATGCCCAACTGCAGAACAATGAGAAGAGTATCGCGCTCAACACGCTGCGTATGTTGCGCTACCCCAACTTCCATGATCTCGCCGGCGAAGCCCTGCTGACCAACGACGGCTCGATGGTCGCGCAGGCGACACAGGGGTTGATGCAAGACGGCGGCCCTGCGGCGTGCCAACTGCTGATTTCGGCCCTCGATCAACAGACGCAACAATTCGCGATTGCCCAGATTTGCAATGCGCTGGGAAATGTCGGCAGCCCGGAAGCACGCGTTGCCTTGCTGAAGGCACGCGAGTCCGACAATCCGCATCGCAAGAACCCCGCCATCTCCGCCTTGCAGAACCTCTATCAACGCTCGCCCGGCTTTCAGTACATCCACCAGGCGCAGGACCCGCTCCGACGGAAAAAATGGGATGAAGCCCTGGAGTTCTTCGAGATGGCGCTGCAGATCGATCCGGAATTGCCGGAAGCCCTCGCAGGCCGCGCCAATGTCCGACAGCGCCAGGGTAAAACCGCTGAGGCGATCAAGGATTTTGAGAAGGCCTACGAACTCGATCCTTACAATCACCTCGCGGTCCCGGGGCTGGCTATCGTCCGCGTGCAAGCCGGCAAGATCGATGACGGCCTGAAAATTCTGAACAACGGCCGCGAACGCTATCAGCACGACCCGGTCTTTCTCTACAACTCAGCGTGCGTGTACGCGCAAGCCTTCGATCAGATGCGTCAGCAGAAAGATTTGCCCGCCGATGACAAACGCCCTGAAGAATATCGGGCGAAGGCGATTTCCGAATTGCAGTTGGCCGTCACGCGCGGCTTCGCGGACTTCGATGTCGCCCGCGACGATCCCGATTTCAAAGTTCTGCGGGATGACGCGGAATTTAAGAAAATCGTGGGCAACCGCCCTGCTCCTGCCGACGATCAACCCGCCGATGCGATCCAGATCGAAGAATGAATCGCATCCGTGATCTTGACTACATGACACCTTCTGCCAGGCGTTTCCATCCACGATGGTCTATCTCCACCGCATTTACACGAAAACCGGCGATGCCGGGGAAACATCACTCGGCGACGGCCGTCGCGTCCCCAAAACCGATTTGCGGATCATCGGTTACGGCGGCGTAGACGAATTGAACTCGCTCTTGGGCGTCGTGCGAACTGTCGCCACGGCGGAACCGCTCGCCGGTCGCTTGACGACGATCCAAAACGATCTATTCGACTTGGGGGCCGACTTGTGCGTCCCTGAGACCGATGTGCCCGCCGCAACGCCTCAACTGCGCATCACGTCGGGGCAGGCCGAACGGCTGGAACGCTGGATCGATGAATCGACAGAGCGACTGGCCCCGCTGACAAGTTTTGTGTTACCAGGCGGCACTTCCGCGGCGGCCTATTTGCATCTGGCTCGAGCCGTCTGTCGCCGCGTGGAGATCGCCGTCTGGGAATTGGCGGCCGCGGAGCGCGTCAATCCGGCCGCGCTGACATATTTAAATCGCCTCTCGGACCTATTGTTCGTTTGGGCCCGCGCCGCGAACGACTTCGGCCAAACCGACGTGCTCTGGGTTCCCGGCCAATCCCGCTCTGCCGACTGACATTTCTCTCTTCTTGTCGTTGAGGCATGCATGCCGCGCTCACTGTGCTTGGGATTGATCATGTGCGGGTCGTGCATCGCCACCTGTTCGGCGGATGACTTTCCGCCGGTGGCGGAATTGCCCGCGGTGCGCGGGTTGCCCGATCTGCTGACAATGTTCGACGGCACACCGGTCACCACTGCCGAGCAATGGCGGAAGCAGCGCCGACCGGAACTCAAGCGTTTGGTTCAGCATTACATGTACGGCTATCTGCCGCCGAAGCCGGAAATCGCCACGCGCGTAACGCAAACGATAACCGGCTTGTGCAAGGGCACAGTGACATTGAAAGAAGTGGAACTCCGGTTCACGAATCTGCCGGAAACCGCCCCGCGCATTCATCTGGCGATTTTCTATCCCGAACAGGCAACGAAAGCAGTCCCGGTGTTTCTTGCCTTGAATCCGTGTGGCAATTCCGAAGTGCTGGATGACCCGTCGATCACGGTCGATGAGGCCGCTTATCGCAACAAACACTGCACCGAGCCTCTGCGCGGATCGAAGGCCGATTTCTGGTGCGTCGAGTACGTCACCTCGCGCGGCTATGCCCTGGCAACATTCCATGAAAGCGACATCGACCCCGATCTCCATGATTTCACCGACGGCATTCATCCGTTCTATCGCGACCAGCCGATTCCCGAGAAATCCCGCCCCGGCACCATCGCCGCCTGGGCCTGGGGGCTGTCCTGCGCGGTGGACTATCTCGCCACAGATGGCCGAATCGAGAGCGGGAAGATCAGCGTGCTGGGGCATTCCCGACGCGGCAAGGCGGCACTGCTGGCCGCGGTGATGGATGATCGGATCGCCCTGGTGGTGCCGCATCAATCGGGAACGGGGGGCATGGCACTCAGCCGTGACAGTCAGCAGGAAACGGTCGAACGAATCAATCGGGTGTTCCCGCACTGGTTCGCCGCGCAGTTCCATGAATTCGACACCGAGGTCGACCGTTTGCCATTCGACCAGCATGCCTTGGTGGCCTTGGTCGCGCCGCGACTAGTGCTGGATACCGAAGGGACTCAAGACCCATGGGCCAACTTTCCCCGTTCGCTGGAGACGCTGCAAGCCGCTGATCCGGTTTACAAGCTGCTGGGTGCTCGTGGCTTGGTGGGACAGGGTTTGATTCTGGATGCCGATCCGGTTGTTGGCTCGAGTTTTGGCACCATCCTGCAATGCCGGCTCGACAGTAAGCACACACTGAGCCTTGCGTATTGGGAGCGCATTCTCGATTTCGCCGATGCGCAGTTCCGGCCAGACATTCCAGGTGAATAGGGGGGCTGTCCCTCAACGCTGCGAGCCGGGCGAAATTAATTCGCCCGGCTCGACGCGCGGAAACGGCGGTGGTGAGACATGTTGTGGGAAATCTGGTTGCGACGCCGTTCCCGATTCTTCGGTCCAGTCGATCAACGGGTGTTGGTTCCCGCGCGGTCGTTATTCGCCGGTTCAAAGAAATCGAACCGCGAATCGGGCACGACACGCGTGGTCGGCGGGGGCGGCACCGTTGCACCATCCGGCTCTGGCGGCAGAACCACGCCCGGCTGCGGGACGGAACGCAGGCTGGGTTGTGGCGGCGTGTAGTTTTCGTAGGTGCTGGGCACCTCGGCGATCGCCGAGGACGTGCAATCGCCGCACGCCGCGCGGGATTTGGGCACCAGGCAGCAGCCGACCAGCGCGCAGCACGCCGCGCAAGTCAGCAGAGAGAATGTCCGAGAGACGGCAGTCATTATATGAATCCCGATCGTGACGGGAAGAGTGAGATTGTCCGGCGGATCCGTCCGACGATTTCGTCCATGAACAATGCAACTGAATGAGTATTCCAGAGTCAGCATCGGTGTTCGCCGGAATCAGGGTGCATGCAATCGACAGGCCAGTTGCCCGGTTCGTGCAATTCGCGCCGGCTGTGCGCCTTGTGCCTGCGCTGCCAGCCGCGCCGATTCCTCCGCAGGGCCGTCGTGGGCGCTTTGCGAGCGGCGGGACTTTGCCGGGCAGTGAAGCTGTGCGGTTCACGTCGACATGGGATATCAATCGGACATCGCGCGTTGTGCGCATCGTGCGGAGCGGAGTCGGCAAGTTTCGCCGATCCGCGCGGCGGAGGGTGTTCGCGCTGCAACATGCCACTGAGACTTGCCGAAAACTTCTATCAGTCAAACGTACCCTCGCGGCAGGGTGTCGAGTCCGACAGATGAGAATCTCTGGGAGTGATGAACATGAAGCGGATGTTTTTCGTGGCAATGGCGTTGTTGATGCTCGCATCGACCGGATCGGCTCAGATGGGGCGGCGTTACAACGGCGGCTATCAGCCTCAGCGCGGCGGCGTGTTCTCTCGGATGATGGAACTCGAACGCCGGAAGAACGCCTGGCTGCGTGAGACGTTCCTAGGTCGATAGTCGACCAGCGTCCTGTGATGAATTCCAAGCCCGGGGATGACGATCCCCGGGCTTGTTTGTTTTCACGGAGACGGCGGGGGCAGCACAGTCAACCACAGGTGTGGCAGTTTCTCGCCCGTTACGAGGCTGGGGAACTTCGCGACAGACTCGGTTGCGCTTCCGTCGACCTTGCCTAGGATGCGGATTGGCCCGCTCCAGCCTTCCGCCCGCGATGTCTTCACCATCAGTTTGACCTGCTTCGAGGAATCGCCCTCCGGTTCGGAGATCACTGCCTCGGCCGTCACTCCTGCCGGGAGATCGGCCATGGAAATCGTCATCGCGGCCGCGAATCCCGAGCGGCGTTCCACGGTGATTGGTATCTCCAGCGCGGCATCCGGCTTGACCACGAATGCATCCGCGGCGGTTTGAAACACGGCCGTTGGCTCGGGGTCTGAAATTGTTAAGGCGTACCCATATCCGGGGCCCCCATGCGCGAACCGATCCGTCACGGTAATCAGATAGTCGCCGTCCGCCGGAAACGAGAATTCCAGCAGCACGTCGGTGTCGTCTTGCGGTGCATCATCGACCTCCGCCAGCTTCTGCCCGGCCGCATCGAAGATACGCACCACGGCGTCCAACGCTGAACCCAGCGCAACGGCCGTGACTCGAATCGCCTGGCGTTGACCCGCTTTCGCCGTGACCTTCCAGACATCCACGTCCATCGGTTCGCTGATGACGCCGCTGGCGGCCAAAGGCAACGTGACGACCTGCGGTTGCTCACGCGAACTCGGCTCTTGTTCGATGACAACAGGCAAAGTTGTCGCCAGCACTTTCGCGGTCGATTCCCAGCCGTTGGCGAAGATCGGACGCACACCAGCGGGCAGGGCGGTAAGATTGACCATTACTTCCGGTTGGGGCAGATTCCAGCCCCCGGCACGAACCGCGGCCGGCGTATCGGCTGTGACAACGCAGGGGATGGTCCGATCCAGAAACAGCCCGGCGGTGATAGTCAGACGGTAGATGTAGGTCGCGTCGCCGGCGAATGCGATTGACGTGCCGGGCGTGGATGAGAAGCCGAACGTGCGGACGAAATATGTTCCCGCCTTCGCCGCCGTATATGTGACTCGGGGGTCGAAGCCGCTTTGGTCGTCGTTCTGCTCCAGCACGAATCCGCGCGCATCGACCACTTGCAGGATGGCGTCCATCGGCGAACCAAGCGCCTGCTTCGCAGCCAGCACGGCGACCAGTGTTTGACCTGCGGCCAGCGTGACGCCGTAGGCATCGACGTCTCCCCCTTTTCCCAAGATACCATTTACAACCGTCGGAAGTTCCGCCAGCGGCTGCGCCTGATCCAGCCCGTCATTCGGTTCGACTTCCAGGCATTCCGCCGCATCACCCACCAGAAACGGCCGCAATCCGCTGGCACCTTCCTGCGTGTGAAATCGCAGCCAATGGGTGCCGCGCGGGGCGTCGGCCGCGAGCTTAAGTTTCAACGTTTCATTCTCACCCGGACCCAAGAGTTCAATGCCAGGCTTATCAGACCAGAGCCGCACCGCCGCGCGATCAACTTTCCCCTGAAGCCCGATGCTGACTTCCGTCCCCCACCTGCCCCCCGCCGGTGAAATCGCCGTCACACTGGGCGGCTCCGCCTGGCACACGGAAGAGAATATCACCACCACGACGAGCGCATGCACCCATGACGGCAAACGCCGTAATGATCGCATCCGCACAGCAATTTTGTCAGCCACAGACTCACGCACGATGACACCACGCTGGTCGCGAGAGAAAAGGAACGCGGAACCGCGAGATCAGCTCGCGATCTTCCGGAAAATCATCCGCACGGAGCGGCATCAACCGATGCCGACATCACACGAACAGTTCATCAATCGGCGTCGGATTGCTAACCAGATGCGTCGGCCGGCCTTGCGGGGTGTACAGCATTGTGTCCGGGTCGATGCCCATCTTGCGATAGATTGTCGACACGAAGTTTTCCGGAGAGAGTACGCGGTCTACTGCCGAGTAGCCGTAGCGGTCGGTCGCGCCGATGGTTAAGCCGCCGGGGATCTTCGCGCCGGCCATCAGCACCGACATGGCCTGCGACCAGTGATCGCGGCCGGGTTTCGCCGTGCCGGGTAGCAGCGAAATCTTCGGCGTACGGCCGAATTCGCCCAGCACCGTCACGATTGTCGAGTCCAGCAGGCCACGCTGTTCGAGGTCGAGAATCAGGGCGGCGATGGTGGAATCGAACGATGGCAGCCGTTTGCGGCAAGTGCCGAACAACTCGCTGTGATGATCCCAGCCCCCTTCGTTCAGCACAATGAACGGCACGCCGGCTTCGACCAGCCGCCGCGACAACAGCGCGCGCTGACCGAACGAATCGCGGCCGTAGAGATCGCGGATTTTCGGGTCTTCACTGTGAATATTGAACGCGGCCTGGGCTTTTTCCGACAGCATCAGATCGCGACTCTGACGGTAATATTCGTCGAGCGCGCGGACCGGATCGGAAGCCGCGGGATCGTTGATGCGGACCAGTTGATCGACCTGCCGCCGCACAACCTGACGGCGATCAAACCGTTCTTGCCCTAAACCGCTGGGCAAGGCGACATCACGCACGCGGAAGCTCGCGCTATTCGGATCATCCGGCACAACGAACGGGGCGTACTGCGCGCCGAGAAAATTCGGGCCGCCGGAACGTGTCATCGCCGGTAGTGAAAAATAGGCGGGCAGTCCGTTTTGATTGCCGCGCTGATGCGCCGTGACCGACCCCATGCTGGGATGGAAGCTGACAAACGCGCCGCAGCCCACGGGAATGCGCGGTGGCGCGCCGGTCATCATGTAGTGGTTGCCCGCACCATGATTGGCCTGATCATGACAGATCGAGCGAATCATGGTGAATTTGTCGGAAATCTCCGCCAGTTTGACCATATGCTCGGAGAAGTTCGTGCCCGGCGTGCGAGTGGCGATGGGTTCAAACTCACCGCGAATTTCCGACGGAGCACCCGGTTTTGGATCGAATGTTTCAAAGTGAGTCGGGCCGCCGTCCAGCCAGATCATGATGCAGCTTTTCGCCACGGCGGAACTGCCCACGCCGGCTTCGCCCGGAGCGCCGTTCGGGGCGGCACCCAGCCCGCGAAACGCCGTTCCGCCCAGCCAGCCACCCATGCCGACTTGCAAGAAGTTCCGGCGGCGAAATCCATCACAGTTGCGAATGGCCATCTCGTCAATCCTTAAACACGAATTCAGGCGTGTTGATCAGCGCCCACATCAAGTCTTCTGTCACCTGTCGCCGATTGGCCCCTTCGGCCTGATACTCGGCGACACCATAAGCCGTCTCTTCCGCACTCGGCAGTCGGCCGTAAGTCGACAAATAGAGTTCGTTCACGACCTCAGCCGGCGATAACTCGGTCGCGGCCAGCTTCGCGGCGCGGCTGGCATCCGATGTCACGCGGCTGAACAACTGATTGGAGTTCATCAGATGCAAGGCCTGCACAATCGTCGGCTCGGTATTCCGTTCACAGGGAGGATCCTGATTCGGGTCCTGCCGGCCGAACGCATCTAAGAACAACGACTCGCTGCGCACCGTCCACAACTCTTTGGCGCGGGTCGCCGGTGGGGCGGCGGCAAACTGCTCCCGCACGCCGATGATCTCTGTGATGGTGTCATACATCACTTCGGCCCGCAGCCGCTGACGGTAATGCCGGGAGAAATTGCGATGATCGGCTGCGTTGCGTTCGTTCGGCACGGAACTCAGCGCATACACATGCGAGTTGGCGATCCACCGAATGAGCGACTTGAGGTCGTAGCGATGCTGCTTGAGGTGCGCCGCCAAGGCGTCCAGCAATTCGGGATTGGTCGGCGGATTCGTGCCACGCAGATCATCGACCGGCTCCACCAACCCCCGGCCCATCAGGTCGGCCCAGATGCGGTTCGAGATGGTCTTCGCGAAGTACGGATTGGCGTCGGCCGTGATCCACGCCGCGAGCGCTGCGCGTGGATCATCGACCGACTCCGCCGCAATGGCCTCACCGAATAACGGCTTCGGCGTCATCGCGGCTCCCGTCAGCGGATGCGTGACGGTCCCTGACGTTCCGGCGAACACGAACTCTTCCGAACCGGAGATCGGGGCGGAAATCCCCGTCCCCTTACGGCCGACTTTCGCGAAGTAGGCGGCGAAACTGTAGAAGTCGTCCTGACCGTAAACTTCAAAAGGATGGTGATGACATTTCGCACATTCCAGGCGCACGCCGAGGAAGAGCTGGCTGACAAGCGTCGTCAATTCATCGGGAGCGCGTCGATCTCGATATAACGTGACGTTGCCGTGCTTGAACGTGCTCCCCTGAGCCGTGATCAACTCGCGGACGAATTGATCGAACGGTTTGTTCTTGCGGAAACTGTCGCGAATCCAGGCATCGTAATTCAATGTCGCCTTCATCCCGACGTGAAACGGGTTCGGCCGCAGCAGGTCGGTCCATTTGCAGGCCCAATGCTCGGCGTACTCCGGTGCTTCCAGCAGTTCGTCAATCAGTTTCGCCCGCCGATCAGGGGATGCGTCCGCTAGATACCGGCGGGCCTCTTCGGCAGTCGGACCACGACCGATGATGTCGAGATAGAGTCGCCGCAACACTGTGTGATCGGCGGCTTCTCCCGACGGTGTGATGCCAAGTTTGCCGAGCCGTTTCCATACCAGTCCGTCGATCTCGTTGCGGGCCGGCAATCCCACATAGGCTTCCGCCGGGGCCGGTTCAGGATGGGGGACCAGCACCGAACAGACCGCGATCTGCCCGAGATAACGGGCCATGACCGATGTGTCTCCGAGGATCGCACCAGCGGTGATCATGCCGGTGCCATCCACAGCGGCGACCGGGCTTTCGTTGGATTGATAGGCCGAGAGAGCCGTCACGTCTTGCGAGGAACCATCTGCGAATTTGGCGGTCACCCGCAATTGCTGCTGGGCGTTCCGTAGCAGAATCGATTCCGTCGGTTCGACCATGATGCCGACAATAGCCGGCCGATTGGGAGCTGAGCGCGGCATGCCGGCGGTGATCCACTGTTGCAGGATGCGAAATCCGCCGCCCTCTTTTTCGAGCCGCCGACCGCCGCCATGCGCGATCGCATTGATCGGCTTCAAGAGGAGCAGGCTGGCATCCGGCACTGTCGCCGAAGTTCTGCGGCCGCGGCTTTCTTTCGTCAACGCGTCGTAATCGAATTGGGAATCGAAGCCGAGCAGCGAGAGTTGAAAACCGTTCTGGCCCCGCTGCTTCCCATGACACGCGCCGGCATTGCACGAAAATTTTGTGAGAATCGGCTGCACATCGAGATCAAAATCAACAGCCGGCGGCTGCGACACACCTGTCACCCGCACGGGTACTGAATGACTCATCCCCCGCGCGGTGACGACCAGCGTTCCAGAACCGTCGGACTCCGCGGAGACCAGCTTGCGATCATTCAAGGCGATGACATTTTCCGGCCCTTGCCAAGTCCACTCCAACTCGCGGGTGACATCGGTCCGCAGCCTGTTCTCGATCAGGGTTGCCTGCAACTGAGACGTGGCCCGCCAACCGTTGATTTCGACCTGCGCCGGAGCAACGACCAGCTCGGTCGCGTTGGCGCTGGCGGTCATCAGCCAAACCAGCGTGGCAAACAGGCAGATCGAAGATCGCGAACGTGAGGCAACCATCATGGATGACTAGCTTTAAGGTGGATCAAACAGTTCCGTCGCAATCCATAAGTCTACCTTGAAATCATCGACCATTCCAGTGGAAAGCTGGGAGAATTTGGGAAGGAACGGGTGTTCCGTTTATATGCATTGATCCCACATATTTTGCGGCATGCCCTGATCTAGGGTGGCACGTCCCTGAGGCTTTGGGAAGGGCGTGGGTTTTGAACATTCGCCACGCCCTTCGAGGACTCAGGGACGTGCCACCCAAACCCATAACTTTGACGTGGATGAACGACTGCAGCTGTCCGGTCGTCAAGAGGGCCGGTCACTCGTGTCGCTTCCATTCAACCGCTGAGTTTGGATACTACAATGTCTTGCCTTACAGTGAACTCTCAAGCAATCCGTCGGGAGACTGTCGTGCTGATTGGCTATGTCAGTGATGAGCGGTATGTCGCATTGGCCGATGTGCTGCTGGAATTCCGCCGGGATGGCGCAACGCTGGCCATCGTCCGGTCGACGCCGCGCGGTGCAGTTCACGCCGAGATCCCGCCGGGGGAATATCATGTCACGCTCGTCAAAGACGGCTTCGGCTCGAAGAGCGAAACGATTTCTCTCGACGGCAAACAGCCGCATCATTTTCGGATGTTGTCCGACTGCATTCTCGGGTATGTCTGGCCGAAATGGGTCAAAACGGGCGAAAAATCCGAGTTCCGCGTGCATTCTTCCGAACCATATCGGCTCAGCTTGTGGCGTTACGGTTACAAACGCGAGTTCGTGAAACTCCTCGGCTGGTTTGATGAACACGGCCCCCGTGCGGTGATGCAGCTCACCCCCGACGGCGACTACACGCAGACCGGCGTCGCGTGGAACAAGATCGGTTATAGCAGCGCGCACCACACGCAGTTCATCACCGGGCCGGAACGCTCGGGCCTGTATTATCTGCATGCCAAAGGCGAAAAGACCGGCGAGTTCTTTTCGTTTCCGTGGGTCGTTGCCCCCGCCAAGCCCACTGCGCCGATTGCCGTCCTGGCGTCGTCGAACACCTGGCTGGCGTATAACAACTTCGGCGGCCGCAGCAACTACATCAATGCCCATCGCCTGCCGGATGAACCCTGCGTTAACGCGCGGCAGGACCTCATCCGCTATACGCAAGCCGGGTCATTCAACGTCTGGGGCTTCCAGGACGATGAATACCAGCCGTTATCGTTCGAGCGCCCCGAACCGGGCAATGTGGTCAAGGAAGACGAAGAAGTCACCGACCCCATTACCGGCCGGCTGCCCTGTGGCATGGCACCCGCGGAATGGCGGCTGCTCGGCTGGCTGGAACGCGAGGGTTTCGCCTACGACTTCTATTCCGAGTCGCAGCTTCACTTCGGCGAACTCGATCTCGATGCCTACAAAATTCTCATGATCAGCGTTCATCCCGAATACTGGTCGCGCGACATGTATCAGAAGGTGAAGGACTGGGTCTTCAACCGCGGCGGCAAGCTGATGTATCTCGGCGGCAACGGCCTCAACTGCGAAGTCGAATTTCTCGACAACGACCGCATGCGGTTCATGACCTACCTGAAACCCAGCACCGGCGGCGCACTCGGCATGCCCGACCCTAACAACCCCAGTGTCTACTTCGACAGCCGCATGGCCCGCACGCTGGAATCCGAAGCAAATTTGCTGGGCGTCGTCTGCACCGAAACCGGCATCATGACGGCGGCCCCGTACAAAGTTCTTGACGCCGACCACTGGGTCTTCGCCGGCACCGGCCTCAAAAACGGCGACCTGTTTGGCGAACACAGTTTGCAGGAACGGATCAACGGCGGCGCGTCGGGGCACGAAACCGACAAAATGAGCGCCCACTCACCGCCAGGGACAAAGCTCCTGGCCAAAGGCACGAACATCGACGACGGCGGTTCAGAGATCGTCCACTTCGAGACAGCCTCCGGCGGCGAAGTCTTCTCCGTCGGGTCAATCACTTATGTACCCTGTTTGTTGGTCGATGACGCCATCTCGCGAATCACATCCACGGTGATCACACGATTTTTGTCATGATTATCAGAGCCGGACGCGTAAGCGACGGTCAATCAACGAATCACCGTCGCTTACGCGTCCGGCTCTGACTGGAAAATCAAAATCATTTCGCCACGCCTGCTCCTCCAGGAAATCACCCGCACCGAGTCCAACGCGCGCGCCAAAGATTCCCTGCTGATTTTCCCCATCGGCGCGCTCGAACAGCATGGCCCGCATCTGCCCGTTGGCACAGACAATTTTCAGGTGGAAGCGCTGACCCGCGCCGCGGCGAAACTCGCCTCGGATAAAATTCCCGTCGTTGTCGCGCCCACACTCCTGTTCGGGTCGTCGCAGCATCACGTCCCGTTCGGCGGCACGATGTCGATCGGCACGGAAACATACTATCGGCTGCTCGTCGATCTCCTGGAATCGCTGATCAAAGGTGGCTATCGCCGGTTCTTCATCGTCAACGGCCACGGCGGTAACCATGAACTGGCCCAGCTCGCCGCACGCGACCTGGCGCTCAAGCATCCCGTCAGCATCGCCGCGGCATCGTTCTGGACCGTCGCCTGGGACACCCTCGTCGCGCTCGACGCCCACAAGCCCGGCCGCTTACCTGGCCATGCGGGGTTCTTTGAAACATCGCTGATGCTGCACCTGCACGGTGAACTCATCGACAAGTCGACATTGCCCCATCGGGACAACGTCACCAGCACGGACCCCCGTGGCTGGATGCGAACCTACCGAGCCGAGCATTCCGGCTCGTGGCAAGCCATTGACGGTTACAGCGACAGCCCCGACCGAGCCGACGCGGCCCTCGGCGAGAAGTATTTTGGAGCCGTGGTTGATACGCTGTCCGCCGCGATGATCGAGTTTTACGAGCAGTGTCCGAATACATTCAAAACTTAACCGCAGATTACGCAGATTTCCGCAGATTTAGAAAACCATTTTTCTGTATTCTCTGCGGAAATCTGCGCAATCTGCGGTTCAACGTCTTCGCTTCTCATTTTTGGATCACCATGAAAATCACACACGTTGAAACAATCCCGATTCGCATTCCCGTCAAGCCGGCGCGGCACATGGTCACGGCGCTCGGTTGGCATCGCGAATCGAAATACATTCTGGTTCGCGTCGGCACCGACGAGGGGATCGAAGGGGTCGGCGAAGCGACCGTCATGCCGTTGTGGTCCGGCGAAACTGTCTGGGGTTGCCAGGCGATCCTCGACAACATTCTCGGACCCGCGGTGATCGGAGCCGATCCAACAAACATCGCCGACATCGATCAGCGGATGGATCGCGTCACCCGGCACAACTGGTTCGCCAAGTCGGCAATTGAAATGGCCTGCTGGGATATCGCCGGGAAATCGGCGGGAAAACCGGTCTATGAACTGCTGGGCGGCGCGGTGCGGCCACTAACGATTCGCTGCCGCTTTTCGATGGGGGCGTACGAACCGGATCATGCCCGCGCCCGTGCGTTGGAACTGGTCAGCGAAGGGTTCACAACGATCAAGGTGAAAGTCGGCGGGCCGGCGGAGAAGGACATCACCCGCGTCCACACCGTGCGGGATGCCATCGGCCCGAAACTCGCCATGACGATTGACGCGAACTGCGGCTGGGATGTCGACACGGCGATTCATTGTGTGAATGCCCTGAGCGACTGCCAGCTGTCCCTCAACGAACAGCCCACTCATGACGGCGATTACGGGGCGCTCGCGCGCGTCAAACGGGAAACGACCGTGCCGGTGATGGCCGACGACATGTGCTTCGACATGATTCACGCCCAGGAACTGGTCCGCAACAACGCCTGCGACTTGATCAGCGTTTATCCCGGCAAGAACGGCGGCATTCGCAAATCGAAAGCCATCGTCGAGTTCGCGGCCAGGCACGGCGTCAAATGCAGCATCGGCTCGAATCTGGAGTGGGATCTCGGCACCGCCGCGATGGGGCATCTCGTCGTGGCTTGCCAGAACATGTGCGTTGAGGAATTCCCCGGCGACATGCTCGGCCCGGACTACCACGAGTTCCGCATCGCCAAACAACCCATCGACATTCGCGGCCCGCTGGTCACCATCCCCGACCGCCCCGGCCTCGGCATCGATGTCGACTGGAGCGTCGTAAAAGAGCATGTGCTGAAGTAGGGCAAGAATATTTTACCGCAGAGGCGCGGAGACGCAGAGTTGTGTCCATTGGATATTTCTCTGCGACTCCGCGCCTCTGCGATTAATTTTCAATGCCAAACGTCGCTACCAGCTTGACTGCAGCTGATCGAGCAAACCCTGCATCTCACCGGCGGCGTGGGTCTCGCCGGTCTGGTGCGCGACGCTGATCCCCTGCTGCAAAATTTCCCGCGCGGCGTCCGCTTCGCCCCGCTCGGCCAGCAGCTGACCGCGTTGCTGATAGGCGGCCACATGCTCGGGGAATTGCGTATTCATGGAAGCGAATTGAGCCAGCGCCGCCTCCGCGTTGCCAAGCTTCATCTGCTCCATCCCCAGCGCGTAATGCAGGAAGGAATCGGACGGCTCGTCGACGAGCATCTGCTGCAATTGGGCCAGTCGCGACATGCCGCGTGATCCGCTGAAAGAACTACGATTGAGTTGGCTGAGCGGGCGGCACAGGTTCCTGATCCCGTTGATACAGCAGCGTCTTCAACACCTTAAAGGCGAGCAAGCCACATTTTTGACGACTGGCGGTCAGCGGAACTTTGAGCATCGCCAGCATGTCTTTGGCTTGCAGATCGCGCAGTTCCGCGATGGTCTTGCCTTCCACGGCTTCGCATAAAATTGATGCCGCAGCCTGGCTGATCGCGCACCCTTTGCCGTCAAAATAACACTCAGCGACTTTGTCACCATCGAGCCGGACCTGCATGGTGACCTGATCGCCGCAAATCGGATTGCGATCGGAATGGGTGCAGGACGCCTCGACCAGTTGCCCCTTGTGATAAGGCGACTCGAAATGGTCGAGAATATGGTCGTCGTACAACTCGTCGAGACTGACGGCCAACGGTCACACCCTTCCGCAGTACGAGATAACCGCCATCGGCTGATTGGGAGCTGGAATCGAAGCTGATCATGGCATTCTAGGTCGCCGCACGCTGGAAATCCAAGTCGCGACGATGGCCGTGCGATGTGAGGGTGTGGTTGCTCATTGGTGGATGATGTTTGTTCTCTGCGTAATGGCCGATGTGGTTTCAGCCCGTCAGGGCAGCAGAACATAGTCCAGGACGTCAGTCCTGGGAAAGCAGTTAGGATGAATTTCAGCCCGGAGGGCGGCAGAAATTTCTATCGCCCTCCGGGCTTGATTCTCAAACGCCGCCGCCCCAGGACTCACGTCCTGGGCTATCTTCTGACACCCTACGGGTTAAAGCGAGAATTTCCGTGCCCCCACCAAAGGACGATGCCCCCACAGTAGGGTGCGGTCGAGGCTTGGCGAGGCCCACCGATTCCTGCTTCATGCCTGTTATGGTGAGCCCGCCAAGTTTACTTTCCGACACGGCGACTGACGTAGCACGAAAAGTTCTGCCAAGTTGGCAGATTGCCCGATACACCGTGAATTCGATAAAATGGCGTAACCGTTTTGATTGAAACAATATACGTCATGCGAGCCATTCCGGGCACATGAATTGCTATCTCTATGTTTCAAAGACCGATGGCGTCCTACGGACCCCGTTGCATTCTTGGATTGGCAGTCCCCCAACGGACGCAACCCAATCCCAGTCATGCAGCATCGGAGTAAAGATTCACCCGAGACTTGGTTTGTCGCAGACAACTTGAGTTGACTGACCGTTTGAGGAGACACGCGTGGCTAAAATGATTATGTTCGACGAGGATGTCCGGAAGTCCCTGCTCGAAGGGGTTTCCAAGCTTGCCAAGGCCGTGAAAAGCACGCTCGGCCCCCGCGGCCGAAATGCCGTGCTCGACAAAGGTTGGGGCTCGCCGAAAGTCACCAAGGACGGCGTGACTGTCGCCCAGGACATCGAACTGGAAGACAAATTCCAGAACATGGGTGTGCAGCTCGTCAAGGAAGTCGCCTCGAAGACCAGCGATGTCGCCGGCGACGGCACGACCACCGCCACCGTCCTCGCGGAAGCCATTTTCCGCAACGGCCTGCGTTTCATCGCCTCCGGGGCCGACCCGATGGCGTTGTCTCGCGGCGTGCAGAAGGCGGTTGACGCCATCGTCGAAGAGTTGAAGAAGTTCGCCAAGCCGGTGCTGGCCAATGATCGCAAGGCGATTGAAACGGTCGCCTCCATCGCCGGCAACAACGACAAGGAGATCGGCCAGATTCTCGCCGACGCCTTGCTCAAGGTCGGCAAAGACGGCGTGATCACTGTCGAAGAAGGTCGTCAGGTTCAGACAGAAGTTGAACTTGTCGAAGGGATGCAGTTCGAGCGCGGCTTCTTGTCGCCCCACTTCGTCACGAATGTCGACGATCAGCTGGTCGAACTCGAAAATGTTCGCATCCTGATTTACGAAGAAAAAATTTCCACCGCGAAGTCGATGGTCCCCCTGCTGGAGAAAATCTCCAAGGGCAACCTGACGCTGCTCATCATCGCTGAAGACATCGAAGGCGAAGCCCTCGCCACGCTGGTCGTCAACAAGATGCGCGGCATCATCAAAATCGCCGCCGTGAAAGCCCCCGGCTACGGCGACCGCCGCAAAGCCATCCTTGAAGACATCGCCGTTCTCACCGGCGGCAAGGCGATTTTCAAAGACCTCGGCGTGAAGCTCGAAAATGTCGAGTTGTCCGACCTGGGTGTCGCCAAAAAGATCGTGATCGACGCGGAAAACACGACTGTCATTCAAGGTGCCGGCGGCAAAGCGGCGATTGAAGGTCGTGCCGAAATGATCCGCAAGGAAATCACCAAGACCGACAGCGAATACGATCGCGAGAAGCTGCAAGAGCGGCTGGCGAAGCTGGCCGGCGGTGTGGCCCAGATCAAGGTCGGTGCCCAGACTGAAACCGAAATGAAGGAACGCAAGGACCTTGTCGACGATGCCTTGGCCGCGACGCGGGCCGCCATCGACGAGGGTGTCGTTCCCGGCGGCGGCGTGGCTCTGCTGCGTTGTGCCGGGGCACTCGACAAGCTCAAGCTGACCGGTGACGAACAGTTCGGCGTCCAGCTTGTTCGCAGCGTGCTTGAAATGCCGATCCGCACGATTGCCGAGAACGCCGGCCTCGATGGTTCCGTCGTCGCTAACAACATCAAGAAGTCGAAGGACAAGTCCTACGGCTACGATGCATTGAACGAACGCTATGGCGACATGTTCGAGTTCGGCGTCGTCGATCCGACCAAAGTCGTCCGCTCGGCGTTACAGAACGCCGCCAGCGTGGCCAGCCTGCTCTTGACCACCGAGTGCATCATCGTCGAAGAGCCGAAGAAGGCCGAAGCCGATGGCCACCATGATCACCATCAAGACGGCGGTGGCATGGGTGGTATGGGAGGCATGGGCATGGGCGGAATGGGAATGGGCGGGATGGGTGGCATGGGCGGCGACTTCTAAGGTTGACGTCCGCACGCAGAATCAGATTAAAATTCCAAATCGAACCCGCAAACGCTTGCGAGTTCGCAGTCCAAACAACACAGCAATTCACTCGGAGAATGCGACATGAAATTGAAGCCCTTGGATGACCGCGTGGTGGTTCAGCCGTTGACCGCCGAAGAAAAGACCGCCGGGGGCATCGTGCTGCCGGACGCCGCGAAGGAAAAGCCCCAGCGTGGCAAGGTCGTCGCTGTCGGCCCCGGCCGGTTGCTCGATTCCGGCGAACGCAGCCCGATCGCCGTGGTGATTGGCGATGAAGTCCTGTTCGCGAAGTACGGCGGGACCGAGATCGAAATCGAAGGCGAAGAAGTCAAGATTCTCCGCGAATCCGACATTCTCGCCAAGGTTGTCGCCTAATTCTCACGAAGCCCAGGGGTTGCAACCCCTGGGCGTCCCATCTCATTCTCGCAGTCATCCCAGGAGTGCTTCAGCGTGGCTAAGCAATTACTATTCGACGATCGGGCCCGCATCAAGCTGCAGCGCGGCGTGCAGACGCTGGCGAAGGCCGTCGCCGTGACGATGGGCCCCACCGGCCGCAATGTGATTATCGACAAGAGCTTCGGCAACCCCGTCGTCACCAAGGACGGCGTGACGGTCAGCAAGGAAGTGGAACTCGAAGACCCGTTCGAGCACATGGGGGCCAAGCTGGTCAACGAAGTCGCCTCTAAGACCAGCGATGTCGCCGGCGACGGGACCACCACCGCCACCGTGCTGGCTCGTTCGATCTACGAGGAAGGCCTTCGCAGCCTGAGCCTCGGGGCCAACCCGACGATCGTCCGCAAGGGGATCGAAAAGGCTGTGGAAGCCGCGATTGCGTTCATCGAAAAGATGGCCAAGCCGGTCGAATCCAAAGCGGAAATCGCCCAGGTCGGCGCGATCTCGGCGAATAATGACAAGACCATTGGCGACTTGATCGCCGACGCGATGGAAAAGGTCGGCCGCGACGGCGTTATCACCGTTGAAGAGGGTAAAGGCAACACGACGACGCTCGACCTCGCCGAGGGCATGCAGTTCGACAAGGGCTACATCTCTCCGTACTTCGTGACCAATCCCGAAGAGATGAAGGCGATCCTGGAAGACTGTTACATTCTGCTCTACGAGAAGAAGATCTCCAGCCTGCGGGAATTCGTACCGCTGCTGGAAAAGGTCGCCCAGAAGGGCAAGCAACTCCTCGTGGTCGCCGAAGATATCGATGGCGAAGCCCTCACGGCGCTCGTCGTCAACAAGCTCCGCGGCGTCCTCCAGATTTGTGCCGTGAAGGCTCCGGGCTTCGGCGACCGCCGCCGCGCCATGCTGGGTGACATGGCCGTCCTCGTCGGCGGCACGCTGATCTCCGAAGACCTCGGCATCAAGCTCGAAGCGGTCGAACTGTCGCACCTCGGCCGGGCCAAGAAGGTCGAAGTGACCAAGGACGACACGACGATCATTGAAGGGGCCGGCGAATCGGCTCAGATCAAGGCCCGCGTCGATCAGGTCCGTAAGCAGATCGAAATCACGGAAAGTGTTTACGATCGCGAGAAGTTCCAGGAACGACTCGCCAAGCTGACCGGCGGTGTGGCGATCATTTCCGTCGGTGCGGCCACCGAAGCCGAAATGAAGCAGACCAAAGCCCGGATGGAAGACGCCCTGCACGCCACGCGGGCAGCCGTCGAAGAAGGCATTCTCCCCGGCGGCGGCGTCGCACTGTTGCGGGCCATTGAAGCCGTCAGCGAAGTGAAGGGCAAAGGCGACGAGAAGATCGGCATTCAGATCATCGCGAAAGCCTTGGAATCCCCGATCCGCCAGATCGCCTCCAACTGCGGCACAGACGGGGCCGTGGTCGCCGACGAAGTTCGCCAGAAAGGCAAGAACATCGGCTACGACGCCAACACGGGCGAGTATGTGGACATGTACAAGGCCGGCATCATCGACCCGGTGAAGGTCGTCAAGAACGCCCTGCTCAACGCCTCGTCCATCGCCGGCCTGATGCTGACCACTTCGGTCTGCGTCACCCGCAGCGACGAACCCGGCGGCGAGAAGAAGGCGAAAATTGAAGGGGCGATCAAGTAATTGATTGCCGATGGTTAGCCGCGACGCGAGGGTTTCCGAGCGAAGCGCGGTCTGACAGAGCCGCGAGCGTAAGCGACCGGTGCTTTTCGAGCGACATCAAAAGCCCGGTCTCATCCAGAGACCGGGTTTTGTTTTACTATAGGCTGACAAGTGATCCGCGAAGCGCAAGCGACGCCGCTTCTTCTAACGCCGAACACCTAATACCTAACGCCTAGAGATGATGTCGACACAGCGAGACTATTACGAAGTTCTGGGCGTTGCGAAATCGGCTGCGGACGATGAGATCAAGCGCGCGTATCGCAAACTCGCAGGCAAGTATCATCCGGATCGCAACCCCGGCGATGAAGAGGCTATTCAGGCGTTCAAGGAATGTGCCGAGGCCTACGATGTCCTCAGCCACACCGAGAAACGGGCACGCTACGATCGCTTTGGCCATGCCGGTGTGCAGGGAGCGGCGGGCGGCGGCCAGGGCTTCGGCGATGTCAACGATATCTTCGATGCCTTCGGCGACCTGTTCGGCGATTTCTTCGGCGGCAGCAGCGGGGGAAGAGCGCAGCGCGGCAGTTCGCGTGCTCGCAAAGGCGACAGCCTGAAAACGGCCGTCACCATCGACCTGCTGGAAGCCGCCAATGGCTGCGTGCGCGAACTCGAAATCGCCCGGCATGCCGTGTGCGATACCTGTCACGGTTCGGGTGCGAAACCGGGAACCAACCCGCAGACCTGCGATTACTGCGCCGGGCGCGGCCAGGTCGTGCAGTCGCAGGGCTTCTTCCGCATTCAAACCAACTGCCCCGCCTGCAAAGGTGAAGGGAAGATCATCCGCGAGAAATGCGCGACGTGTCATGGCGGCAAGGTGAAGACCGTGCATGCCAAACTCGAAGTCCGCATTCCCGCCGGCGTCGATAATGAAATGCAGCTTTGCCTGCGCGGCGAAGGCGATCCGGGGGAACATGGCGGGCCAACGGGGGATATGTATGTCGCCATCCGCGTGAAGAAGCATCCCCTGTTTCAACGCGACGGCCGCCATCTGATGTACACCTTCCCCATCACCTATTCGCAAGCCGTGCTGGGCGCGGAGATCGAAATTCCGATCCTCACAGGACGCCATCAGTTGAAGATCGTCGCCGGCACGCAGCCCGGCGAAGTCTTCCGCCTGCGCGGGTTCGGCATGCCCGACCCGCAAGGGGGAACGCGCGGCGACCTGATGGTCGAGGTGCAGGTCGATGTCCCGAAGAAGCTCACCAAGAAGCACGAAGACCTGTTGCGGCAACTGGCGGAACTGGAAAATAAGCACGTCTCGCCCCATCGCAAGACGTTCTTTGAAAGTGTGAAAGAGTTCTTCGCACCGAGTGAAGCCGAGGGGGACGCGGCCCCGGAATGATGACCTCATCGAGATTTGAACGCTCCGACTTCAAACGCTCGTTATGGACTACCAATCATGAGTGAAACAACAACACCTAAAGATGACGGCGGCAACGCCGAAACTCTGGAAGAGCGCCTGCAGGCCATGATTGCCGAGCGGGACGACTACATGGACAAGTGGGCTCGCGCGCGGGCCGACTTGGACAATTACCGCAAGCGCATCCAAAAAGAGATGGACGAAGAGCGGAAGTACGCCGTCTCGCCGCTGCTGCGCGGTTTGCTGATGCCCCTCGACGGTCTTGATCGCGCGCTGCAATCCGCGAATCAATCGAAGAACATCGACGAACTGCTCGTCGGTTTGGAACTGGTCGTCAAGCAGTTCGCCTCGGCACTCACGAATGTCGGCGTCACGGCGATCGAAGCGGTTGGCCAGCCGTTCGACCCCAATCGGCATGAAGCGATTCAGCAAGTCCCCACGGCCGATCATCCGCCGATGACGGTGGTGAATGATGTCGAACGAGGGTATCTACTGCATGACCGGGTCGTGCGGCCGAGCAAGGTGATCGTGTCGTCCGCGCCGCAATAACGCCGTGGATGGCATCCGCGGAACATCGACCACAGACCTGCCGATGCCATCGGCGGGCTTTGTAGAATGGAATTGTCATGCCGACTTATGATTACAAGTGCAAAGCCTGCGACCACACCTGGGAAGAGTTCAAGTCGATCAAGGCCCCGGCGACGAAGAAGTGCCCGAGTTGCGGGAAAGCGAAAGCCGAGCGGCTCATCGGCCCCGGCGCGGGCCTCATCTTTCGCGGTTCGGGCTTCTACATCACTGATTACCGCAGCGACGCCTACAAGAAAAGCGCGGACGCCGATAAATCCTCGTCCGGCGGCGAATCGAAATCCGATTCCGGGAGCAGCAAATCGGACAGCGGCGGCAAATCCGACGGTGGTTCCAAGTCAGACAGCGGGGCCAAACCGAAGTCGAAGGAATAAAAGTATCATTGATTAGTTGTTCCTTCTCCCCTGGAGGAAGAAGGTGTCTGCTTCGGCCGGATGCGGGGGAGCTTACAGCGCACGAATTCTTCGTGCCACGACTTGTCCTCAAGTCGTGTGTTCCAGCGGGCACGACCTGAGGACAAGTCGTGGCACGGTTCAGGAAAAGGTTGCAGTTCCAACAGACCACTGACACCGCATCATCATCTCGCCACTTCCTGTCGCGTGTATTTCTTCCATGAACTGCCCCATTTGCAATCGCGTTGTGCCACCCGCGGTGCCGGGCGAAAAATCGTTCCTGCCGTTTTGCAGTGAGCGCTGCCAGCAGGTCGATTTTCATCGCTGGTGGAAAGGCAAGTACGGGATCGTCGAGGAAGTCGACCTGATGAACCTCCCGCCCGATGTCGAATACGACCTCCAGCGCGACGATGAGATCGACGACGATTAGCACCCCACCAGCCCGCCGCGCAAGCAAGGGACCGCTGAAGAATTCATTAACGCATTCTAGTCGCCACAAAAAGCACAAACGGCACAAAAATGAAGACCAGAAATTGGTTGTGAATCCGAGGTCAATGTCTCGGCCCTTCCTTTTGTGTGTTTTTGTGCTTTTTGTGGCCAAATTCCCCTTGGGATTTTGCTTTACGGCAGCCGGCGAAACGGCAGCAGCGGCCAGAGCCGGCGATCGCGCAGCAGCAGGCCGAGCCAGACCAACGCGCCCATGATGATGGGCGGAAACCACATCGGATCTTCAATCCGTACGTGCGTCGCCGTCGCACCGCCGAGATAGCCGGTCAGCAGAATGGCCCCCAGCACAGCGGTTTGCGGGATGAGGTACAAAACGGTACACGCCACCTCGATGATGCCGAGCGTGAACGTAAGCGACAGCGGCCAGCCCATTTTCTCGAATCCCTCGACCACCTCTTTCGGCTGCTGGAATTTCATGACCGCGCTCATCGTCAGCAGCAGCACGGGCAGCAGGCTGATCACGCGGCCAATCCAGATGACGGCGGTCGGGGATTTCGGAGCGGGGAGTTCGACGGACATGAGTGGCTCTTTCAAGAAGCGCTCCGCTCGGAAACCCTCGCGTCGCGGCTAACCAAATTGTCATTAACCGCCGGCGATGGCACCGATCACCAGCAACGGTTCGCTGCCGTTCGCCACGGCTTCCGGCAGCAGATCATCCGGCGAATTCAACGAAATGTCCAGATTGCAAGCGAAAAATCGCAAAAATGGCCGGCGCTTGAGTGTGCCGTGATCGCGAATCGTCCCCCGCAACATCGGATATTGGATTTCCAGCGCATCCATCGCCGCCTTCAACGTGACCGGCGCGCCGACATCCAGTTGGACTTCGGTGCCAACTTTCGCAAGTGTGCGCAGATGAAAGGGAAGTTCGACGCGGATCATAGGAAGTCTTCGTAGCGGCGTCTTCCAGCCGCCGAGGGGAGAGCGAAACATACTCGACGGCTGGAAGCCGTCGCTACGGTAGCGTCTGCACCTCGACCGAGACCACCGGGGGGAGATGCTCGGCGATAGCGGACCAGTGGTCGCCGCCGTCGGGGGACATGTAGACCTGGCCGCCGGTGGTACCGAAATAGATGCCGCCGCCGTCGAGGGAATCGGTGCTCATCGCATCGCGAAGAATGTTGACGTAACAATTTTCCTGGGGCAGGCCGTTCGTGAGGGCTTCCCATTCGTCGCCGCCAGTCTTGCTGCGGTAAACGCGGAGCTTGCCTTCGGGCGGGTAATGTTCGGAATCGCTTTTAATCGGCACGACGTACACAGTATTGGGTTCGTGCGGGTGAACTTCGATGGGGAAGCCGAAGTCGCTCGGCAAATTCCCACTGACTTCGCGCCAGTTTTCGCCGGCGTCGTCGGTGCGCATCACGTCCCAATGCAACTGCATAAACAGCGTGTTCGGCCGAGCCGGATGCTGCGCGATGCGATGCACGCAGAAGCCGACTTCCGCAGTGGGGTCGGGAATGTAATTCGATTTCAGCCCGTGATTCACGGGCTTCCAACTCTTGCCGGCGTCATCCGAACGAAACGCCCCGGCGGAGGAAATCGCGACAAAGATGCGATCATGATTTGTGGGGTCGAGGATAATGGTGTGCAGCCCCATGCCGCCGGCACCGGGTGCCCATTTCTCCCCCTGCTCGGCCCGCAGGCTGGAGAGTTCTCGCCAGTTCTGCCCGCCGTCGGTCGATTTGAACAGCGCGGCGTCTTCGATGCCCGCGTAAACGGTATCGGGGTCCGTGAGTGATGGCTCCAGATGCCAGACCCGTTTGAATTCCCACGGATGCTGGGTGCCATCGTAGAACTGATGCGTGGTCAGCGGCCGGCCGGTTTGCACGCTTTCGTCGTAAACGAACTTGTTGCTTTCGCCCATTGGAAAGCTTTCAGGCGATGTGTTCACGGTGCCGGCCGGGGTGCCGGGTTGGAACCACGTTTCACCTCCGTCGTCGGAGCGTTGAATGATCTGCCCGAACCACCCGCTCGATTGCGAGGCGTAGATGCGGTTGGGATCAACAGGGGAACCTTTGAGGTGATAGAGTTCCCACCCGCCGAAATGCGGCCCGGTGGTCTTCCAGGATTTCCGGGTTCCATCCGCCGTGAGAATGAAGGCTCCTTTGCGAGTGCCCACAAGAACGCGCACGCTGCTCATGAAGTATTCCTTTCGTCGCGGCGTCTTCGAGCCGTCGAGGGAGATTGGTGCTTGTTAAAATGGCGGGTGGCCGGGGCTGGAGCGCTTCGCGAAGCCCCGGCGAATGTCAGCTTAGCTTCCGGGGCTTCGCCCAGAGCGGCTCCAGCCCCGGCCACCCAACTTGACATTGCGTTGGTCTTGGTTGGAAGCCGCCGCTACTTTGTTCGTGTGTACTTGGCTGTCATGAACTTCGTCCAGGTTCCATCCGGATTACGAACTTCGGAACTCAGGGTCCGGTGATCGGCGTCGTGGATTTTCATGATGTCGTGAAACAGCGTCAATGTGCCGTCGCCGGAGAAGCTCGGGCCTTCGGCGGTTAGCGTGAGAACTTTGCGGTCGGCATCGAGTTCGCCGTCGTAAACCCACAGGTTCGCCATCATCGACCCGACGAATGTTCCCACGAACCGCTTCTTCGCCGAGTCGTAACCGAGGGTGATGATCATCCGGCCTTCATCGCCGTCGGGCATGATGCCGTGACCTTCACACAGGATCCACAGCCCGCCGAGTGACCGGACGGAATCGCTGCCGGAGAAATTCCCGAGGGGCTGATCCGGCCCCATGTCGCATTCGGATTCGTACGTCCAGTCGCCGAGCATCTGGTGCAGCCATTCGTGTTCCGGTGTCGGCTTCGCTTGGTAGTCCATCTCAATTCCTTTCCAGCCCGTGGGTGTCGATCATGATTACGCGCGTGGCAGATTCGCACTGTCCGCTAAAAGTTCGTCCAGATGAGCGAACGTCTCGGTCCAGCCCAGTTCGTACCCTGAAGCCGCGGCGGCTTGGAGATCTTCCAGCGAGGCGAAGCGAGTCAGTAATGACAGCAGCGTTTCCGAGCCTCGCTCCTCGAAGGTGATGATGACGGTGGAACGCGGCGGGATGCCGGCACCGCACGCGTGATCGCATTCCGGCGGGCCGGTGAGCACCAGCCGTTTGGGCGGGACGATCTCGCGGTAAGTTCCGTGGCAGCCATAAACCGTGCCGTCGGGGGCACGCATTTCCAGCCGTAACGCCCCGCCGACGCGCAGGTCCAATTCCAGCACCGTGGTAGTGAAATTCCGATGCCCCCACCATCGCCCGAGATGTATCGGATCGGTCCATGCCCGGAAGACGAGTTCGCGCGGCGCGGGTAGCAAGCGGGAAATCAGCAGTTCGGTTTCGGAACCAGTGGGCAGCGAACAGGCCTGAATCATGATTTGGTTTCCACGATGCGTTTCATGCTGGTCAATCCTTCGATGAACTTATCACCCAGCATCTGATCCATATTCATGAGCTTGCAGAACGCTTTGCCGAAGAGGTTCTGATAACGGCCCGACATGCTCCAGGTGACAACCGTCTGGTCCCCTTCGGATTTGAACGTGAACTCGGTGTCGCTGGTGTCCTTCATCGGCTGCTCGAAGTCGAGGCGGAGTTTCAGGCGTTCCGGCGGCGTCGTTTCCGTGATCGTCATCGCTCCCTCGCCGACTTCGTTGTTGCCGGCCCATTTGAAGACGGCTCCTGGTCCCGTTTCCGGTCCCTCAAACGTGTTCTTGGCATTCGGGTCGAGTTTGGCCCACGGCGACCAGTGTTCCCAGTTGCGAAAATCATTCACCTGGGCGAACACCACCTCCGGCGGGGCGGCCATTGTCATTGAGCGTTCAATCCGGAACTCATCGGGCAGTGTCGACAAATAACCGGCCGCGGCACCCACGCCCAGCACGCCCACAGCGATCAGAATCAGTAAAACTTTGACAAATTTCGGCAGGCCTTTTCGCGGAGGAGCCGAACCGGGCAGATCGGATGACATCAGGCAATTCCTGTTTGACAAGCTGGTCGTGATAGTGGTCGCATGTAAGTAACAGTTGATGATATCGCCGGGTGATTTCGGATGCTAGAGCGAAATCGCAGAATTCTGGCGAAATTCTTGTCCATGTTTGGGAAGTCCCCCATCGGTTATGTCGCAACGACATGGTTCGGGTCCATGAAAAACACTTCCCAGATGTGACCGTCCAGGTCTTGATAACTGTGGCCATACATAAAACCATGATCCTGTGGCTCTTTGTAGGTGCTTCCGCCGGCGGCGACCGCCTTGCCGACCAGTTCATCCACTTTCGCCCGGCTGTCGCACGACAGCGCGATCAGCACCTCGGTCGATTTGGTCGCGTCGCAGATTTCTTTTGGCGTGACGTCTTGAACATTGGCTCCGTCAGCAGCATCGCATAGATGTCGTCGCTGATCACCAGACGTGCGGCGACTTCGTTCGTGAACTGCGGATTGAACGTGTAACCGAGCTTGCCGAAGAACGTCTTCGAGCGTTCCAGATCCTTCACGGGAAGGTTGGCGAAAATTTTGGTGGGCATGGAGGAAATCTTTCTGAATTAGTCCAAGTCTCTCGCAAGTGTTGACCTGGAAGTGTCAATGCCTGGGTCAACCGGGCGGCTCATTCTGCTGGAGTTCTCGCAAATAGGCATCGAGCCGGTCGAGGCTTTGCTCCCAGAACTGGCGGTATTGCTCGATCCACACGTTCGCTGCCTGAAGTGGTTCCGCTTTCAACCGACAGGGCCGCCATTGGGCTTCCCGCCCGCGCTGAATCAACCCGGCTCGTTCCAGCACTTTCAGATGCTTGGAAATCGCCGGCAGACTCATCGCGAAGGGTTCCGCCAATTCCGTGACGGACGTCTCGCCTCGGCTCAAGCGAGTTAGAATGGCCCGCCGCGTGGGATCGGCCAGGGCGGCGAACGTCGAACTGAGTGGATCGGCAGTCACCATGAAATTCATCAGCCTTTTATTTAACTGAATGGTAAAATACATCGTGCGACGAATCGCGTCAACAGAAAATGGGAAAATATCAGGAGATGCTGAGCAGGGGAGCTTATGTGGTTGACGATATTCGTTCGCCCGTGATGGCCGCTGCGGTTTCAGCCCGTCAGGGCAACGGAACGTAGCCCTGGACGTGAGTCCTGGGAAAGCCTTCCGAAATGGATTCCAGCCCGGAGGGGGGCAGAAATTTCTGTCGCCCTCCGGGCTGCATTCCTCGCACAACCGCCGACCCAGGACTCACGTCCTGGGCTAAGTTCTGACGCCCTCCGGGCTAGAGCGTAAATCTCCATGCCCCGCCAAAGATACAACCGTAACCATGCGCCGACCTAGCGCTGCGAAACGCTTTCGCGCGCTTCACCGATGCAGTACAGCGATTCTTTGCGCGTCCCGTCGGAGCCATCGGCCACGCGCAGGAACAGGTGTCCCTGGCTGACAGCGGGGCTGGCGAATGCTTCGGTGCCGAGCTGGTTCTCGCTCACCGCTTCATACTTCTCCGGCGAGGCTTTGAAGACGGTCGTCTTGGAGGACATGTCGGTCACATAAATGTGCCCCCCCGCCAACAGTGGCGAGACGCGGAAGTTACCGCCGATGCGCTGCTTCCATTTCTCCTCGCCTGTCGCGGCATCCCAACAGACGGCGACCCCTTCATCGTTCGCGAGATAGACATGCCCTTCATGCGCGAGCAGCGAAGGAACATACGTTTTGACGTTCTTCCGCCATGCCACCGAACCGTCCGGCTTCACGCCGAGCGTTTCCGCCTGCGGGTAGCCGCCGCTGGTGAAGACCAAGTCGTTCGCCGTGACGGCCGATCCCACCACGGCTTCCGCGGTTCCTGGCGTCTGCCAGAGGATGTTGCCTGTTGCCGGGTCGTAACTGGTCATCTTCTGATTGCCGCCGAGAATGACCTGCGGCTTGCCGCCAAGCGAGATCACGCGGGGGGTGGCATACGAATCAACGGCATCGCGCGATTTTCGCCAGATGACCTCCCCCGTTTCCCGATTAAGGGCCGCGATGAATCCGCCGCTGGAATGATCGGCCGCGACGAGGCATAACCCCTCATGCAGCACGGGCGACGACGAGTAGCCGAATTTCGAGGCGAAGTCGCCCACATTCGTTTGCCAAAGTTGCTCCCCGTTCAAATCGAGCGCCGTGGCCCAGATCTTGCGATCGTTGAGGAACAGGGCGAACAGTCGTGTCCCATCGCAAGCCAGCGTGCTGCTGGCCTGGGTGTTCTCACCATGCACGGCCTTTTCAAAGTTGCCGCGATGAATTTCTTTTTGCCAGACGACCGCCCCATCGGCCCGGTTGAGACACAGCACAGATTGAATCTGAGCCGCTTCATCGGCGGTTTCCAGATAGATGTGGTCCCCCACAATAATCGGCGACGAATGCCCGCGGCCGGGGATGTCGGTTTTCCAGAGAATGTTCTCGCTGGCGGACCACTTCGTCGGCGGAGCCGCGCCGTCGGCCGCGCGCCCGTCACTATTCGGCCCGCGCCAGAGAGGCCAATCTTGCGGATCGATTTGCAACGGCCCCGCACTGGCCACCGCGCTGGATGGGGACGCGGAGATTTCCGTGGCGGGCGCGACCGGAGCCGAACGTCCCGGCGGACGACCGCAACCGGAAAGTGCAGCCCAGGAAATAATTCCGATCAGCAGTACATCATTGCGGACGAGGTGCTGATGGGTGAACCGATTGAGTGGCATCGAACTGATCCTGTGAGAGTCGTAATGAAGTCGACTCACGGATCATATCGCCAGCAACCGGACTGACTCAATCATGCGGCAGGTTTCATAGGGTGGCTGTGGACGACCGCCCTGGGTCGCCCACAGGACATTCCCTGTGGGCAGGCGAAGCGCCTGTCCACAGCCACCCACCTACTCAGGAGATACGAACTACATGTTTCAGCCGACTTTTTGCAGCGTGCGGGATGTTTGCGGAGCCGGCACCAGCGGGAATTTCAACGTGAACATTGTTCCCACGCCCGGCTGGCTTTCCACACGGATACGGCCGGCGTGGGCTTCCATCACGTCTTTCGCGAGCGACAGCCCCAAACCGGTGCCTCCCTGGCCTTGTTCGTCGGGTGTTTTCGTCGTGAAGTACGGCTCGAAGATTTGCCGAAGTTTGTCCGCCGAGATTCCGCAGCCGCTGTCTTTCACACTGAGTTCCGCCTGACCGGCTTCGGTGTTTTCCCGCACGGTGACAGTCAGCGTGCCGCCGGAAGGCATTGCCTGCCGGGCGTTCACCACCAGATTCAACAGCACCTGCTGGACCTGTCCCGAGTTGACGGCGGCCCACGGCTGACCTTGAAAGTTGGTCTCCAGGCGGACGCGGTGCCGTTGCAGGTCTTTTTCGACGAGCACCAGCAGGTCTTCGACCAGCACGATCAGGCTCATCGGTTCCCGGCGATCGGACTGCTGACGGGCGTACGACAACATGCCGGTGGTGATTTTCGAGGCCCGATGCCCGGCGGCGAGAATCTTCTCGAAGGCTTTGTCGCGTGTCGCAGCATCCTTGTGACGGACGCCCATTTTGGCGTAGTTGATCACCGTCATGAGGATATTATTGAATTCATGCGTAATCGACGAAGCGAGAGCGCCAACGGTGCTCATTTTCTGGGCCTGCCCCAACTGCTGCCGCAGCGATTGCACCTCAGCCCGGAGTTCCGCCACTTGACGTTCGATCAGAAAAGTCTCCGGGCTAGTCATCAATTCGGTTCCCAACTCGATGGCGGCGACGTGATGTTCCAAGGAAGGCTATCGGAGGATTCTTTCGGGCGACTCGAACTTTGCGGGAGGGGATAATCCAGCTTCACAAGCTGAGATTGCGACTGGGCTGTTACTGGTGGTCTGGCGAGATTGCAAGAAGATTGCCGCGTGACTTGAGCGGTCATTAAGGCGGAAAAGTCTCCGCAGTCTACGGAATCGAAATTCTTCGTGCTACGACTTGTCCTCAAGTCGTGTGCTTCATCGGGCACGACTTGAGGACAAGTCGTGGCGCGGGCAAGCGGGAAAGATGTTGTGCCGTGACATCCCCCTCACCCACGATTCCTCATTCACCAGCGGAAAGGGAACTCAAACCGAACGCCACGCGGGCATTAACACCATCATTTCCGCGCGGCATCCTGTTCTTCACCATGATTGACGCGTAAAATCGAGCGATCAACCACGATTGATCTCTCAGGAGTGATCCGAGCATGATTTGGGGAATGCGGCTGACCTGTGGACTATTGCTCGCGCTGGCGTTCACAGCGGGTGTCTGGGGCGATGCGGTCGAAGAAGCGAATGTTCGCTTGTTGAACGACGCGAAATACCTGGCCTCGGACGATCTCGAAGGGCGCGGCGTGGGGACCGAGGGGCTGAACACCGCCTCACGTTACATCCACGAGCAATTCGCGAAAGCCGGATTGAACGTCAAAACGATTGAGGGCGAACCGTTCCAGAAGTTCGACCTGATCACCACGGCCAAAATCGGGATGCCCAACAATCTCGAATTCGTCGGCCCGAATGGCCAGCGTTTCGAATTGCAGCTCAATCAGGATTACGAAGTCTGCTCATTCGGCGGGACCGGTGTGCTGGATGCGGAAATCGTCTTCTGCGGTTACGGCATCGACGCGCCGGACATTAAGTACGATGACTTCGCCGGGATTGATGTCGCGGGCAAAGTGGTCCTGATGATGCGTCGCAATCCGCAGCAGGCGAACGAAAAAAGTCCGTTCAGCGACGGGCATGGCGGCATTTCCCGGTATGCGGAATTGCGCACGAAACTGCTGTCCGCCGCGCAGCGCAATGCCGCCGGCGTGATTTTCGTGAACGATCCCTACGCCAGCCGCAAAGCGACCGAGGATCGCAAGAGCAGCCTGGAGAAGGCCGGCCAGAACATCATCGAAGTCGCGGAAGCGTTCACCGCAATCGAGGCGGCCGACGCGGAGAAGCAGACCGAAGCGCGGCAGAAACTGGTGGAGGCCGTCAATCGCCGCAAGGGGCTGCTGGATGCTGCCGCCAATCCGAAAGACGACGCACTCATGCCGTTCGGTTATGCCGGACCGGGGGAAGCCAAAACAACGACGCCTGCGGTGCATATCACGCAGAAAATGGCCGATGAGATTTTAAAGCCCGTACTCAACCGCACTCTCGCCGAACTGGAAGCGGCGATTGATGTCGAGTTGAAACCTCAATCCGCCGTGCTGACCGGTTGGAAAGCCCGCGGAGCCGTGACGGTGGAACGCGTTCGCAGCGATGTCTTCAATGTCATCGGTACGATTGAAGGGGAAGGCCCGCTCGCGGACGAAACGATCGTGATCGGCGCGCACTACGACCATGTTGGCAAGGGGGGCGCGGGATCACTGGCCCCCGGATCAACTGATGTGCATAACGGTGCCGACGACAATGCCTCCGGCACGGTCGCCTTGCTGGAACTCGCCCGCCGTCTGGGCGCGCGGACCGAAAAGCCCGCCCGCCGAATTGTCTTCATCGCCTTCACCGGCGAAGAACTCGGCCTGCTCGGTTCGGCGAAGTATGTCAAAGACCCCATCTTTCCGCTCGATAAGACGGTCGCGATGTTTAATATGGATATGGTCGGCCGTTTGCAGCATGAGAAGCTGACCATCTTCGGCACCGGCACGAGTTCCCGCTGGGACAAGGAACTCAAAGACTTGAACACCCAGGGCAAGTTCGATTACTCCTTCAAACCCGAAGGCTTCGGCCCCAGTGATCATTCGTCGTTCTACGGTAAGAAGATCCCGGTGCTGCACTTTTTCACCGGCACCCATCCCGACTATCACCGCCCGTCCGATGATTGGGACAAACTTAACATCGACGGCATCCGCCGTGTCGCCGATCTGGTCGAGGCCATCACCCTGAAAACAGCCGCCACGCCGGAACGTCCCGATTACATCGAAGTGAAGGGGACCGCACAAATGGGTCGGTCGGGCAATCGGCCGTACGTCGGCACCATCCCCGACTTCAGCAGCGAAGAACCCGGCTACTCGATCAGCGGCGCGGCGTCCGGCAGCCCCGCCGACAAGGGGGGCATGAAAGCCGGCGACCGCATCGTGAAAATCGGCCCGCACAAAGTCACCGGCCTCGACGACTTCGATCTCGCGCTTCGCAAGTTCGTCCCCGGCGACACAGTCGACATGACCGTCGTCCGCGACGGGAAAGAAGTCACACTGAAAGTCACCCTCGAACCGCCGAAGTAAGGAAATTTAGCGACGCTTCGTAGAAGCGTGGTGTCAACCGTTCACGAATTACGTCGTCATGATTGACCGTATCAACCTGTCGACCTACTTCGCAGCCAATTATTTCGCCGCCCGGCAGCAATTCCTGAACCGGACGCAGCGGCTCAATTGGGCAACTTCTCACCACGAAATCGCCGCGAAAGGCCCGGCTGGCGAACCCCTGTTGATTGATGTCGCCGTGCGTGATGGAGGCGAAACAAAACCGTGGTCGACGATCATCGTCTCCTCCGGCCTGCACGGCGTCGAAGGATTTCTCGGCTCAGCCGTGCAGTGTGCGTGTCTCGATTGGATCGCAGGACTGCCGGATCAATCCAAGCTGCCGCGGCTCGTGTTCGTACACGCGCTGAATCCATTCGGCTTCGCCTGGCTGCGGCGCTGCAACGAAGACAACGTCGATTTGAATCGGAACTTCATGCGTGAGGCCGAGGGCTATCGCGGCGCGCCGGACGATTACACGGTTCTCGACAGCTTGCTCAATCCAAAAACGCCCCCCTCGCCGTGGGAGCCGTTTCAGTTTTACGCCATGCTGGCGATCCTGCGTTACGGCTTGCCCCGTTTGAAGCGGGCCATCGCCGCGGGACAGTACGAATTCCCGCGAGGCCTGTTCTATGGGGGCCAAACCGCCTGTGAAACGTCGCGGTTTGTCCAGCAGCATTTCACCGAGTGGCTGGGACCATCCAATGGACCGGTGCTGCATCTCGATTTCCACACCGGGTTGGGACATTCCGGCGAGTTTGAACTCCTCTCCGATTTGCCGCCGACCAAGACGCAGGCCGAACGCATCCGCAGCGTATTGGGGCACGCCGTCCATTCCAACCAGAGTTCGGCCGCCATGACCTACCAGGCCCGCGGCAGCATCGGGGAGTGGTGCTGGCGACAGGCCGCCGACCGCGATTACAGCTACCTCTGCGTGGAATTCGGCACCTATTCGCCGGTGAAAGTTTTGAGAGCCTTGCGTGCGGAAAACCGCGCCCAGCAGTGGGACCGCCAGGAGACGGAAACGTATCGCTGGGCGAAAGAGTTACTGAAAGAAGCCTTCTGCCCCAGTTCAGACGACTGGAGACAGCACGCCGCCGAGCAAGGGCTGAATCTCATTCAGCGCGCCACCGGCCAATCGTGAGCATCTCGTTTGAGTTCAGGCTTCAGCCTGTCTTCGCTTTTTCAGTCAAACGCAGAGCAGGCTAAAGCCTGAACTCCAACGGAAGAGATCACTTTTCCATCGCTGCTAAACGCCGTTTCGCCTCTTCGTGGGGAACGTCCTCGATGTGGGTAGAGATCATCCATTCGTGGCCGAACGGGTCTTTGATCTTCCCACAGCGGTCGCCATAAAATTGATCAGCGACTTCCATCACAATCGTCGCCCCCGCGGCCACCGCCTGCCGGACCATCGCATCAGCATCGGGGACATACAGCATGAACGCGGCGGACGTTCCCCCCAACGATTCCGGGCCGACGATGTTCATTTCGGGAAACTCGTCCGACAACATGATGACCGAATCGCCAATGCGAATCTCCGCATGCCCGAGTCTGCCATCGGCCATGATCAAACGCGACACTTCCGTCGCGTTCAAAGCCTTCTGATAAAACGCGAGGGCCTCGACGCCCCGTTTCAATCGCAAATAGGGGGTCGCTGTATGAAAGCCGGGGGGTTGAAAAGGGACTGCCTCGGGCATGAGTGATTTCCAAAAGCTGGCTGTGATTTGAGTTGCGAGATGAATCGCGAAAAGTATCATATCGCCAGACGATGATGGGCGGCAATCCGCGGAATTCGCGAAAACTTAGATCAGACTCACTTCCCAAGCCCGCGCGGGCCGATATACTGATTCTTGTCGACTGGCGAAAGCTCAGCGATACACTGACGCGGGGTGGAGCAGCCCGGTAGCTCGCGAGGCTCATAACCTCGAGGTCGTAGGTTCAAATCCTGCCCCCGCCACTTGTTTTGACGGTAGCGAAACTCGCGTACCGTCGGGTTACACGAAAGGCCGCCATCTTCGGATGGCGGCCTTTTCGCGTTCTATCGCCAGTTCTGGCAACCACTTCGAGCATCGCCATACGTCTCGAAGTCTCAGTCTCGCCCCGCCGCGCGACTCACCGTCGCGATGCCTGCGTCGTCGTTCGGGCCCGACCTCGCCCAAAACTCTCGGTTGTCTCTGCGTCTCGACCCGTCTGGGTTAACGACCGTTGCGAGCGCTCGCCCGGTCGCAGATGACATGGTTGCGAGCGGTGAGATCGTACTCACGGCGGGCGGTGTTACCGCGATCCAGATTCAACCCAGAACGCTGCGAGCTATGGTTCGGGCCGTGATCTTGGTAGCGTTCAGTCTGCGGATGTGGCCTCAGAATGGCAGTTTGCCCAGGAACGGATCGAATTCGCCGGACGACTATGTAAAGAGCAAGCTGGCTGTTCCAGAGGGCTTGTTATCGAGTAAGCTGACGTGATGG
>Ga0335397_10001055_pt1 | contig 37196 bp, 34 predicted proteins | sample MAT04_FD_205740 | JGI IMG/M metagenome (GOLD analysis project Ga0335397, IMG submission 205740) | Freshwater microbial communities from Lake Fryxell liftoff mats and glacier meltwater in Antarctica - MAT-04 (spades assembly) (version 2) ... | reverse complement strand
GAACTGCTGGAGGATTTGCGATGATCGGGCGCCTGAACCACGTCGGCATCGCGACGCCCGACATCGACGCGACCGCGCGGATGTACGCCGACCTCTACGGCGCGACCGTCAGCCGGGCGAAGTTCGCACTGCCGGAACAGGGCGTCTCGGTGGCCTTCATCGACCTCGCCAACAGCCAGCTCGAACTGATCGAGCCGCTCGGCGAGGCGTCGCCGGTGTGGGGTTTCCTCAAGAAATTCCCCGCCGGCGGCCAGCACCACATCTGCTTCGAAGTGCCCGACATCATCGCGGCGCGCGACGCGATGCGGGCGAAGGGCGCGACCGTGCTGGGGACGGGCGAACCGAGGATGGGCGCGCACGGGGTGCCGGTGATTTTCGTGCACCCGAAGGATTCGGGCGGGGTGCTGGTCGAGCTGATGGCGGAGCCGGTTGGGCATTAGGGGCGCGCGTCGGCTGACGACCCAATTGCAGTCGTTCGACGTGGGCTTAAGATACAACGCGGCAAATTTGAGCGAGGGTTTATGGAGCGTTTAGGGCGTGATGCGCCACTTCCCGATGAAATGCAGGGGCGTTGGACGGATTTAGAAGATCCCATTTCAGAGTTGATAATGCAAGGTGGCGAAGTAACTTGTTTTGGGCAACCGGTCGCCTACAACTTTAAGATGGTGGATAGAAATGAAGGCGCTCTTACCGTAAGCCTGAAAATCTATGACCAAACAAACGAGGACAATTTTTCAGCGCGCAAACATAACTGAATTGGTCATAACACCACAGGGCGACTTCCACGCTTACAATGTTAAATTCGCGAGCCAGTTCGAGCGGACTGAAAGTTAGCCGAGCGACTGCTTCTCACCCAAAAGCAGACACCAAATAACGGAGAAGGGCGGCAGGGCGGCAGGGCGTCGCGGCAAAATCCGCGCCGTCGGACGGTACGCGGCGATAGGGTCGCCGCGGCCGCCGGCCGGCTTGGCGCGAGTCCGCGAGTTGCTCGGGAAACGCAACGGCGCGTTTACTTTGCTGCGCCCGGCCGCGCCTAGCCGTTATCAAGCACCAGCCGCGGCACCGTCCCGGAATCCTTCAGCGCCGCGCCGCGACCGCTCAGCGACGGGTTGGTCATGAAATAACGGTGCAGGTTGAACGCCGGGCCGGCGTGGACGAGGCGCTTGTACTGACCCTCGGGCGTCATCTCCCACGACTGCTCGGTATCCTTGAGGTTGGCCAGCATGACCTGGTCGAGAATCTGGGCGTGGACGGTCGGGTTCTCGATCGGCACCAGCACCTCGACGCGGCGGTCGAGGTTGCGCGGCATCCAGTCGGCGGACGAGATGAACAGTTTCGCCTGATCCGACGGCAGCGCGTGGCCGTTGGCAAACGCGAAGATGCGGCTGTGCTCCAGGAAGCGCCCGATCACCGAGCGGACGTGGATGTGCTCGCTCAGCCCCGGCACGCCCGGGCGCAGGCAGCAGATGCCGCGGACGATCAGTTCGATCACCACGCCGGCGTCGCTGGCCTCGTACAGCTTCTCGATGATGCCGGTGTCGACCAGGCTGTTGAGCTTGGCCCAGATGCCGGCGGGCTTGTCGGCTTGCGCATTCTCGATCTCGGCGTCGATCAGGCCGTACAGCTTCGAGCGCATGGTCAGTGGCGACATGCCGAGCTTTTCGAGGTGCGTCGGCTGGACGTAACCGGTGATGTAGTTGAGCACCTGCGCCGCGTCGCGCGCCAGCAGCGGGTCGGCGGTGAAGAACGACAAGTCGGTGTAGATACGCGCCGTCGCCGGGTGATAATTGCCGGTGCCAAAGTGGACATAGGTGCGGATGCCGGTGCCTTCGCGGCGGACCACCATCGACAGCTTGGCGTGGGTCTTCCACTCGACGAAGCCATAGACGACCTGCACACCGGCCCGCTCCAGCGCGGCCGCCCATTTCAGGTTCTGCTCCTCGTCGAAGCGCGCCTTCAGCTCGATCACCGCGGTCACCGACTTGCCGGCCTCGGCGGCATCGATCAGCGCGCGGACGATCGGCGAGTTCTTGCCGGCGCGGTACAGCGTCTGCTTGATGGCGATGACGTCGGGGTCGGCGGCCGCCTGTTTCAGGAAGGCGAGGACGACCTCGAAACTCTCGTAGGGGTGGTGGACGACCAGGTCCTTGGCGCGGATCGCGGCGAAACAGTCGCCGCCGTGCTCGCGGATGCGCTCGGGAAAGCGCGGCGTATAGGGTTCGAACTTCAGGTCGGGCCGGTCCTCGTCGACCAGGATCGACAGGTCGGCGATGCCGAGGATGCCGGTGACGACGGTGGTATCGCGGTCATGGACGCCGAGTGCGTCGCGGACGAGGTTGCGCAGCCCCGCCGGGGTCGACCCCTCGATCTTCAGGCGGATGACCTCGCCGCGGCGGCGGCGCTTGATCGCGGTTTCGTAGAAGCGGACCAGGTCCTCGGCCTCCTCCTCGACCTCGATATCCGAATCGCGGATGACCCGGAACGCCCCGTCGCCGAGCAGCGCATAGCCCGGAAACAGCTGGCCGAAGAACATCCGGATGGTGTTCTCCAGGCTGATGAACCGCGCCGTCTTGCCGGGCAGACGGATGAAGCGCGGCAGCATCGACGGCAGCATCAGCAGCGCGCGCAGGATCTCGTCGTCGGCCAGCCGCCGCAGCTCGAGGATCAGGCTGAAGCCCTTGTTGGGGATGAACGGGAACGGGTGCGCCGGGTCGATCGCCTGCGGGGTCAGCACCGGGAAGATCTGTTCGAGGAAGTGCCGCTCCAGCCACTGCTTGCAGTCGGCGCTCAGCTGATCGGGGTTGAGGACGTGGAAATCCGCCTTGGCCAGCAGCTTCCTGAGTTCGCCCCACACCTCCTGCTGACTTTCCATCAGGGCATCGGCGGTGAGCGCGATGGCGAGCAGCTGGTCGGCGGGCGTCGCGCCTTCCGGACTCAGCGTGTCGATGCCGGCCTGGACCTGGCCGCGCAGGCCGGCGACGCGGACCATGTAGAACTCGTCGAGGTTGTTGCCGCTGATCGACAGGAAGCGCAGGCGCTCCAGCAGCGGGTGGTTGCGGTTGCTCGCCTCGTCGAGGACACGCTCGTTGAACGACAGCCACGACAGCTCGCGGTTGAAATAGCGCTCGGTGTCGGCGATGCCGTCGGCGACGGGGTCACGGCGATGGGCGTGTTCCATGGCGCAACCCTAACGCGTCGGACATGACAGGTCGATGACCGACTGCCACCCGGGGTCAGGGCAGACCCTGGCCGCCCGCCGCGCCATAGACGTGCCCGGTGGTGTAGCTGCCGTCGTCCTCGGCAAGGCGTACGTAGATGCCCGCCAGTTCGGCCGGCTGGCCGGCGCGGCCGAGCGGCGTGTCGCCACCGAACTTGACCAGTTTCGACGACTCGTGCGGTTGGTTCGGTTCAGAAACCCGCAACGCGCCGAACGGTTCACCGATTTTTTCGCGCCTGCTTCAGTTGTCGAGCCGCAGCGCGAACTGCACCTCCAGCACGGTGCGGGCGAGCGGGATGGTGACGCCGCGCCCCTCCGCCAGCGCCGCCCCGTCGAGCGCCGCGACCGCCTCGCAGATCCCGGCAAAGCTGCGCTCGATCCGAGCCAGTATGTAAGCCCCAACCTCGGGCGCGACGCGCAGGCCCCGGTCGGCGAAGCGTTTGGCCAGCACCGCGCCGAGCAGTGCGTCGTCAGGATCGCGGATCGCCAGCAGCGGCGTCGCCGCCAGCCGCGAGGCGAGGTCAGGCAGCCCGTGCGGCCACGCCGGGGTGCGCGCCACCAGCAGCAGCGGGCGATCCATCGTCGCGGCGTTCCAGGCGTGGAACAGCGTCTCCGGATCGGCGGCTTCGGCATTGTCGACGAGCGTCGCGCCGCTGCGGCCCGCGAACACCCGCGCCAGGTGGCTCTTGCCCGATGCCGGCGGCCCGGTCAGCAGGGCCTGGGGCTGCGGCCAGTCGGGCCAGCGGTCGAGCCAGGCGACGGCATCGGCATTGGCGGGCGAAACGAAGTAGTCCGCCTCGCCGGCCGCCTCCCGGTAGGCGAGCGGCAGCGGCAGCTGCGCCACTATCTCGGCCCCGTCCCCGACAGCAGGTCGACCGGGCCATCGGCGGGCTTTGCCTCGGGCCTGGCCTTGTCGCGCGGCCGCGGTGCGGGAGCGTCTGGGACCGTCGCGGGCGGCGGCGTGGCGGGCGGCGGCGCGGCGGACAACGGGGCGGCGGGCGGCAGGGCGGGCGACGCGGCCGCAGCGGCAGCGGCCACCAGGCGGGCGGCAATCAGGCTCTCGGGCTCGGGGACCGCCACATCGCCCGGCTGCTTGCGGCGCAGCACGGTACCGTCGAGCCGCAAACCGTTCCGGTCCAGCCGGTAGCGCAGCACTTCCTGCGTATCGTCATGGCGGATGGCGATCTGCGAGACGCCGCCCAGCGACAGGCTGGTCAGTGCCACCGCGGTCACCGTCGGCGTGGCGCGCAATGCGGTCTCGATTGCCGCCCAGCTTGCGGCATCGGGCGTCGCCACGTCGGCGGCGAGGCTGGCCCCCGACAGGTCGATGGCGGCACCGCTGATGTCGGGCGCGGCACTGATGATCGGCTCCAGCTCGGCGGTCAGGTCGGCCTCGCTGGTCAGCTGGCCGGCGCGCAACGCATCGGCATAAACCTGGTCGATGCGCCGCACGCCTTGGTCGAGCATCGCGTCGAGCCCGGCTTCGGCGTTGGTCTGCAGGTCGAAACTGCCCAGCACGGTCCCGTCGGGACCGTGCCGCGCGATGAAGCGCGCGGCCACCGGACCGCCGGGGAAGGCGCGGGTCAGCCGGACCTCGGCGACCAGCACGTCGACCGCACCGAAGCGGTTGAGGATGTTGCGCCACAAGGGCCGGTCGCTGCGCTGCGTCTGGTAACTGGTGAGCAGTATATTATCTCCCGCGGAACCACTGGCGATGACATAGTCTATCGGGCTCAGCCCCTCGCTGAACCGCGCCCACGCCGCGATCCACGGCGTCTTGGTCTGGTACAGCGTCCGCGCCCCGGCGTCGGTGAACACCGGCAGCAGCAGCATCGGCCCCGAATGCAGCGCACCCGCGGTGCCGGCGAACCGCGCCGAAGCCCGCGCCCGGTCGAACACCACGCCCAAGGTCGCGATGTAGCGCGTCGTCGAGAAGCGCTCACCCTCGATCTCGATGCCCGACACCATCTGTTCCAGCGCGCTGTCGGGCAGCCGCGGCGCACGGTTCACCGGTTCGCCCGTCAGCCGGTTCCACAGCAGCGACCACGCCTTCGCCCGTGCGATCCGGTACGCCGCCAGCCGCGCGTCATAGGTCGTCTTGCCAGCCGTATCGACCGCGATGCCGCCGATCACATAGGCCGCCCCGCCGCCGCCGGTTTCCTGCGCCGCCAGCGGTGCGGCGGCGAGGCAGGCGAGCAGGACCAGGAGCGCACGGATCACGGCAGCGCTTGTAGCGTGCGGGCCGGGTTTGTCATCCGGGAAGGCGTGGGGCGACGACTGCTTCCATGCTCCGTTAATCTGCCATAAGGTCGGGAGCTTTCCTCTATTCGTACGAAGGTTGCTCGCTTCGCATGCATGATTTCTTGTACGACATGACCCTGTGCACCGTAGCGGCCTGGGTCCTGGCGGTGGGTTCGCATTTCATTCGGCAACCGGTCATCCTTGCCTATCTGGTCGCCGGGTTCATGCTGGGTCCGTCCGGGTTCGCCCTGATCAAGTCGCAGGAGAGTATCGAGGCGATTTCCGAGCTGGGCCTGATCTTCCTGCTGTTCATGATCGGGCTGGAGATCGACCTGAAGAAGATCGCCCGGTCCGGCAATACCATCCTGATCGGGGCGGCCGCGCAGATCGGCGGCGGTTGCCTGCTTGGTCTCGGGCTGTTCCTGGCGATGGGTCTGCCGCTTGGCGGCGGCAAGTTCGACGCGCTGTATCTCGCGGTCGGTGGCGCGCTGGCGAGCACGGTCATCATCGTCAAGCTGCTCTACGACAAGCGCGAACTCGACACGCTGCCCGGCCGCATCACGCTGGGCATCCTGGTCATGCAGGATCTGTTCGTGATCCTGTTCCTGGCGGTGCAGCCGAGCCTCAACGACCTGCGCGTCAGCGTGCTGCTCCTGTCGATGGTGCGCGTCGGGGCGCTGGTGGCGTCTTCGTTGCTGCTGGCGCGCTTCGTGCTGCCGTGGGTGTTCCACCGGATCGCCCGGTTGCCCGAACTGGTGCTGGTCGGCGCGCTGGCCTGGTGCCTGTTCGTCGCGCAATTGGCCGAGATGCTGCAGCTGTCGCGCGAGATGGGCGCGCTGATCGCCGGCGTGTCGCTGTCGACCTTCCCCTATGCGCTCGACGTTGCCGCCAAGGTGACCAGTCTGCGCGATTTCTTCGTCACGCTGTTCTTCGTCGGCGTCGGCATGACGATCCCGGTGCCGAACGCCCAGGTGCTGATCTTCGCGGCCGAAATCAGCGCGTTCGTCATCGTCAGCCGCTTCCTGACCGTCGTGCCCGTCCTCTACACCCTTCGCCAGGGCTTGCGCGCCAGCCTGCTGCCGGCGATCAACCTGACCCAGCTCAGCGAGTTCTCGCTGGTGCTGCTATCGATCGGCGTCGCGGCAGGCCAGATCAGTGACGACACCAAGGCGGCGACCTCGATCGCCTTCGTCATGCTGGCAGTGCTCAGCACGCTCGCCATGGGCCGCAGCGACGGCATCGTGCGCTGGCTGGTGCCACGGCTGAAGGCGGTCGGGCTCCACGACCTCGACGTCAAGGCGACACCCGACGAGCCGTCGGACGCGCACGGCGCCCGCATCATGCTGCTCGGCTTCTTCCGCTCCGCCAGCTCGCTGATCGCCGACCTCGAAGCTCGGCAGTCGCCGCTCCTGCACAGCCTTGCGGTCGTCGACTTCAACCCGGTCGTCTTCCACTCCCTGAAGGACCGTGGCATCCGCGTTGCCTATGGCGACATCGCCCAGCGCGACACGTTGGTCCATGTCGGCGCCGCGGCAGCGGAGGTGCTGATCTGCACCGTGCCCGACTCGCTGCTCAAGGGCGTCACCAACGTCCGCCTCGTCCGGCAGTTGCGCGCCCTCAACCCCACGGCGATCATCGTCGCGCCCGCCGATCTCGTCGGCGACGTCGAGGCCCTGTACGCCGCCGGCGCGAACTATGTGACGGTGTCCCGCTTCAGCGACGCCGCCGAGCTCTGCTCCGTGCTGGAGGCGATCGAGGGCAACATGCTCGCCGACAAGCGGGCGGAGCTGGACACGCGCGTCGTCGGCCGCCGCGAAGTGCTGGCCTGACCACAGGACATCGCCCCCGCAGATGACTTGCGACGCGGCCCGCGCTAAGCGTGCCGGCGATGGACAAGCCGCTCACCTACGCCGACGCCGGCGTCTCGATCGCCGCCGGTAACGCGCTGGTCCGCGCCATCGCGCCGCTCGCCCGCAGCACGGCGCGGCCCGGTGCGGACGCGGAACTCGGCGGCTTCGGCGGGTTCTTCGATCCGCGCGCCGCGGGATACAAGGACCCGCTGCTGGTCGCCGCCAACGACGGGGTCGGCACCAAGCTGCGGCTCGCCATCGACACCCGCCACCACGACACCGTCGGCATCGACCTCGTCGCGATGTGCGTCAACGACCTGCTCGTCCAGGGTGCCGAGCCGTTGTTCTTCCTCGACTATTTCGCCAGCGCCACGCTAGACCCCGCCGTCGCCGAGGCAGTCGTGGCCGGCATCGCCGACGGCTGCCGCCAGGCCGGTTGCGCGCTGATCGGCGGCGAAACTGCCGAAATGCCGGGCATGTACGCCAGCGGCGACTACGATCTCGCCGGCTTCGCGGTCGGCGCGGTCGAGCGCGGCGAACAGCTGACCGGTGCCCGCGTCGCCCCCGGCGACATCCTGCTCGGCGTCGCCTCGTCGGGGGCGCACTCCAACGGTTTCTCGCTGATCCGCAAGCTGATCGAAGGCGTGCCGCTCGACCGCCCGGCCCCGTTCGATATCGAGCGCACGCTGGGACAGGCGCTGCTCGAACCGACCCGCATCTACGTCCGGTCGCTGCTGCCCCCGATCCGTAGCCGTCAGATACATGCGCTCGCCCACATCACCGGCGGCGGCCTGCTGGAGAACGTGCCGCGCATCCTGCCCGAGGGCGCGCACGCCCGCATCGACGCGGGCGCGTGGCTGCAGCCGCCGCTGTTCGCCTGGCTGCAGGCGCGCGGCCGGATCGAGCCGGGCGAGCTGGCGCGCACCTTCAACTGCGGCATCGGCATGGTGCTGAGCGTCGCTGCCGCCGACATCGAGGCGGTGACCGACGGCCTGACCGCCGCGGGCGAAACCGTCCACGTCATCGGCGCGGTCGACGCCGGCCCACGCGGCTGCACGGTGTTCGGTGCGGACGAAGTGTGGAACGCGCAGGGTGCGTGGGAGGCCTCGCACCTTGCCTGACAAGGCCCGCGTCGGCGTCCTGATCTCGGGCCGCGGTTCGAACATGGCGGCGCTGCTCTACGCCTCGCGCGCCGACGACTGCGCCTACGAGATCGTGCTGGTCGCGTCGAACAATCCCGACGCTCCCGGCCTCGACCTCGCGCGCGCCGAAGGGGTGCGGACCTTCGCCCGCGCCCACCGCGGCATCGACCGCGCCGCCTTCGACGACCTCATCCACGCCGAACTCGACCGCGCCGGCGTCACCCATGTCGCGCTGGCCGGCTACATGCGCCTGTTGTCGCCCGCCTTCGTCGCGAAGTGGCAGGGCCGAATGGTCAACATCCACCCGTCGCTGCTGCCGCTGCACAAGGGCCTGCACGTCCACGAAGGCGTGCTGGCGGCGGGTGAGACGGTCAGCGGCTGCACCGTCCACCTGGTCACCGCCAAGCTCGACGACGGCCCGGCGCTCGGGCAAACCCGCGTCGCGGTGCTGCCCGGCGACACGCCCGACAGCCTCGCCGCGCGCATCCTGATCGCCGAGCACCAGCTCTACCCGCGTGTGCTGGCGCAGCTGGTGACCGCCGAAACCGCGCCCGAGGCGATCCTGGCCCGGGTCCGCACGCTGGCGCTGGCGCTGCCCGAGGCAGAGGAGAAGCTCAGCCACGGTGCCCCCGGCTTCTTCGTGCGGGGCGGCAAGTTCTTCGGATATTTCAGCTACGACCATCACCACGACGGCGTCACCGGCCTGCTGGTCAAGGCCAGCGGCGTCGAGGAACAGGCGATGCTGATCGAGAGCGATCCCGACCTCTATTACCGCCCCGCCTATCTCGGCCCCTCCGGCTGGATCGGCATCCGCCTCGACACCGGCACCATCGACTGGACGCACATCGAAGGCTGGCTGACCCGCAGCTGGCGGGCGAGCGCGCCGAAACGTCTGGCGATCCTGCCGTTCTAGCTCCTCCCCGGCTTCGGGGAGGATCAGCCGACGATTTCTTCCGGCTTGAAGAAGTACGCGATCTCGATCGCGGCGTTCTCGTCGCTGTCGCTGCCGTGGACGGTGTTGGCCTCGATGCTCTCGGCCAGTTCCTTGCGGATCGTGCCGGGTTCCGCATTCGCCGGGTTGGTCGCGCCCATCAGGTCGCGGTTGCGCTGCATGGCGTTGTCGCCCTCCAGCACCTGCACGACGACCGGGCCGCTGATCATGAAGTCGACCAGCTCGCCGAAGAAGCTGCGCTCGCGGTGGACGGCGTAGAAGCCCTCGGCCTGCTCGCGGGTCATGTGGATGCGCTTGGAGGCGACGACGCGCAGCCCGCCCTCCTCCAGCATCTTGACGACCGCGCCGGTCAGGTTGCGGCGCGTCGCGTCGGGCTTGATGATCGAAAAGGTGCGCGTGGTGGCCACGACGGTCTCCATGGAATTCGGTGGTGATGGGAAAGCGCGGTCGCCCTAGCCGGGGCGGCGCGCTAAGGCAAGGTTTGCGGACCTGTGGGGAGGGCGTGATGGACTTTGCAACGGAACTGGCGGCGCTGGTCGCGGCGGCGGACGTGCCGGGCGCGGTGGCGATGATCGGCGACCGCGACGGCGTCCGCCATAGCGCGGCCGCCGGTGTGCGCGACCCGGCCAGCGGCGACCCGATGCAGCTCGATACGATCTTCCAGATCGCCTCGATGACCAAGGCGGTCACTTCGGTGGCCGCCATGCAGCTGGTGGAACGCGGCGCGCTGGCGCTCGACGCGCCGATCGGGGGGCTGCTGCCCGACCTCGCCGAGCCCGTGGTGATCGACGGCTTCGACGGCGACCTGCCGCGGCTGCGCCCGGCCCGGCGGCCGATCACGCTGCGCCACCTGCTGACCCACACGTCCGGGCTCGGCTATGATTTCGCCAGCGCCGACCTGCTGAAGTCGCGCGGGCCGGGCGGGCCGCCGACGTTTGGATTGCTCGCCGCGCTCAGGGCGCCGCTGCTGTTCGATCCCGGCGACGCCTGGGAATATGGCATGAGCACCGACTGGGTCGGGCTGGCCGTCGAGGCCGCCGGCGGCCAGCGGCTCGACGCCTGTATCGCCGAACACATCACCGGGCCGCTCGGCATGACCGACACGCTGTTCCACCTCGACACGGCGCGCGCGGCGCGGCTGGCACCGCTGCAGGCCCGGACGGCGGACGGTGGCTTTGCGGCCTTCCCCGCCGACATTGGCGGCGGGCCCGAGGCCGAGTTCCTGTCGGGCGGCGGCGGCCTGAAGAGCAGCGCCGGCGACTATCTGCGGTTCCTGCAGATGCTGCTCGGCGGTGGCACTTTCGATGGCGCGCACATCCTTGCGCCCGAAACCGTCGCGGAGATGGGCCGCAACCAGATCGGCGCGCTGCGGGCCGGGGCGATGGCATCGACGATGCCGATGTTCAGCTATCCGATCGATGTCTTTCCGGGCATGGATAGCAAGTGGGGCCTTGGCTTCCTGATCAACCCCGATCCCGGCCCCGCCGGGCGCGCCGCGGGCAGCCTGGCCTGGGCGGGCATCGCCAACAGCTATTACTGGGTCGATCCGGCGAGCGGTGTCTGCGGCGTCGTGATGATGCAGTTCATGCCGTTCGGCGACCCGGCCGCGCTCGACGTCTATGCCGGTGTCGAGCGGCTGGCCTATGCCTAGCCGGCCTGTTCCCAGCGGCCGCGTGCGCCTTCCTGCCAATAGACCGGGGTGACATCATCGCGGCCCTTCAGCGCCTTCCAGTGGCGGCGGGCCAGCGCCAGTGCCGCCTCGTCGCCGCCGTCGAACAGGTAGAGGATGCGCTTGTAGGGCGACAGGTCGCCCGGCAGCCGGCCGTCGATGACCGCGGCGAGGTCGGCCCCGTTCGCCGCGTCCTCGCGCGCGGTCAGCAGGACCGGCTGCGCCTCACCGTCGATGGCATGGGGCAGGAACGATGCCGGCTCATAGCTCCACAGCGCCGCATCGAGGTCGGCCAGCTGCGCCGCATCGTCCGATCGCACGACCACCCGGTGCCCCGCCGCGACCGCCTTTTCCAGCAGTTTCGGCAACACGTTAGCCAGCGGCTTTGATGCGATCTGGTAGAAGCCGATATCGGTCACTTGGCCTCGAAATTGTCCGCGATGAAGCGGTCGAGCAGGCGGACGCCGTAGCCGGTCGCGCCCTTCGCCCACAGCGCTCCGTCCTTCGACGCCCACACCATCCCGGCGATGTCGAGGTGCGCCCACTTCACGCCGGGCTTGACGAAGCGCTGGATGAACTTCGCCGCGGTGATCGGGCCGCCCTCGCGCGGCCCGACGTTCTTCATGTCGGCGATCTGGCTGTCGATCAGCTTGTCGTACGGCTCATCGAGCGGCATCCGCCACAATTTATCCCCGGTCGCCGCCCCCGCCGCGATCAGCTGCGCCGCCAACCCGTCGTCATTGGCGAAAATACCGCCAAATTCATGGCCCAGGCTGATGATGATCGCGCCGGTCAGGGTCGCGAGATCGACCACAACCTCGGGCGCGAATTCCTCCTGCGCCCACCAGATCGCATCGCACAGCACCAGCCGCCCTTCAGCGTCGGTATTGATCACCTCGATGGTCTGACCCGACATGCTGGTCACCACGTCACCCGGCCGCTGCGCCTTGCCGTCGGGCATGTTCTCGACCAGCCCGCAGACGCCGATGACGTTGGCCTTGGCCTTGCGTCCCGCCAGCGCCAGCATCGCACCGGTAACCGCGCCGGCACCGCCCATGTCCCACTTCATGTCTTCCATGCCCGCCGGCGGCTTCAGCGAGATGCCGCCGGTGTCGAAGGTGACGCCCTTGCCGACCAGCACCACCGGCTTGGCATCGCCGCCACCGTTCCAGCGCATCACCAGCATCCGCGCCTCGCGCTCCGACCCCAGGCTGACGCCGAGCAGCGCCCCCATGCCGAGGCGGCGCATCGCGGCCTCGTCGAGCACGTCGATGCTGATCCCGGCGTCGGCCAGCACGCGGGCGCGCTCGACGAAGCTTTCGGGGTAGATGACGTTAGCGGGTTCGCTGACCAGGTCGCGGGTCAGCATGACGCCAGCGGCAATCGCCGCCAGCGGCGCGAACGCCGTGTCGCTGCCGGCGGGCGCGTTGACGATGGTCAGGCTGGTCAGTGTCGGCTTGGCCTTGTCCTTCATCGTCGTGCGGTACTTGTCGAAGCGGTAGGCGCGCAGCACCGCACCGTGCGCCAGGTGCGCGGCCGCCTCGGCATCGGCACCCACCCCGGCGAAATCGACCGATACCGCGGTTTCGCCGCTGGTCAGCAACTTGGCGACGATGGCGGCCCCGGCCTTTTCCCAGCCCGCGGCGTCGATCTTGCCGGGCTCGCCGAGGCCGACCACCAGCACGCGCATGCTGCCGTGCCCAAGCAGCTCGACAACGCTCGCCGCCTCGCCGTCGAAACGGGCTGCGGCGACCGCGCGCGCTACCGCGCCGCTCAGCTCGGCATCGAGCGCGGTGGCGGCACCGATCAGCTCGCCCTTGGCGGCGAGCACGACGCGCGCGCCGCTGTCGGGGTTGGCGGGGGCGGTCGCGAAGCTGATGCGCATGGAGGACTTTCGTTAAGCGAACAGAGCCGAGCGTCTAAACCCGCGCCAGAGTGCACGCAAATCATGCGCAGCCGAGAAGCCGGTTGCCGGTGTCGCGCCCCATGCTAAACGTCGCCGCAGTTTCCCCGCCCCGAAAGTTCCGCTTGCCCATCCGCTTCGCCCTGCTGGCCGGTGCCGCGCTGCTCGCCGCGCCGCTGGCCGCGCAGACGGTATCGCCGCCACCCACCGGGATCGATTCCGGCATGGCGGCGATGGTCCAGCCCGGGGACGTCATCGAGTTCGCAGCCGATGCAATGAGCTATTCGGACAATGACCAGCTCGTCACTGCCACCGGCAATGTCCAGATTGCCCGGGACGGCTACCGGCTGACCGCCGACGAGGTCACCTACGACCGTGGTTCCGGCCAGGTTGAAGCTCACGGCCATGTCGTTACAGTCGATCCGTCCGGCAACCAGGTTTTCGGCGACCGCGTCCAGCTGACCGAATCGCTGAGAGATGGCGCGATCGACAACATCCTGTTGGTCCTGAACGACGGCGGGCGCCTGGCGGCAAAATCGGCGACCCGCGTCGACGGTGTCTCGACGATGAACCGCGCGGTCTATTCGCCGTGCTCGGTGACCGGCAGCGACGGCTGCCCGCGCCAGCCCCTGTGGTCGATCCGTGCCGTCAAGATTGTCCACGATCCCAAGACCAACCGGATTTCGTATCGCAAGGCGTCGCTCAGCTTCGGCGGCGTGCCGGTGATCTACCTGCCCAGTTTCTCGCACCCGGACGGCGGCACCGGCCATGCCTCGGGCCTGCTGCTGCCCGACATCGAATACCGCCGCAGCCTCGGTCTGGGCATCGGCGTACCCTATAACATCGCCTTTGGGCCGGACATGGACCTGACGGTCAAGCCGTATGTCTACACTGCCGCGAACCCCTTGCTGTCGCTGCAGGGGCGTCGGCTGTTCAAGGCCGGGCCGGTGCAGGTCGATGCCTTGTTTACTTATGCAAACCTGACCGAACTCGCCGACGACGGCGTCACGCTGGCCAACAAGGGCGACCGCTTCCGCGGCTATTTCGCCGCGCATGGCCAGCTCCAGCACGGCCGCCGCTGGCGTTCCACGTTCTCGGTGCGGCTGACCACCGACGACACCTTCAACCGCCGCTACGGCCTCGACTACGACGACGCGCTGCGGTCGAACTACACGCTCGAGCATTTCGGCCGCGACTCCTACCTGTCGGTCACCGCCTGGGCGGTGCAGGATCTGCGGCCCGGCAGCAGCGGCGGCGAGACCCCGTTCGCGCTACCGCTGATCGAATATATCTGGCGCCCTCCGGACCCGGTGCTCGGTGGCCGCGTCACCATCGCGGCAAACACCCTTGGCCTGTACCGCACCGACGGCCAGCGCGAGGCCCGCGCCGTCGGCTCGGCGCGATGGGACCGGAGCTTCCTGACCGCCTTGGGCCAGCGCGTAACGCTGGCTGGCCTGGTCCGCGCCGACGCTTATAAAAGCTGGAACACCGACCGGGCGACGCGGCCCGAATACGCCGGCAGCGGCAATTTCGAGGCGCGTATCCTGCCGCTCGTCGCGCTCGACGCCGAGTGGCCGTTCGCCGGACCGTTGCTGGGCGGCACCCAGACGATCACACCGCGCATCCAGCTCGTCGGTGCCGGCGGCGGCGATAATACCGGCATCCCCAACGAGGACGCACGCGCCGTCGATCTCGAAGACAGCAACATCTTCGATCTCAACCGCTACCCCGGTTACGACCGCTGGGAGGGCGGCGCGCGCGTCACCTACGGATTCGAATATGCCTATCGGCGGCCGCGCTTCGCGCTGACCACGCAGATCGCGCAGTCGCAGCGTTTCGATGACAAAGGCGGCCTGTTCCCCGGTGGCACCGGCCTGTCGGGCGACCTCAGCGACGTCGTCGGCCGGACGACCTTGAAATATGGCAGCTTCCTCAGTCTTACGCACCGCTTCCGCGTCGACAAGAACAGCCTGCGGGTACGGCGCAATGAGATCGACGTCGCGGTCGGCACTGTGCGTACCTATGCAACGATCGGCTACATCAAGCTCAATCGCAACATCAACACCGAGGATTTGCAGGACCGCGAGGAGGTTCGCGTCGGGGCGCGAGTGGCCTTCGCAAAATACTGGTCGGTGTTCGGCTCGGCGATAGTCGACCTGACCTCGCGTGGGGAGGAGCCGACCTCGCTAAGCGACGGCTTTTCGCCGACACGGTCACGGCTCGGCGTCCAGTACGAGGACGAATGTTTCCGCTTCGGCGTATCGTGGCGGCGCGACTACAACGCCGACCGCGACTTCCGGCGTGGTGACACTTATTCGCTGACCATCGCCTTCAAGAACCTTGGGCGCTAATCGACGGTTAAGCGACATGACCGCAAGAAGCTTCCCGTTCGCACCGCTTAGCTGTAAAGCGCGGGCATGGCGGTGGCGGGATCGCCTTTCTCGGAGAGCTTGATGCGTCGGATTAATTGGTTGCTGGCGCTTGGCGCAGCGAGCGCGCTCGGCCAGTCGGCGTCGGCGCAGGACGTGATCGGCAACCCCGATGCCGACCTCGCCGAGATCAGGATCCTCGGTGAGATCGACCCGGCGCTGCGCAAGGCGCAAGCGATCGTCAACAACGACATTATCACCGATACCGATGTCGAGCAGCGCCTAAACCTGGTGCTGGCGGCGAACGCGCAGCAAATCGATGACGCCGAGCGCGGCCGCCTGCGCCTCCAGGTGATCCGCAACCTGATCGACGAAAAATTGCAGATCCAAGAGGCTGCGTCGAAAGACATCAAGGTTACCGAGGAGGAGGTTGACGCCGCCTACCTGCGCGTCGCCGCCAATTTCAAGAAGTCCCCGACCGAGTTCGAAGCGTTCCTGCGCGAGAACGGGACTGCGCCGGCGTCGATCAAGTCGCAGATCCGCGGCGAATTGGCGTGGAGCCGACTGCTCCGCCGCAAGGTCGAGCCGACCGTTAACGTCGGCGACGACGAGGTGCAGTCGGTAATCGCCAAGATGAATGCGGCAAAGGGCACGGAGGAGATCATGCTACGCAAGATCTTCCTGTCGGCGTCGAGCGAGAACCTAGCGGCGGTGATACAGCAGGCGGCGATTTACGTGGGCGAAATCCGCGCCGGCTCGTCGTTCACCGTCTATGCGCGGCAGATTTCGGAAGACGCGACCCGCAACGACGGCGGCGCGATCGGCTGGGTCCGCCCGGCGCAGCTGTCAGATGTGGTCGCCCCGGTAATCGCGAACCTGAAACCCGGTGAGGTCAGCGACCCGTTTGCGGTGCCCGGCGGCGTCGAGATTTGGAAACTGGAGGAAAAGCGCGCGGCAATGAGTGGCGATCCCGGCGAGGCGGTGCTCAGCCTCAAGCAGCTGGGCATCAACGTCCCCGAGGCAATGACCGAACCCGAGGCGAGGGAGATGGTCAAGAACTTCCAGGAGAAGACGCAGGCAATGGGCGGCTGCGCCCGCGCCGACATCGTCGCCAAGGAACTCGGTGCCGACGTCGCCGCCAACGACGCAATGAAGCTAAAGGCGCTGCCTCCCGCGCTGCAGCAGATCATCGGGCAGCTGAAGATCGGCCAGGCAACGCCGCCGTTCGGCTCGGCCAAGGACGGCATCCGCGTGCTCGTACTGTGCGACCGCGACGACACCGCGACCCAGGCCAAGATCCCGACCTTTGAGGAGGTCTATGCCCAGATGAACGACGAGCGGGTCAACCGCCAGGCGCAGAAGCTGCTGCGCAACCTGCGCCGCGACGCCATCATCGACTACAGGTAGCAACCATGCAGCCGCTTGCGGTGGCGCTCGGCGATCCTGCGGGCATCGGTCCCGAGATCGTCGCGCGCGCTTGGGCCGCGCGGCATGACGAAAACCTGCCCTGCTTCTTCGCGATCGGCGACCGGCGCAGCATCGAAGCCGTGTGGGACGGGCCCGTCGAGGTACTGACGACGCCCGGCGATGCAGAGGCGGTCTCGGCCCATGCGTTGCCGCTGGTCCAGGTCGACGACCCCGGCGACATCGTGCCGGGCGACGCCAATCTCGCCGGTGCGCGCTGCGCACTCGACAGCCTCGAGATCGCCGTCGGCCTGGCGCGGAGCAGTGCCGCGGCGGGACTGGTCACCGGGCCGGTGTCGAAGGCCCAGCTCTACGCCATCGGCTTCACGTATCCGGGGCAGACCGAGTTCATCGCCGAACGCTGCGGGGTCGCGCGCGGCAACGTCGCGATGATGCTCGCCGGGCCGTCGCTAAGGACCGCGCCGGTCACCATCCACACCGCGCTTGCCGACGTGCCGCGCGCGCTGACCACCGAGCTGATCGTTACCCGCGCCCGCGTCGTCGCGCGCGGGCTGCAACGCGACTTCGGCATCGCCGAACCGCGCCTCGCCGTCGCCGGGCTCAATCCACACGCCGGCGAAGGCGGCACGCTCGGCCGCGAGGAACTCGACATCATCGGCCCCGCGCTCGATCAACTCCGCGCCGAAGGCATCGCCGTGACGGGTCCCCTGTCCGCCGACACGATGTTCCACGCCGAAGCGCGCGCCCGCTACGACGTCGCGCTCTGCATGTATCACGACCAGGCGCTGATCCCGTTGAAGACGCTGGATTTCTACGACGGCGTCAACGTCACGCTGGGGCTGCCGATCGTCCGCACATCGCCCGACCACGGCACCGCCTTCGGAATCGCCGGCCGCGGCACGGCGCACCCTCGCGCGATGTGCGCGGCGATCCGCATGGCGGGCGAGTGCGCGGCCCGGCGGGAGTGACGCTCGACAACTTGCCCCCGCTGCGCGAAATCATCGCCGCGCACAGCCTCGCCGCCAAGAAGAGCCTCGGCCAGAACTTCCTGCTCGATGGCAACCTGCTCGACCGCATCGCGCGGGTGCCGGGGAAACTCGTTGGCCAGACGGTGTACGAGGTCGGCCCCGGCCCCGGCGGCCTGACCCGTGCCCTGCTCCGCGCCGGCGCGACCGTGGTGGCGGTCGAGCGCGACGACCGCGCCCTGCCCGCGCTGGCCGAACTGGCGGAGGCCGCTGAGGGCCGGCTGACCGTCATCGGCGGCGATGCGCTGCGCCAGGACGAGGCGGCGATGCTACCGCCCGCCGCGCATATCGTCGCCAACCTGCCCTACAACATCGGCACCGCGCTGTTCGTCCGCTGGCTGACCGCCGAGCCGTGGCCGCCGTGGTGGGCCTCGCTGACGTGCATGTTCCAGAAGGAAGTGGCGCAGCGCATCGTCGCCGCACCGGGCAGCGACGCCTATGGCCGGCTGTCGGTGTTGGCGCAGTGGCGGAGTACCCCGCGCATCGCCCTCGACGTGCCCCGCCAGGCTTTCACGCCGCCACCCAAGATCACCTCGTCGGTGATCCATGTCGTGCCCGCCGCCGCCCCCGACGACGTCCGCGGCCCGGTTCTCGAAGCCGTCACTGCCGCCGCTTTCGGCCAGCGCCGCAAGATGCTGCGCGCTTCGCTGCGCGGCCTGCCGGGTGCCCTCAACGCCTTGGCCGCGTGCGGGATCGACAGCGCGCGGCGGGCGGAGACGCTGTCGGTGGCGGAGTTCGTCGGGGTGGCGCGGGTGCTGGGCACTTTGTCCCCAGTGGGTTAGGGCGGCAACCCGTCACCGGACCGCCCGCAAGCGGCCCCATCCCGGACGCCGCCCTCGGTGGCGCCAATTTGCGCCCGTGGAACGGCGTAATCTCTCCGACCGTTGCAGGCCGGACGAGTTAAGGAAATGCAGTGGCCGAGGACCCCAAACAAGACGCCGAGCAGACAGCGGCGGTCGCCGAAGTCGACAAGTTCGCCGACGCGCTCGGGCCGTTCGTTCTTGCCGCTCAAAAAACGCGGATGCCGATGGTGTTCACCAATGCCACGGTCAGTGGCGACCCCGTGGTCTTCGCCAACCGCGCGTTTCATGAATTGACAGGCTTTGGTGACGACGAAGTCTGCGGAACCGATTTCTACGACCTGATGGCGCGCGGTGTCGGCTCCGACGCTGTCGCTCAAATCAGGGAGGCGTTTGCTGGCACCGCCGACAGCGAGCCCGAAATCAAGTTCAAGCGGAGCGACGGAACCGAGTTCTGTGCCTCGCTCTTCATCAGCCCGGTCGTGGCGGAGGACGGCACGACCCTCCAGCACTTCATTTCGCTCGCCGATCATACGAGCGACCGCGAGAAGCAGTCGCAATGCGAAATGCTGATCGACGAGCTGAACCATCGTGTTAAGAATATCCTGTCGACCGTGCAGTCGATCACCCGCCAGGCGCTGCGCGGCGCGACCGATCCCGCGACGATCCGCGAGTCGATCGAGTCACGCATTTTTGCCTTGTCGCGGTCTCACGACCTGCTCAGCCATCAGAACTGGGAAGGTGCCGACCTTCGCGAGGTCGTCGATGCGGCGCTGGAACCGTTTCGCGGCGCCAGCGGGTTTGCCGAACGCTTCCGCATCGACGGTCCGGCGGTTCGGCTGCCGCCGAAAGTCACGCTGGCGCTCGGCATCGCCTTGCACGAGCTCGCGACCAACGCCGTCAAATACGGTGCATTGTCGAACGACTCCGGCACGGTGGCGATCGATTGGTCGATTGCTGCCGCGCCGGGCGGCGATCGGCTTCGCATTTTCTGGCAGGAAAGCGGCGGACCGCCGGTGACACCGCCGGACACCCGCGGATTCGGCTCGCAGATTCTCGAGCGCGGACTTGCGCACGAACTTGGCGGCATGGTTACGCTTGACTATCGTCGCGCGGGTGTCGTCTGCTCAATTGACCTCGCCGCTCCGGGAAAGCTCATGAATGGATAAGGTTCTCGCCGGCCGGCAAATTCTTGTCGTCGAGGACGAGATGATGGTTTTGTGGAATATCGAGGCGGTACTCGCCGACCTCGGCTGTCGGGATGTTGCCGTCGCCGCGACCTGTGAACAGGCGATCGCTCTGATCCGGGACCGACGATTCGACGTTGCGATGCTCGACGTCAACCTAGGCGGCGAGACCAGCTATGCGGCAGCGGATGTGTTGGCCTGCAACGGCGTGCCCTTCCTGTTTTCGACCGGTTACGGCGCGCACGGCATCGACGTCCGGTTCGTCGACCGGCCCGTGATCGGAAAGCCCTATCGTGACGCCGACCTTGCGGCGATGCTGGTCGCATTGCTGCCCAGCGGCACCGAGGTACAGGTGGGTTAGTTCCTGACCGCGCTCACCGGCGCGATTTCGGCGCTGGCGGTCATCGGCCGCGACGCTCTCCTTCCGCCGGATCAATAAACAGCCAGCCCGCGTGCGCCCGACCCCGGCCGCCATTCGCTGGTGCAAGGCGACAGGAAAGCGGTAGTCGACCGGCCGCCACACGAGGCCTGCCGATAGCATCCTCGATGTCGCATGTGGCGAATGTTCATCTTTCAAGTTTCGCGGTTGGCGCGCACTCCCCAGCCAGGCCTTCAGGGAGGCCGCGCCACGCCAGACGTGGTTCGATCACAGTCGCAAGAGGACGCCAACATGGATCTGTTGACCGCCGGCCAGTTTTCGCTGGTCTATAATGCCTTCTCCTTCACGCTCGCGGCCATGGCGGCGGCGACGCTGTTCCTGTGGTTCGGGCGTTCGCAGGTCGGGGCGGCCTATAAAACGGCGCTGACGATTTCCGGCCTCGTGTGCGCCATCGCGGCTTATCACTATTTCCGGATCTTCGAGAGCTGGAACGCGGCCTACACGTCTTCGGCAGGCGTTGTAACGGCGACCTCGGTCGCCTTCAACGACGCCTACCGCTATGTCGACTGGCTGCTGACCGTGCCGTTGCTGCTGATCGAGCTCGTCCTCGTCATGCGGTTGTCGAGCAGCGAGACGATGTCGCGCGCGACCAAGCTCGGGTTCGCCGCCGCGTTGATGATCGTGCTCGGCTATCCGGGCGAAATCGCCACTGACAACACGACGCGCGCAATCTGGGGGACGCTGTCGGCCATCCCGTTCCTCTACGTCGTCTGGCAGCTGTTCAGCGGCCTGGGCGCGTCGATCGAACGCCAGCCGGAAAGCGTCCGCAATCTGATCAAGCAGGCGCGGCTGCTGACCTTCGCCTCGTGGGGCTTTTACCCGCTGGTCTACATGATCCCGTACACGGGCCTCGGCGGCGGCACGGTCGCCACGGCGGTGCAGGTTGGCTATACGATCGCCGACCTGGTGGCAAAGGCTGGCGTCGGTGTGCTGATCTACATCATCGCAGTCCGCAAGACCGCGGTGGAGTACGATCACAACGGAGCGCCGCTCGCGACGGCAGCGGCCTAGTCTGGTGGCGCGCGGTGAGCCGACAATTGCGTCCCGTTCACCGCGCCTGCTCCTGCCCGGGTCGGTGACGACCCAATTGGCTGTCACCGGCGTCGCGATACTCCTTCAGGTGCTGGGCAACGGGCTCGACAGCGCAGTGGTCACGCCCGTTGCCTGCGCCTTGCTGCTGGTGTTCGGCCTGCCTCACGGCACCCTCGACCTTGAGCTGCTGCGCCGCCGCGACGCGGGCGGCCCCGGGCAGGGCACGCTGCTGGTCGCCTATGGCATCTGTGCGGCGGCGATGTTCGCAGTGTGGCTGCTGGCACCGCTGCTCGCACTAGCGCTGTTCCTGGCCGCGGCGATCGAACACTTCGCCGGGGACTGGCGCGACATGGGTTCGCGCTTCATTGCCTACGGCACGGCGGTCGCGCTCGTCGCGACGCCGGCGCTGCTGCACCGCGCCGAGCTGTCGTCAATCTTCGCGGCGTTGACCGGCACTACTTCGGCAAGCTATCTCGCTGATCTGCTGCTGATCGTGATGCCGGTCGCCGGCGGCATCGCGGTCGCCGGGATCGGCCTGCTCTGGCAGCGGGGACATCGCCAGCGCGCCATCGGCCTCGCCGCCGCGTTGCTGGGCGAAGCGCTGTTGCCACCGGTTGTCGGCTTTGCGCTGTTCTTCTGCCTTGTCCATTCGCCCTACCAGCTGCGCGAAAGTCTCCGGCAATTGCAGCGGCCGACGCAGGACGCCTGGTTGCGGATCATCCTGCCGCTGACGTTTGTCGCCGTCACGCTGGCCGCGCTCATCGGGGCATCGGCACTGCGCGTGTCGCTCGATGCCGCTGCCCTGCGCGCCAGCTTCGTGACGCTCTCGGTCCTGACGTTGCCGCACATGCTGGTGCCTTATGCCGCACGCCGCTATCGCACTGTCATCGGCAAGCATCGAAACCGCGGGCCAAGCCCACTGCGCCGCCATCGAGACGCCCGCGCTAGTTCTTGACCACGGTCACCTTCGCGACTTCGGCGCTGGCGGTCACCGGCGGCGGCGGCGCGGCGAGCGCCAGTTCGAGGCGCTTGGCCTGTGGGCACTCGACCTTGCACAGCGTCTGGATGCGCACGAGATTGAGGTTGGCCCGGGCCCGCGCGCCCCGCGCCACCAGCGCCTTGCCCTGCCCTTCGAGCGCGTTCAGGTCGTTGGGCTCGAGCGCCAGCGCCTCGCGGTAATAGCGCACCGCCTTGCCGGGCAGACCCTGCGCCTCATAGGCGTGGGCGAGGCCGATGAAGGCACCGGCGTTGCGCGGATCGGCGGCAGCGGCGGCCTCGAACGCGTCGATGGCCGCGGCGGGCTGCGCCTTGGCGAGCGCCGCTTCCCCGGTCTGCTGCATCCGCACCGACGCCGGCCGCAGCGCATCGTCACCCGACGCGGCACCGACCGCAACGGTCGAGATCGTGCCCGTCGCCAGCAACATCGCCGGGATCGCCCAGGACTTCCGCATCACCATTCCCTCGCCCGTGAATTGTCCCGAGGTTAGCAGACGCGCGTCATGCCCCCTAGATAAAATCCGTCGCACCCGTTCGCCGCCGGAGACAAAATGGTCTCGGATACGGGAGCACCGCCCGCGGGATTGCGGAATAACCAGGATTGCCAATCGTTGAAGGCCGCCCGGAACGCCGCGATGCGCGCCTCGCCTTCCTCCGGCAGCAGCGAGCAGACGACGTAGACCAGCCGTCCGCCGGGCCGCACCAGCGCCGCGCCGACACTCAGCAACCGCTCCTGCTCGGCGACCAGCCGCGCCAGCCGCTCGGGCGTCAGCCGCCAGCGCGCCTCCGGATTGCGCCGCCACGTGCCGGTGCCCGAGCACGGCGCGTCGATCAGCACGAGGTCAGCGGTGCCCGCCAGGTCGGCGAGCGCGGCGGCCTCGCGGCCGGGATCGAGCAGGCGGGTTTCGATGATCGTCGCCCCCGCGCGCGTCGCGCGGGGGTCGAGCTGGCGCAGCCGGGCGCGGTCGGTATCGCAGGCGATCAGCGTGCCGGTGTTAGCCATAGCAGCGGCGAGCGCCAGCGTCTTGCCGCCCGCCCCCGCGCACAGGTCGACGACGGTTTCGCCCGCGTGCGCTTCGCAGGCGAGCGCGGCGAACTGGCTGCCGGCGTCCTGCACCTCGACACGCCCTTCGCGGTAGGCGGGCAACGCCTCGACGTTGAGGTCTCCGGTGGCACGCAGGCCGTGCGGGGCGAGGTCGATTGGCGTGACATCTCTGAGCTCAACGGCGACGGCCTCGCGCTCCGCCTTCAGCGCATTTACCCGCAGATCGAGCGGCGCACGGCTCAGCAGCGCCGCGAGTTCGCCCGGTGTATTGTCCCCGAAGCGTTCGCTCAGCTGCGCCATCAGCCACGCCGGTGCCCGGCTCGGCGCCGCCTCGGGCTCGCCCGGCACGGGTGCCGCTGGCACATGCGGACCGCCTCCGTCGAACAGCGCCAGCAGGTCCGGCTCGACCGCCCGGGCATAGCCGAGCACCGCCGCCCGCCCCGACACCGGCCGCTCGCCTATCGCCCGGATCACCGCATAGACCAGCTCCCGCACCCCGCGCCGGTCCTTCGACCCGGCATAGCGGCGGGTCGCGAAATAGCGCTGTATCAGCGTGTCCGCCGCCGCCCCGCCGTCGCGCGCCGCCACAACGATCTGGTCGAGGCACTCGATCGCCGCCTGGGCGCGCGCGGCGGGTGTCATCCCGCGGGATAGTTCGGCGACTCGCGCGTGATCGTCACGTCGTGGACATGGCTCTCGCGCAAGCCCGCGTTGGTGATACGCACGAACTCGGCGCGCTCGCGGAAGGTCTTCAGATCAGGCGCGCCGGAATAGCCCATCGCCGCCTTCACCCCGCCGACGAGCTGATGCAGCACGTCGACCGCGGGGCCCTTGAACGGCACCTGCCCCTCGATGCCTTCGGGCACGAGCTTCAGCTGGTCTTTGATATCCTGCTGAAAATAGCGGTCGGCCGAGCCCCGCGCCATCGCCGCGACCGAGCCCATGCCGCGGTAGCTCTTGTAGGTCCGGCCCTGCCACAGGAAGGTCTCGCCCGGCGCCTCGGTGGTCCCGGCCAGCAGCGAGCCGATCATCACCGCGCTTGCTCCCGCCGCCAGCGCCTTGGCGAGGTCGCCGCTGGTCCTCAGGCCGCCGTCGGCGATCACCGGCACGTCGCCCGCCGCACGCGCGGTATCGATGATCGCGGTCAGCTGCGGCACGCCGACACCCGCGACGATGCGCGTCGTGCAGATCGACCCCGGCCCGATGCCGACCTTGATGCCGTCCGCGCCCGCGTCGATCAGCGCGCGCGCCGCGTCTGCGGTCGCGACGTTCCCGGCAATCACCTGCGCCGAGTTGGACAGACGCTTGATCCGCGCCACCGCTTCCGCGACGCGCACCGAATGGCCGTGCGCCGTGTCGACGACGATCAGGTCGCATTCGGCGTCGAGCAACGCCTCGGTGCGCTCGAAGCCGGCATCGCCGACAGTGGTCGCGGCGGCAACGCGCAGCCGCCCGGCCGCGTCCTTGGTGGCGTCGGGATAGGTGACGGCGCGCTCGATATCCTTGACGGTGATCAGCCCGATGCAGCGATTATCGTCGTCGACGACCAGCAATTTCTCGATGCGCCGGGCGTGCAGCAGGCGGCGCGCCTCGTCCTGGCTGACGCCGGAGCCGACGGTGGCGAGATTGGTCGCGGTCATCAGCTCGCGGATCGGCTGGGCGTGGTTGTCGGCGAAGCGCACGTCCCGGTGGGTGACGATGCCGGCCAGCTTGCCCGACGCCTCGATTACCGGGATCGACGAGATCTTGTAGCGCTGCATCAGCGCCAGCGCGTCGCCCAGCGTGCCGTTCACCGCCATCGTCACGGGATTGACCACCATGCCGCTCTCGAAGCGCTTGACCTGCCGCACCGCGGTCGCCTGTTCCTCGATGGTCAGGTTGCGGTGCAGGACGCCGATGCCGCCCGCCTGCGCCATGACAATCGCCATGTCGGCCTCGGTCACGGTGTCCATCGCCGAACTGAGGATAGGAATACCCAGCCCGATCTCGCGGGTGATGCGGGTACGGGTGTCGGCTTCGGATGGCAGGACAGCGGATTCGGCCGGAACGAGAAGAACGTCGTCGAAGGTCAGACCGAGGCGGATATCCATGCGCGCTATTAAGGAAGCGACGGAGGCGGTGCAAGGGTGCATACGCTCAGGCGTGGCGTCCGGGGGCACTGGCGGCTAGACCGACCCGATGAACGATGCCAGCCCCGCCGCCACCGTCGTGCTCCTCCGGGATGCCGCTTGCGGGTTCGAGCTGCTGCTGACCGAGCGCCACGCCAAGCTGGGATTCGCCGGCGGCGCGATGGTGTTTCCCGGCGGCAAGGTCGACGACGGCGACCTTGGCATTGCCCGCGACCCGGCCTTGGCGCGGGGCTTCGAGACCCTCGCCGACACGGATGCCGTGGCGCGGGTGGCCGCGGCGCGCGAGGCGTTCGAGGAGGTGGGCGTGGTGCTGTCGGCTGGACCCGCGCTCGATGCGGCGATCGTTGCAAGCTGGCGCGCGCGGTTCGCCGCCACCGACGACGAGTCCGGCACCTATGCCGCCTTCCTCGCCGCTACCGGCCACCGCGCCGACGCCGCGCGGCTTACCCCCTACGCTCACTGGGTGCCGCCGCATGGCCTGCACCGGCGCTTCGATACATTATTCTACGTCGCCATCTTGGACCCCGACACGCCGATCGCCGCCGACGGCATCGAAGTGGTCGCCGCGCACTGGACCACCGCCGCTGCCGCCATCGCCCAAGCCGACGCGGGCGCGATCAGCGTCGTCTTCCCAACACGGTGCAATCTCGAACGGCTGGCACAATATTCGGCGAGCGCGGCGCTGCTCGCAACGCTGTCCAGCCCGCCGGTTCGCATTCAGCCCGAAGTCGTCGAGCGCGACGGCGAAACCTGGCTGACCATCCCCGCCGGTTGCGACTATCCGGTCATCGCGGCGCGGCTCGACGCGGTTCGCCGCAGCTAGGCAGCGAGGCCCTGGCGCAGCGGCTGCCACATCGCCGGCGCGATCCCGGCGCCGGGATAAGCGATGAGCAGATCCGCGGCAGGGTCGAGCGTCACGTCGCAGCCCGCCTCGATCGACCAGACTTCGCCGCCGCCGCAGCGCTGGCCGTCGATCCGCCCGACGCCGTCGATCAGCACCACGGTCGCCGGCCGACCCGCCGGCGGCTGCAGCCGCGCCACTCCCTCGGCCCGGACGCGCTCGACGACGAAGCTCGGTCCCTCGATCAGCGCGATGCGGCCTGCGCCGAGCGGGCGCGGGCCGGGGGCGGCCCGCCAGGGCGCGGCATCGGCGACCGCGACGCCCGCATCGAGGTGCAGCGCCCGCGGGCGGCCATAATCGAACAGCCGATAGGTCAGGTCGAGGTTCTGCTGCACCTCGATCAGCGTGATTCCAGCACCGATGGCATGGATCGTGCCGGCCGGCGCGAAGAACACGTCGCCCGTCCGGCACGGCCGCCAGTCGACCAGCGCCTCGATGCTGCCGTCGCGCGCCGCCTGCGTGAGCTGGGCGGGGTCGAGGCGTGCGCGCAGTCCGATCCCGATCGTCGCACCGGGAAGCGCGTCGAGGATGATCCAGGCCTCGTCCTTGCCGCGGCGGTGGCCGGCGGCGCGCGCGGCGGCACCGTCGGGGTGAACCTGCACCGACAGGCGTTGACCGGTAAACAACGCCTTGACCACTAGCTCGGCGTCGTCACCGCCGGAGGGCGTATAGATCATCTCGCCGACGGGGGTCGCGACCGGCACCGTGCACCAAGGCGCAAGATCGCAGCGGCCCCAGGGCTTTTCCGCGGCTTGCGCCATCAGTCTGATCGCTGCCATTCCAGCCTCGTCCGTCGTCGACAGCTTGCCGCAAGGCCGTCGCTATAACCCGCCGCAGGCCGCGCTGCCAATCGTAGCAACACGCTCGACAGCCTTTGGCCTGGGAATGTGACAGTCCGGGGGTGCGGGAACCCGAACCCCGGCTTCGGCACTATATCGCTCTGATGCGGCATGGAACGACGATACGGCTTTTCGGGTGGGCGGCGGTCGCGCTGGTGCTGGCGTGGTGCGCGGTGCGCATCCTGGAGCTGATCGGCCCGCTCACCCGCCCCTGGACTCCGGCCGACCTCACGCGTCTCGATGGCCCGGCGGTGGCGTGGCAACTGGCGGGCGTCAGCGCCGATCCGCGTTGGTGCCGCGCCGTGCTTGCCGCGCGCGAAGTGCGCTTCACGCCGATGCCCGACCGCGTCACCGGACCGGGCTGCGGCTTCAAGGGTGCGGTGCGGCTCGATGCGCCGGTCTGGTCACCGCGGCAGCCGGTGGTGACCTGCCCGCTCGCCGTCGCGCTCGACCTCTGGCAGCACGGCGCGCTTCGGCCCGCCGCCGGTGATCGCCGCCTCACGACGATCGAGCACTACGGCACCTACAGCTGCCGCGCCGTTGCCGGGAGCGCGCGGCAGAGCCAGCATGCGACCGCCAACGCCATCGACATCGCCGGCTTCGGTTTCGCGTCAGGGCCGCCGATCCGGGTCCGCGGCCCCGCCGACCCGTTTCTCGACCGGGTCCGCGGCGATGCCTGCAAGCTGTTCGGCACGGTGCTCGGACCGGGGTACAACGCCGCTCACCGCGATCACTACCACCTCGACATGGCGAACCGGCACTATTGCCCGTGAGGCCTATTCGCCGTCGAGCGTCGGCGGTTCGGCATCGTCATCCTTGAAACCGCTCGACGGCAACGGGTCCTTCCCCTTGCCCGGCTGCGTCTGGGACGGCGGGTCGCTGGTCGGAAACGAGTCGTGGAGTGCCACGTCGAGCTTGGCGTCACAGTCGCTGGGATCGCGCTTCAGCGCCGCGCGCATTTCGGCGTCCATGCCCTCGCGTCGCCCGGCGGTCGGCGGTACGTCGGCGTGGGCGAGAGGGCGGTCGGAATTGGTCATGTTCGGTCTCCGGAACGATGCCGGAACTACGCGCGAGGGCGTCGCGACGTTCCGCGCCGTTGTCCGGGCGGTGCGCCGCGCCTATCTAAGACCGGACCTCGCCGCGATCCTTGCGCGACCCGAACAAATCTGGAACAAACCGAACCCATGCTGACCCACATCAAGGTGCGCGGCGCGCGCGAGCATAACCTCAAGAGTGTCGACGTCGACCTGCCGCGGGATTCGCTGGTCGTCATCACCGGCCTGTCGGGCTCGGGCAAGTCGTCGCTCGCCTTCGACACCATCTACGCCGAGGGACAGCGCCGCTACGTCGAGTCGCTGTCAGCCTATGCGCGCCAGTTCCTGGAGCTGATGTCAAAGCCCGACGTCGATCACATCGACGGGCTCAGCCCCGCTATCAGCATCGAGCAGAAGACGACCAGCAAGAACCCGCGCTCAACCGTCGCCACGGTCACCGAAATCTATGATTACATGCGCCTGCTCTGGGCCCGCGTCGGCGTGCCGTATTCGCCTGCCACCGGGCTCCCCATCACCGCGCAGCAGGTCAGCCAGATGGTCGACCGCGTGCTGGCCCTGCCCGAGGGCACCCGCCTGCTCCTGCTCGCCCCCATCGTCCGCGGCCGCAAGGGCGAATACCGCAAGGAGCTCGCGCAACTCCAGAAGGACGGCTACCAGCGCGTCAAGATCGACGGCACGCTCTACGAGATCGACGACGCCCCCGCCCTCGACAAGAAGTACAAGCACGATATCGACGTCGTCGTCGACCGGGTCGTGGTCCGCCCCGACGCCGCCGCGCGCCTGGCGGAAAGCTTCGAGGCGGCACTGAAGCTCGCCGACGGCCTCGCCATTGCCGAGTTCGCCGACCCGCCGCCTACCCCCGACGGCGAGCACCTCGCCGCGCCGGAGCCCGAACGCATCGTGTTTTCGGAGAAGTTCGCTTGCCCCGTCTCCGGCTTCACCATCGCCGAGATCGAGCCGCGCCTGTTCTCGTTCAACGCCCCCCAGGGTGCCTGCCCGGCCTGCGACGGCCTCGGCGAAAAGCTTTACTTCGACCCGGCGCTGATCGTCCCCAACGAGGCGCTAACGATCGCGCAGGGCGCCGTCATGCCCTGGGCCAAGTCGCAGCCGCCCTCCCCCTATTACATGCAGGTGCTGGCCTCGGTCTCCCGCGCCTACGACTTCACCCTCAAGACCCCGTGGCGCGACCTCAGCGCAGAGGCGCAGGCCGCAATCCTCACCGGGACCGGCGGCCGCGCCATCGCGCTGCGCTTCGAGGACGGCCGCAAGTCCTACGAGGTCACCAAGCCGTTCGAAGGCGTCATCGCCAACCTCGACAAGCGCTTCCGCGCCACCGAGAGCGCGTGGATGCGCGAGGAGCTCGGCCGCTACCAGTCCTCCGCCCCCTGCGAGGTCTGCCACGGCGCCCGCCTCAAGCCCGAAGCGCTGAGCGTCAAGATCGCGGGCGAGTCCATCGCCGACGCCGTCCGCCGTCCTGTGTCGCAGGCTTACGCCTGGGCCACCACCCTCGCCGACAAGCTGACGCCGAAGGAGCGCCAGATCGGCGAGCGCATCCTGAAGGAAATCACCGAGCGCCTCGGCTTCCTCAACAACGTCGGCCTCGAATACCTGTCCCTCGACCGCAAGTCCGGCACGCTCAGCGGCGGCGAGAGCCAGCGCATCCGCCTCGCCTCGCAGATCGGCTCCGGCCTGTCGGGCGTCCTCTACGTCCTCGACGAGCCCAGCATTGGCCTCCACCAGCGCGACAACGACCGTCTCCTCGTCACGCTGAAGCGCCTGCGCGACCTCGGCAACACCGTCCTCGTCGTCGAGCATGACGAGGACGCCATCCGCACCGCCGACTACATCGTCGACATGGGGCCGGGTGCGGGCGCGCACGGCGGCGAGGTCGTCGCGCGCGGCACGCTCGCCGACATCCTCGCGACCGAGGGCAGCATCACCGCCGACTATCTCAGCGGCCGCCGCAGCGTTCCCGTGCCCGCCAAGCGCCGCAAGGGCTCGGGCAAGAAGCTTACCGTCAAGGGCGCGCGCTCGAACAATCTGCAGAACGTCAGCGCCAGCATCCCGCTCGGCACCTTCACCTGCATCACCGGCGTCTCGGGCAGCGGCAAGTCGACCTTCACCATCGACACGCTGTACGCCAGCGCGGCGCGCGTGCTGAACGGCGCACGCATCCTCGCGGGCGCGCATGACGAGGTGACGGGCCTCCAGCATCTCGACAAGGTCATCGACATCGACCAGTCGCCGATCGGCCGCACGCCGCGCTCCAACCCCGCCACCTACACCGGTGCCTTCACCAACATCCGCGACTGGTTCGCCGGCCTGCCCGAAAGCCTGGCGCGCGGTTACAAGCCCGGCCGCTTCAGCTTCAACGTCAAGGGCGGCCGCTGCGAGGCGTGCACCGGCGACGGGCTGATCAAGATCGAGATGCACTTCCTCCCCGACGTCTATGTCGAGTGCGACGTCTGCCACGGCCACCGCTACAACCGCGAGACGCTGGAGGTGAAGTTCAAGGGTCGCAGCATCGCCGACGTCCTCGACATGACGGTCGAGGACGGCGTCGAGTTCTTCAAGGCGGTGCCGCCGATCCGCGACAAGCTCGCGATGCTCCTCGAGGTCGGCCTCGGCTACGTCAAGATCGGCCAGCAGGCGACGACGCTCAGCGGCGGCGAGGCGCAGCGCGTCAAGCTGGCGAAGGAACTCAGCCGCCGCGCCACCGGCAGCACGCTCTACATCCTCGACGAACCCACCACCGGCCTGCACTTCGAGGACGTCCGCAAGCTGCTCGAAGTCCTCCACGCGCTGGTCGACCAGGGCAACACCGTCGTCGTCATCGAGCATAATCTGGAGGTCATCAAGACCGCCGACTGGGTCATCGACCTCGGCCCCGACGGCGGCGACAAGGGCGGCGAGATCGTCGCCACCGGCACGCCCGAGGACATTGCGGCGACCGAGCGAAGCTGGACGGGGGGCTACCTCAAGGGGCTGCTCGCGCCCGCGAAGTTAGCACCCGCGCGGCGGGCGCGCGCGGCGGCGGGGTGACGGCATCCGGCCCTTACCGTCCTGCCTTCGTCGAGGCTTTGCGTCTCCTCGCGAAGATCAGCGACGCGCTCGTCGCACGCGGCAAACCGCGGCCCATCCTCGTCGGCGGCGGCGCGGTCGAATATTATTCGGGCAGCGCGATGATGACCGGCGACATCGACCTCGCATCGCCGGTGCAGGACGACCTCGAACATGAAATGCAGCGCCACGGTTTCGTGCGACCGAGCGGTCCCGGCCGAGCGACCCGAGGCTGGGTCCATCCCGACCTCGGCCTCGGTTTCGAAGTCGTCACCTCGTCCCCGTTCGGCGGCATCCGGCGCCCGGCCTGATCTTCCACTCAGATCGCGGCAGCCAATATGCCAGCAACGATTACCGTAAGCTCATCGCCCAGTTCAAAATGACAAGCTCGATGAGCCGCAAGGGAGATTGCTGGGACAATGCCGTGACCGAGACGCTGTTCGGCTCGCTGAAGGTCGAGCGCCTCCACGGCATGCGCTTCAATACGCGGCGCCTGGCCAAGGACGAGGTGATCGATTGGATCACCTTCTACAACCATCGCAGGCTGCATTCGACGCTGGGTTACACCAGCCCCATGTCCTTCGAAGAAAAATGGCTTGCCAGTCAAATCAGCTTGGCGGCATAGTCAGCGGGTCAAGGGAGACGCTGAACGCGGGCAAGGTCAGGCGTTATAAGGGGTATATCTAGAAACTCGGTGTATCACGAACCCGTTGGCCTGTCATACTCCCCGTGACGATCACGCCTTGATCGGGCAGGTAGTCAGACGAAGTGTTACTTCCTCAAATTTCAGAGGAGCGTTTTCAAAAGGATGGCGATGCCGGAACTCCCGAACCACCCTCATGCAAAAATGCTCGATACTTATCGCAAGAAGCGGCCACGATTGCTGCGCTGGATTGTTTACGCCGCGCTCTCGATCGTTGGCCTTCTCGTGTTCGTCTTCCTGCTGGGTTTGGTCGTGGGCAAGCCGAAGAGCGACGACGTCACCACCTTGGTGCGCGAAGCGTCTACTGATCCGTCCATAGCCGAGCGCGCTGGCATCACGGGAAACTTTCGCGAAGCCGGATCGGCGGCGCCTTTGCCGCCACCGGGGTTAATGGGTAGTTTTTATTGGTCGTCACGCCCGAGCGGCGCCGATGCCGAGATTGTCACTTTCGACACGATGGCTCACGCAACAGCTGCGTTCGATCTGTTTAGGAGCAACAGTTCCGCTTCGCTGCTTGTGTCGGAGACGGAAGGAACAACCGTCTACCAGGAGTTTTCCATTGGCCGCGTCGATAGCCCGGTAAAGAAGGTCTTCCGCTGCGCCCAACGCGAAGAAACTTACGCGTGCGGATCGATACCTGCCGGTGTGCCCGCAATCGTTACCATCCGGCAGACGCGAAAGGCGGACTGGCTTCAGCCGAAACCTGAGACAGATAATGACGATCCAATGGCTGGTTTCAGGCGTCTTTCCGCCAAAACCGACAGCATGGCCGACGAGATGCAGCTGGTTGACGACACGCTCCAGCGGCTCGGTATAGGTGAACAGAAGGCCAAGCAGTAGCGCGAGGAGGCTCAGCGACCGTCCCTCTTGTTTGATGGCGGCTTGTATCAAACATATGTCGGCGACGTCTGATGAGTACCCGAAGATAGTTTGGCCGAGCCGGCCATCTCAAAGGTTCGGCATCTTTGATTTGTCGTATTCGTCGGCTCCGAGCGCCAGCCCTTAGCGGCAAGTATCGCGGTCAAAAAAGTCGTTCAGCAGATCGAGAACTATGAAGTCTTCGCAAGGTGAACCATGGGCCCGCAACGTGGCCAGCGCGAAACCCGCGTTCGCCCCAAAGGTCATTTCTTTTTGGCTTTTGCGGGAACTCCGGAGTTCATTATGTTGAAATCTTCGCAGTCGCCAGCAAGCGTGTTCCGCTGTTGCGCCTGATTTCCAACCTCAACGCTGAGCGTACGTTGATCACCCAGGATTTCGACGCGGCGTGCTTTGGGAAGTGCTCTGAAAACGCCTTTGGGATCGACGAGATCGCCGTGGAGAAAGACCATGTCCTGTTTGCTTTGATAAAACTTTAGATTCGTCGTCCGGAATAGCACGCCGTCGATTTTCAAATTCAGAATAAGCGGCACCAGACGATGCCGGCGCTGCGGCCCCAAACAGAGCACAAAGCCGGATAACAAACCTCAAGCTACTAATCGCCATTTCGTGCTCCCCAGTCGAGTATGAACAATGGTCAATATCGTGAAAACTCGAATGTGAATATATGTTTGATCAACCGGTAGGGCGTCGCGGCAAAGCCGCGCCGTCGGACGGGGCTGCTGGCCCCGCCGGCCGGGCGCGGCTTTAGCTTCGCTTTAGCTGCGCCAAAGCGTAAGCCGCTCGCGCCATGTGCAACGAAGCCGCCCGCCGTACCGCCCTCGGCCTGATCCGTGAGGATTTCAACCAGGTCGGGATCGAACTGACCTTCCCGGAAGGGCTGCCGAACCTCGCCGCCACCGACAGCATCCGCATCACCGACCCCGCCGCCATCGTCCGCTGCCACGCGGGCGCGCACGGCCTCGTGCAGCGGCGGTGGAGCTGGGCCGGGGCGGCTTCGGGCAAGGGGGCGGGCAAGCCGGTGTACAACTACCGCTCGGAGGGGCGGGCGTTCGGCAACACGGCGTCTGGAGGGCGCGCCGCGGGAGGCGGCGCGACCGGCGGGCGCTGCCTGATCCCGCTCGACGGCTTCTACGAGTTCACCGCCGCCGCCCCGCCCGCCAAGCGCAAGGACAAGTGGCTGTTCACCCTGCCCGGCGTCGCGGGGGCGGAGCGCGCGCTGTTCTGCGTCGCCGGCCTGTGGCGCGGCGGGGCCGATCTCGGCAAGGGCGTGACCGGCGAGGCGTTCACCATGCTGACCTGCGAGCCCGGCCCCGACATCGCCCCCTATCACTCGCGCCAGGTCGTGATCATGCCGCGGGAGCGCTGGGCGGACTGGCTGGACGGCGTCGTGCCGGCGGCCGAGCTGATCGCGCCGACGCCGGCCGGCACCCTGCGCGTCCTGCGGGTCCTGTAGGACAAGTCCTACCCGGCAAACCCGCGTTTGATCAGCATAGTCATAACGTCCTCGCCGTCACAGCCCCTCGCCCCCCACCCAGTGCGCCTGCGCCAGCCGCCGCGCCACGGTCCACACCTGGGTGCGGATGTCAGGGACGGCGACGATCTCCCAGAACGCACCGCGGGTCATCGGGCCGAGGCCGAACAGGCGGGGGTGGGCCTCGCCGTCCGCTCCGATCAGGCGGGACTGGCTGTCGACGTCGAGGCCCAGCCGGTTGGCGTCGGCGCGGGCATGGCCGGCGGCGATCAGCCCGCGCAGCAGCGGCTCGGTCGAACGCGCGAGGTCGCCCTGCGGCCCGGTGCAGTTGACGATGCGGCGTGCGGTGATGACCGACGGCGTATCGGCGTGGCGGGGGCGCCAGGTGACGTCGACATGGGTGTCGCGGTTGACGAAGGCGGCGGGCTTGCCGGCGACGATCTCCAAGGCGCCGGCCTCCCGCATCGCCGCGATCCGCGCGGCGACGGCGGGCGCGAGGCGGTGGCGGTGGACGTCCCACCACGGCCGCAGGTGGCGCATGAAGCGGGTGCGCTCCTCGACCGACGCGCCGAGCCACAGGCCTTGGGTGAAGGGCCGCAGCTCGTCCACCGCGGCGCGCCAGCCGATGGCCCGGCTGCGGGCGCGGATCTCGCGCAGCAGCGCCGACGCCCGCGTGGTCGGCTTCTCGTTGCGGTCCCCGGGCGGCCCCGGCGGCACGTGTGGGCGCGGCAGCAGGCCCCGGCGTGACATCGCGACGATGCGCCCGCCGAAGCCCGCGGCGTCGAGGCTCAGCGCCACGTCGACCATGGTGAGGCCGGTGCCGATCAGCAGGACGGTGTCGACCGGCGTCAGGCCCTCGACCACTTTCGGGTCCCACGGATCATGGGCGTAGAGGTCGGAAGGCAGCGCATCGGGGTCGAGCCCCGGCGGTGCGTGCGGCGGCAGGTTGCCGACCGCGACGACCACTGCGTCGAACGTCGCGGACGGGCGACCGTCGAAGTGGAGGGTGACGGTGTCGTCGGTAACGTCGGCCCCGGTGACGCTGTCGTTGACGAGGTGGAGCCGCTCCCCGGCCCGCGCGCTCGAACGTTCGAGCAGCTCGCCGAGATACTCGCCATAAACCTTGCGCTGGGCAAAGTCGCCGCCGCCGCCCAGCCCGCGGGCGGTGCACCACTCGGCGAAGTGCTGCGGCCGGTCGCTGAGCGCGCTCATGTTGCCGGCGCGGACGTTGAGCAGGTGCGACGGGTGCGGCGCGGAGTAGGCGGTACCGCGCCCGAACACCGGCCGGCGCTCGATCAGCGTCGCCTGCGGCCCGGCGTGGCGCAGGATGTTGATGGCGAGCAGCGAGCCCGAGAAGCCCGCGCCGACTATGGCGACCGACTTGTAGATCATGCGCGGCCCGCGTTCGACCGGCCGGGCGGCCACGTTGGGGAGGACAGCGCGATCTCGCTCATGGCAGGCTGAATGGCACAGGGCACGGCGGAATGGGAGGCGTCTAAACGGGCAGCGGTCTCGCCGTCGCCTTCTCCGCCGTTCGCGCTGCCTGGGCCAGTATTGCGGCCGGGTCGCCGGCGCTGAACATATTGGCCGCCTTCACCTCGCGCAACTGCGCCCAGGTCAGTGGCACCGCGACGCCCGCGCCGGCCCGCGCCCGCACCGAGAAGGGCAAGACCGCGGTCGCGCCGCGCTGGTTGCGCAGCCAGTCGACGAAGATGCGCCCCTTGCGCTTGGCCTTGCTCATGTTGGCGACAAAGGCTTCGGGGGCTTCGGCCTCGAGCGCTTCCGCGAAGGCCTTGGCGAACGCCTTGACCGCCGGCCATTCGGCCTTGGGGACCAGCGGCGCGACGACGTGGACGCCCTTGCCACCGGTGAGGACGGGGAAACTGTCGAGTCCGCGCGACTTGAGCCGGTCGCGGACCAGTTCGGCCGCCAGCTTGACCGCGTCGAAGCTGACCGCCTCGTCGGGGTCGAGGTCGATGACCAGCCGGTCAGGCCGTTCGATGTCGTCGACGCGGCTGCCCCAGCCGTGGAATTCGATGGTCCCCATCTGGACGCAGGCGAGCAGCCCGGCGGCGTCCTCGACATACAGGTAGGGCTCTGTCTTGCCGTCCGATTCCGCGATCGGCACCGAATGGACGCTGTCGGCGAACATGCCGCTGTCGTGCTTCTGGAAGAAGCATTGCTTGGCGCGACCCTGCGGGCACCGCACCAGGCTGATTGCGCGGCGGGCGAGCTGCGGCAGCATCGCCTCGCTCAGTGCTTCGTAATAGGCCGCCAGTTGCCCCTTGGTCAGGCCGAGCTCGGGGAAGACGATGCGGTCGGGCGACGAGATGACGACGCCGCTGCCCTTGGCCATGAACGCAGGTTTGGGCGCGGCCTTGGGCGCAGTGCTGGCAGCGGTTTCGCGGACCACGTCACGCGCCGGCTTGTCGGCCCGCAGCCCGATGAAACTCGGGTGGCGGAGGTGTCCGTCGCCGGTGAATTCGGTGAAAGCGATCTCGGCGACCAGCTCGGGGCGCACCCAGTTGGTGCCGCGGCGGGCGAGCGCCGGCAGTTTCGCGGCATAAGGCGAAGCATCGGCCTCAAGCTTCGCCAGCCGCGCCGATAGGTCGTCGATCGTCTTGTCGTCGAAGCCGGTGCCGACGCGGCCGGCATAGACTAGTACATCGCCCTCGTAGAAACCCAGCAGCAGCGACGCGAAGCCCCTGCCCTTTTCGCTCGTTGACCAACCGCCGATGATGAATTCCTGCCGGTGCAGGCATTTCGACTTGAGCCACGATCCGGCGCGACCGGCCCGGTAGCGCGCGTCGGCGCGCTTGCTGATGATGCCCTCGTAGCCACCGGCGCAGAGTGCCGCGAACAGCTTC
>Ga0335397_10001052_pt1 | contig 37228 bp, 29 predicted proteins | sample MAT04_FD_205740 | JGI IMG/M metagenome (GOLD analysis project Ga0335397, IMG submission 205740) | Freshwater microbial communities from Lake Fryxell liftoff mats and glacier meltwater in Antarctica - MAT-04 (spades assembly) (version 2) ... | reverse complement strand
TTGATGTAAGCCAATTACCCAAAAACCCTCAAGAATTCTTCAATTTTAATAGTAGTATCAAAACCAACGGAAGTTAGAAACTATTATTTGGGATAATCCTGTTTTAAAAATCAACCTTTGCAAACCCTATATTACCCCTATACACACAGGGCATAATCATTTGTTTTGCGCCCACCTGTTTAGCCATCCTTGGCATAAACTGGTAGCCTCTTTCCCTGCTTTTTAATGTGGGGTATCTATACAATTTACCATAAGTAGATATACTTTGATTGCTGATGATTTGCGTACTCCGTTCTTTTTCTATAAAAAGAAAATTTATTTCCCCGCCTGTATTCATCGTACCAAAGGATAAGTAACTATCATCATCGTCATCGGTTTGTTTTTTAAGCACCACATTGCTCCAGTTAAGTTTAAGCGAACTGTCAATACTCATTACTAAAATATTATCATAATAATACCTGGTGCTCCTCGAATTATTAAAATTGTTAAACCGGTTGTACCGGTAATAAGGGCTGTTCCAGTAATAATAATCGTTGTTTAAAGAGTAAGGATTGCCATATAAATAATCCCAGCGGTTCCAGGAATTGTTCGTACCAATTGTTTGTGTTGAATAATCTTCAGCAATCAATACATAACCTCCATCTCTTTTTACAAAAATATTTTTTAAAAATAAATTATCAAAAGCAGTTCGATATTGTCCGGTACTGGTAATTTTTAACCTAAGAGAATCATCAAAGAGATTGAAATATGTTTTTACAGAATCTGTTGCCTTGTTTACGATAGCAGAAAAAAGGCCCTCAATACTGCCTGATCTTTTCTGTTGGTAATAAAAAGAATTAATGATAAAATTATTATTGAGGTTATCTATTTTTATTTGTACGCCATCAATATATTTTTTTTGCAGATTTACAGCATTTGATTTAAAAACATTGGATTTTGCTTTGTTGGTAATCACTTCCAGTTCGCTGATATTTTCTCTTGAACCGGATTGGGTTTCTTTGGTAAAAAAGATGGTGCCATCATTGGTTATTTGAAATGGACTGAACGTTTCCCTTCTCTCGTTAAAAGCTATTACAGAACGGGTACTATCCTGCAATTGAAGAAGATGGTTGTATAATTTAGTAACCACATGAAGCCGGTCATTTTTTTCGTGCATTTTATAAATCAGCACATTTTTTTTATCCCCGCTATAAACAGTACTGAAAATATTACTCCCCGATTGCATACCAACCCTTACAGTATCTATATTGGTAATATCGCCTATCATTTGTCCGTTGGCATTCATCTTAATTGCATCGCAATACACAATCGAATTTCTTTTATACTGGTATACCATTATAAAATAATCGGCATAAGTAATAAAATCAGCGTTTAATATTTCGTCCGGTAATTGTTTCATGCGCTCATTACTCAACTCTTTCATATTTTTATCAAATACCTGTATAATATTTCTCCACCTGATGCTTTTAAACACCAGGAAATTATCTCCCACTTTTCCCAATATTTCGAAATTGGCATCCCGGGCACTTTCATTGTGCACTACAGAATAAGTGATATTTTGCCCTGAAACAGAGGGAGCAAAGAATAAAAATATAATCGAACAAATAAGTAGATGAATTCGTTTCATGTGGTAATATATTTAGATAAATTTACGTAGAAAAAGGCTTGCCGCTTTAGTTTAATTAGTTAAAATAAATGGGTTGTTTAACAATGTGACCCAATATAATAGATACATTTATACCATGCATACGATTTTAATTACCGGGGGAACCGGGTTGGTGGGAAAAACACTCAGCAAATACCTGTTATCAAAAGGATTTAAAGTGATTGTTCTCAGCAGAACAATTCCGAAAACAGCCGCTGATTCAAACATTCAATATGCCACTTGGGATGTAAAAAAACAAACCATTGATGTGGAGGCTTTGCAATTAGCCGACTTTATCATTCATTTGGCAGGCGCCGGGGTGGTAGATAAAAAATGGACCGATGCCTATAAAAAAGAAATTGAAGAAAGCAGGACGCAAAGCAGTAAACTGATTGTAGATACATTAAAAGCACATTCGCATTCAGTAAAAGCCATCATCAGTTCTTCTGCTATTGGATGGTATGGATCAGATAAACAGCCCGGCTTTGCTTTTACAGAAGAAGATCCTGCAGATGACAGTTTTCTTGGGCGCACCTGCCAATTATGGGAAGATAGTATTGAGCCCGCAACAGCCCTTGGCATAAGGGTTTGCAAATTAAGAACAGGGATTGTATTGAGTAATGACGGCGGCGCATTGGCAGAATTTAAAAAACCGATACAAATGGGGGTAGCAGGTATATTGGGCAACGGAAAACAAATAGTAAGCTGGATACATATAGATGACCTGTGCAGGATGTTTCTGCATGCCATTGAAAATGCGTCTATGCATGGGAGTTATAATGCAGTGGCTCCAACACCAGTAAGCAATAAAGAACTTACCCTTAAATTAGCACAACTAATAAAAGGCTCTTTTTATATTTCCCTGCATGTGCCGGTATTTATATTAAAGCTAATGCTGGGCACCAGGAGTGAAGAAGTACTAAAGAGTACCACTGTGAGTTGTACCAAAATAAGAAACGAAGGATTTACTTTTTTATATCCCGGTATAGATGCTGCGCTGGCAGAGCTGAGTAAAAAATCTACCGGTGCTACAGATCAGATTTGATAAACTTTCTCCTGCTGAACCAGATAAAGAACAATAAATAAAACACTGCAAACCCAATAACCAACCAGTAATAATCGGTGGGCAAAACAGATTTTGCCATAGATTTTAACGGATTGTCCGGAAAAGTCAGCAGCCCGTCAGAAGCATTCATAGGCAGGTAATCGCCCATGCTGCCAAGGTCGATGCCATGATCTGCCCGCAGCTTCATACTCCATACATCCAGCAATTGTGAGATAATATTTTCGGCCCCCAGGTAAATAAAATATAGACCAATGGCAAAACCGGTGCGCCTGATGAGTACAGATACCAGCACTGCAATCATATTATATGAAAACGATTTTAAAAAGAAATACCCCACATGATCAAACCCATTTAGGGAAAAATCGGTATCGGAAAATAAAGCAAACACTGCGGCAGTTATTAATACCAAGAGCGTACTGAATATGGAAACAATTAATGCCAACGCCATTTTTACTTCTATAAACTGCTGCCTGCTCCATCCATCTATAATGTTCTGCCTGCTGGTGCGAAAACTAAACTCATTGGTAATTAAAATTATAATAAGCAACGCCGGCAGAATTAATAAAAAACCGGTAGCATAACTGGTGGTTTGCCAGGTATTGCTAAAACTGTAAGGTTTAAAAGCAGCCACCAGCCCTGCAGTATTGATGTTGCCAACTATATTTTTATTTACACTAAATACAATATAGTTGGTAAGTACCACACCCACTACAAAAAATATACTGAGTATTTTAAATGCGGTGTAATGTTTTATTTTAAGCCATTCAATTTTTAATAAGGATTGCATGTTAAATATTTTTTTTTGAATGGATTAGTTAGTGAGTTCAAAGAATTTACTTTCCAGGCTTTTCTTTTTCATATGAAGCTGATTTAGTATCACCCCATTTGTAAAACAAAAAGAATTGATTTCATCCAGCTTTACCTGCCCCTGTGGATAGAATAACTGAATGGCACCATCTTCCCTGTTCTTTTTTGTATAACCGGGTAAACCGCTTAATACATTATCCAGTTGATCGAGGTTTTCTGCTGCCAGCTCTACAATATCTTCGTGAACAAAAATTTCATTTACATTACCCGATGCCATTAAATCGCCCTGTTTTAATATGGCCACATGGGTGCATACTTTTTCTACTTCATCCAATAAATGGCTTGCCATAATAATGGTCTTTCCATCATGAGATAATTTTTTTATGAGTGAACGAATTTCTGCAATACCCACAGGATCGAGGCCATTGGTAGGCTCATCAAAAACCAGCACATCGGGGTTGCCCAGCAAAGCAGCTCCTATGGCAAGCCGTTGTTTCATACCCAAAGAATAAGAACTGAACGGCGAATTTTTTCTTTGAGTAAGATTCACCACTTCCAGTACACGATCAATATCATCCTGCCCACGTTCTTTAATGGCAGCCGTAATTTTTAAATTTTGAACTGCACTTAGGTAGTGATAGAAATTGGGCGTTTCCAGCAAAGTGCCAATTTTTTTTCTATGTGCATCAGCCGGCGCTTCATCAAACAGTTGGTATGATCCGCCGGAGGCTTTTAAAACACTCATTACAATACCCAGCAAAGTAGTTTTACCACTTCCATTGGGGCCTAAAATTCCGAATACACTGCCAGCGGGTACACTAAAACTAATTCCCTTTAATGCTTTTATAGCGCCGTAGTTTTTAGTAAGATTATCTACTGTTAATATAGCCATCTCTTAAAATTAAATTATGGTTCAAGATAACAGATTTTATGTAGCAGCAAAAAAAATAAATTATAAATGGTATTACACGCCAACATGTTTATCGTGCCACACCGAACTAAATTCTCCAACAACCGCACAATTATTTATGTTAAAGGATAATTTATGCAACCTCAAATCATCCACATCTTTTTGCAAAACTTTTCTGTAAAATGGATTTAATGTACCACCCTTGCTGGCAGGAGCTGCTGCAGGATCGTATTGAAAATGCGGATCTACTATTGTACCACGGGGATACATGATTGCCGGAGTGCCTGTTCCTCTAATGTCCAAATTATAGGGATGAACAAGCCCCAGCGTGTGCCCATACTCGTGAGCTGCAGTGGTAGAATTATTGAGCAGGTTATCCAGTTTAAAATAACCGGTATTGCTGCCAATTGCATCTACAAAAGAAATATCAAGCTCAGAAAATTCTTCTACCCTAAAATAATTATTGCGGGGATTGGTATTTTCATAAACCATTTGAGGAGTGAGATACTGCTGCCATTTACCAGTTATATTAAACCATACTTCATACCACACTTTTTTTACCTGCACTTTTGCATGGGGTTCATTCCAATGATCAGCAATATCATTTGCAATTTGCGTACTCAATAGTTCATTGGCTGCATCTCCATACAAAAAAAAGTCTGAATGGATAATGAGTTGACGGCTGCCCGGTAACAGTTCTGCTTCGCCCATTTTATTTAAGATACAGCATGAAATAATCAGTTACTTTCTGGTACAAATGGGCCCTGTCTTTGCCCAGCACATTATGTTCGTGGCCGGGATAAATCAAATAATCTATGGGTATGCCCTTGTCAACACATGCTTTTACAAAGTCTACCGAATTTTGTTGCACAACTACCGGATCCTGCAAGCCATGTATCAGTAATAATTTATCTTTTAAATTGCCCGCTTTTTTTATAAGATTGGTAGCTTCATAACCCTGCGGATTTTCTTCCGGGGTGTCCATGTATCTTTCTCCATACATGACTTCGTAATACTGCCAGTTCATCACAGGGCCACCGGCTACTGCAGCTTTAAAAACCCCGGGATGACTGAGTACAAAATCAGTTGTCATAAACCCACCATAACTCCAGCCAAATAAACCCATCTTTTCGGTATTGACATATGGCAACGATTTAAGATACTCAACAGCACTCAGCATGTCTTCCATTTGTGGTTCGCCGGCGTTTCTAAAGATGGCCTGTTCAAATGCCTTTCCACGGTTATCACTTCCCCTTGGGTCTATCGTATAAACAATATATCCTCTCTGTGCCATGTATTGAAACCAATAATCACCTGCACCGCCATTCCATGCATTCAAAATCATTTGAGCATGCGGACCTCCATACCAATAAACAATTACAGGGTATTTTTTTGTACTGTCAAAATTGGTTGGTTTATATAACCTGCCATACAAATTAATACCCGTTTTATTTTGAATGGTAAAAATGCTAAGGTTGCCCATTGCATAATCTGCTATCGGGTTGGCAGCCTGAAGCATTAATTTTGACTTGCCGGATTTTATCTCAGTTAATTGTATCGTTCTGGGGTTTTGTGCTGTGCTGTAGGTATCCAGTATCGTATTGCCATCGGTGCTTATCTGCACAGTATGCACACCCGAAGCCTGGGTCATTCTTTTTGTTAACCCAGTTTTCAAATTTACATGGTACAAATTTTTTGTGATGGGCGATTCTTCTGTAGAAGTATAAAATAATTTTTCGCCCTTTGCGTCAAAGCCCTTTACTTCCAGCACTTCCCATGTACCACTTGTAAGTTGCTTTATCAGGCTGCCATTTATATTGTACAGGTATAATTGATTCCAGCCATCCCGGTTACTTTGCCATATGAATTGGCCGGGTTTGTTTTTTACAAACAACATAGGCGCCAGTGGCTCTACATATTTTTCATCTTTTTCTTCAAACAATGTTTGTACAAAATCTCCTGTAGTTGCATCGTATTTATTCAGCTTCATGTGATTTTGTTCCCTGTTCAATACGGCGATAAAAATTGATTGATCATCGGGGCTCCAGGTAATGTTGGTAAGGTATTGGTCTGCAGGTTCGCCGGTTTTTAGAAACAATATTTTTCCGGTTGTTGCATTATAAACGCCTACAGTTACCTGGTGACTTTTGTCGCCGGCCATTGGATATTTAATGTTTATATTTTTTGCAGGCCGCTGGCTCCAGTCAATGATGGGGTAATCTGTAACCATACTTTGATCCATCCGGTAAAAAGCAAGTTCATTACCTGAATTGCTCCAAAATATTCCTTTACTTATCCCAAATTCATCCCGGTGAACAGAAGATGCGTATACAATATCTTTACTGCCATCTGTAGTGAGCTGCTTATTTTCGGTGCTGTTTTTGGCCACAAATAAATTATAATTTTCAAGGTAAGCTATATAACCAGCGCTGCTTGCTTCTGCATTTTCTTTTTTGGCAATCGTCTTTGGCATTATCTCCTTTACCTTTCCCGTTACAGGGTTTAGGGCTATCTTACTGCCATCAACAGTCATTATCCAATCGGTGCCTTTATTAAACTGTATAGCCGGCATTGCTTTTAATGCAGTATATCCGGCAGCCATTAATTTTTCGTTTAATTGCGCAAGCGTAAGAAAAACCACTTCTTCTTTTGTTTTAAAATTTCCCCTGATCCATGCATCTGTGTCACCGGTTTTTTTCTGAAAAACATAATCAGCAGTGCCATCAATAAACTGTAGCTGCTTAAGATTTTCCGGTGCCAGGGTAGTTCTGTTTTTTACCATAGCATCTTCTAAAGTGAGCAATTTGTTTTGGGCAGGTGCCGCTACATATATTAGGATAGAAAAAAAGAAAAATAGTTTTTTCATTATTGATTTTTTAGATAACAAATGTAACTGTTTTAGCCTGCCTTCAGTTCACCACACAAAAGGATATGCTGATGGGTAAGTATATAATCAAAATTTATATACCGCTATAGTTAGCAGTTCATCATTCGGGAGCCGTGAGAGGGGATTTTAAAATATTATTTTTTAATAATCCTGTATTGATATTTACATAAAAAATTTATTGTTTATTTGCTTCAACTAAACCTCAACCAACTTATGCCCAACAGCAATTACCTGGATAATGTTTTTTATCCATACGACTTCAGTTTCAGAATCGGTACCCTTCACAATGATTTTACTGCAAAAGATGCCACCGGTATTACCAAGGCTTTTGTAAAACAAAAATTGTTTAAACTTAAAGAGCATGTAGAAGTTTTTTCTGATGAAAACCGCACAGAAATTTTATACAATATCCGTGCAAACAAATGGCTGGATTTTAATACCACTTATTCTTTTACCAATGCAGGAGGCGAAAATGTGGGCAGGCTTGCCCGCAAAGGCTGGCGTTCTTTATGGAAAGCTTCATATGAATTGTATGATGAAAAAGATCAGCAGGATCTTGTAATACAGGAAAAAAATGCATGGGTAAAAGTGATGGATGGATTATTGAACGAAATACCTGTGCTTGGATTATTAAGTGGTTATGTATTTAATCCTACCTATATCGTATCCCGCCCGGATGGTACATTGGTAGCTACATTTGCCAAACAGCCTTCCTTTTTTGGACGTAAGTTTAAACTCACACAGGATGCTGCTTTTGAAAAAGGAGAAGAACAGCGCATACAGTTAGGATTAATGATGATGGCGTTGCTGGAAAGAAGAAGAGGATAATATTTTTACCATAGAAACTTTAATTAAAAATGCTGTTTAAAAAAAACAGCATTTTTAATTATAACCCATAAATTCCCTTTTTATTAAGAAGTATAATGCTGCAAACTGTTGAGAAAAATTCTATTGCCCAATGGCAGGGGGATTGAAGCGGAAAGCCCGCTGAGGACATGAGCGCAGGCTGTGGCGGACTTGCAGCGAAAAGCCCCAACCGCTTTTTAGTAAAGATTAAATGCTGACTGCCGCAAATAAAATTAAGTTATCCTTTTATTAAACCCTTAACCCGGGTGTAATAAATGCTGCACATTTGGAACTATTTCAGTAAAACCATGCAAATCAAATCCTGCCCCTGCTATTGTCAGGTTAAAATATTTGCTTTTACAGGTTCATTAAGCCCAGCCTTACTATGGTGGTATCTATATCGTATCCAAATATGCTTTTTTGCCAGTATGTCTTTAACGGCTTCCGTAAGTATGGTGCTCATGGTGGCCGGCTCAAAACCGTCTTAGTCTTTTACAAGCAATTTCGGGTTGGTTTTGCGGACCAAATCGGTTAAAATGTATTGATAAAAGTCGATTATAAAACTACCGGTTACACTGCTTGGGTTGGCCATGTGTTGCCCCAACTGTGGTACCAGCAATTCGGCCATTAGTTTTATAATATGCCTTGGCGTGCGGAACTGTCCGTTTTTTCCGGCGGTAGCAATTTCACTAAAGAGCATCTCATACACATCACCCAGTGTATCCTGAAAAGCATGACCGCCGAGGGTTGCATCTTTTTCAATTTCTTTAAAAATATCTTCCACAATATTGATGGCAGAAACCAGTAATGCTGCTTTGGGCATAATGAACACGGCGTTGGCCATATGTGTGGTAAAACTATCGGAACTATAATTTGTTTGATTGTTTTGATTGTTATGATTTTTTTGGGTGTTTGATTATTCTTTTTATTATCAATCACATTAATCATTGAATCAGGTGAATCATAGTGCAGACGATTTATTTCTTTTAAAAAAGGAAACACTTTTTTTTGCACATGCAGCAGCATTTCATCGGCTGGCTTGTGTTTAAAACACTCAAGCGCAATTCGTTTTTATCAATGGTTTCTGTACTGCCCGGCACGGTAAATTTGCCATTGAACCGGCTGGTAAATTTTTCGCCGGTAAGCGCTGCATCCTTTTCCCATTTGGCTTGCAGGTCATCCAAACGTTTCATAAAAATGAGGTAGGTAATTTACTTAATGGCGGTTAAAGGGATTGGCAATAACGCCTTCCCAGAAGTTTTGCCAGAGCTTATCTATGAGTGATTTTAGTGTGCTGTTGTTTTGGCTTATATTTTATTCTTCAATTTTTTTTGTAAAGCCTTTCCTTTTTTGGTAAGGCGGTATTTTTGGTTTTTACTTTTTGGTTTATCGGGCAATGTCATTTCAATGAATTCCTTATTCATTGCTTCATTGATATATGCCTTTCTGAAATAGTCACGGTTGTTTATAGTCAGTTTTTCCTGTAGTTCATCCCTTGTCATCGCTCCCTCCATTACAGCTACCAGTTGTTCAACTTGCATGGTATCATGCATGGTATCTTGCATGGTATCATGCATGGTATCATCAGGGGTAAAAGGGGCAATGGGAGCTAATAAACCATTTTTTAATGACAGTCCTTTTTGAGTTAATTTATAGAGCTGGTTAGGATGGTTGGGGGTTTCAGGGATAGTAGGTTCAATATAACCATCTGCTAATGAGGCTGTGAGGTAATTTTCCCGGAAAGATGGTATATGTTTTAAACCGAGCAAGTCCATAAGTTGCTGCCTTGAATTTATTGCTTCAGCAACAAAAACCAGCCGTTTAACCAGTTCAGTAGCTTGGTCGGTAGGTTGGTCGGTAGCTTGGTCGGTACTTGCATGGTAGGTTGGCCGGTACACTATTATTTTAAATTCCTCCTCCTGAATAAACTCAGGGATTTTTAATCCGGCTTGTACAGCAATACGAAGCATGTCTGCTGTGCCTGTACCCAATCTTTCAATATAACCTGCCAGGTACATGGGCTGTGCCAGCAGTGGATTTGCAGGAACAGAAGTGTGCAGTTGTTTCAATTTTTCAGTCGTCCAGCCCAGGGGTAAAGAACCGGGGTTCCAGATTTCTAACCGGTCTTTAAATAACATTACCTGTACACTTGCATTGCTGGTATAATCCCGGTGAGCAATGGCATTTACAATGGCTTCTCTAATTACTTCTTTGGGAATTTCGTAGCTACCGGGTATTTGTGTTTGTTGAGAACGGGTGCCAATGGCATAATCTAATTTAGAAAGTACAAAATCAACCGCCTCGTCCACCAATTCAAAAACTGTTCCTTTAAAAACTTTGTAAGAGGGTATTGGCTTTTCCACGATGGTACCGTGGAAGGAAGCACAGCGAACTTCTGAATTAATAAAAAAGCGTTGCGGGTGTTTTCCAAATAGCAGCAGCGCTGCATTGCTGATACGATGATGCTGCACCAGGTTGAGATGCGTAAGAATTTTTTCTGTGGGTTCAGATTCATTTAAAGGGAAGCCTCTTTTTGATTGTGCAATACGAACAAACTGTTTCACTTTCTCATCATCTATATCAGCGGGTTTTGCCTGCTCATTAAAACTGGCATCAAATGGCCCGACACGAATAATTTCTTTTTCTTCCAGGTATCTTACCAATGCGGCATACACAGATAATTTTAATTCATCAACAGTGGTAAACTTTTTTCGTACCAATACATCCTGTACTTTAGAAATAAACTTCACTTCTTTAGGATGCCGTTCATTGTTTTTATGTGCAGTTAAAAATACCAACCTGGTTTTATGATGTTTGGTGGCATGATTGAATTCCAGTTCGGTGGGTGAAATACCGGCTGCATTTTCTGAGCCATATTCTTTTCCTAATACTCCTACATAAATATCGCTGTGTTCCACTTCACGCAGATATAATTCATCTGCCCGCTGATCCACGGCAGGCAACAACTCAAAAAGAAAAGGTTCAAAGAATTTTCCGAGCAAAGGATCAGCATTTATATATTCGTGCAGGGCTTTGCGTTCGGCAGAAAGTTCTACCTGCACACTGCTGATGAATATTTTTTTCTTTGCCATAATTGCCTGAACAATGATTTGTCTGATTATTTGATTTAGTATGATTTTTTTATAAGTTTCATTACTCTTTTGAACTGCAAACTTTTGCTACAAAATTTATCAGCAATCCAATTTGCATTTTGAATGCTAATTGATGGCCGGTATAGGGTGTTTCCCGTTCTTCAACAACTGTCAAAAAAAATGATGATGCACACATAAACCGCCTCATCATTTCTGCAGATGAAACCCTTATATATTTTGGATGCAGATGAATGCGATCGGTTAAAATTTAGCTGGTGCTGAGACCTTTCGACCGGGTGGCCGGGTTTAAATTAATTTCTCAATGGCTTTCCGGATTTCAAAATACTTTGAATCCTTTCCAGCGTTTTCTTTTCGGCCGTAAGGCTTAGAAACGCTTCTCTCTCCAGGTCCAGCAGGTATTGCTCGCTCACCAAACTTTGTTCACTAAGATCGCCGCCACACATTACATAGGCCAGTTTTTTGGCTACAGTTACATCATGATCGGTTGCATAATTTCCCCGCCACATGCCATTGATACCTGCATGTAACGCACCCAATGCAGAGCGGCCCAATACTTTAATATCATTGCGCTGAACCGGCATTATATATCCATCTTCAAACATGCTGATAACCGCCTGTTTTGCTTCTGCAATTCTGCGGCCCGGGTTTACACAAATTGCGTCTATCCCTTTGCGGTAGATACCCATTTCAAAAGCTTCGTGAGCTGAAGTAGCCACTTTTGCAGTTGCAATAGTTAAGAACCGGTTTTGCAGTGTGATCGTTTCCGGCTCACCACTGTGCAATTCATCTGAGGCACGCAAAACAAATTCTTTGGTGCCACCACCACCGGGAATAACGCCTATCCCTACTTCTACCAAACCGGTATAGGTTTCTGCAGCAGCAATTACTTTATCGGCATGCAAACAAATCTCGCAACCACCACCAAGGGCAAGGCCATGTGGCGCCAGCACAACCGGTATGGAAGAATAGCGCACCCTCATCATGGTATTTTGAAACATGCGAATAGCCATGTCTATCTCATCATAATCCTGCTCTATGGCCAGCATAAAAATCATTCCCACATTGGCACCTGCACTAAAAAGGGAACCATCATTGGCAATAACCAATCCTTTATATTTTTCTTCTGCAAGCGAAATGGATTTTTGAATTCCTTCCAACACTTCGCCGCCAATACTGCCCATTTTAGTGTACCATTCCAGCCCCAACACATCATCTCCTAAATGATATGTGCGGCAGGCACTGTTTTTCCAAACGGTTTCATTTGCAAAATTTTTCATTACAATAAATGCTTCTCCGCCTGGCAATGCTTTATAATTTTTGCTGTTTACGTCGTAGTATAAGCGCTTACCGTTTTCTACTTTGTAAAATGATTTTACACCTGCTGCAATCATATCATCAATCCATGGAGCCACCGTATAACCTGCAGCCTTCATAGCTTCGGTTGTTTTAGCTACGCCCATTACATCCCAACTTTCAAAAGCACCGATCTCCCAGCCAAAGCCGGCCATCATGGCATCATCTACCCGGTAAACTTCATCACTTATTTCGGGAATGCGATGAGAAATGTAAGAGAACAAAGCATAATGAAACTGGCGATAAAAATCTCCGGCCTTATCTGTACCATTTACCAAAACTTTTAATCTTGAGTGTAAGTCTTCAATTGGCTTTGCTGTTTCCAGGGTTGCAAATCTTGGTTTTTTGCGGGGCTCATATTCCATTGTTTGCAGGTTGAGCACCTGTATATCTTTAGATCCGTCTGCGCCTTTTATTTTTTTAAAGAAACCCTGGCCTGTTTTATCGCCCAACCAATTATTCTCCATTATTTTATTTAACCAGGCAGGAATATTGAACAGTTCTTTTGCCTCATCATTGGGGCAGTTTTCAAAAACACCTTTTGCCACTTTTACCAATGTATCTATTCCCACCACATCTGCTGTGCGAAAGGTGGCAGATTTTGGCCTGCCAATTACAGGGCCGGTGAGTGCTTCTATTTCATCAATGGTTAACTGAAGTTTTTCCATCGTATTCATGATGGCCATCATCCCAAAAACACCTATACGGTTTGCAATAAATGCAGGGGTATCTTTTGCCAGTACGGTGGTTTTACCCAAAAACAAATCGCCGTAGTTCATTAAAAAATTCACCACTTCAGGGTCTGTATGCGGTGTAGGAATAATTTCCAGCAAACGCAAATAGCGGGGCGGGTTAAAAAAATGTGTGCCGCAAAAATGTTTTTTAAAATCTTCGCTTCTTCCTTCTGCCATCATGTGAATGGGAATTCCGGAGGTGTTGGAAGTAATCAATGTTCCGGGTTTGCGGTATTTTTCTACTTCTGTAAAAACAGATTGTTTAATATCCAGCCTTTCTACTACTACCTCGATAATCCAGTCTACACCGGCAATATCTTTCATATTATCTGTAAAATTTCCGGTGGTAATTTTCTTAATTACATCTTTATGATATACCGGAGAAGGATTTGATTTGATGGCTGCTGTCAAAGCATCGTTTACAATTTTATTCTTTTCTGCCGGCTTAGCATTTTCGGGTAAATCCTTTGGAGCGATATCCAGTAAAAGGACCTGTAATCCTATCCCTGCAAAATGACAGGCTATACGGCTACCCATTACGCCACTGCCTAAAACGGCTACTTTTTTTATTGTACGATTACTCATCATCATAAAAAATTTAATGATGGTCAGAAGGAGACCATCGGACCAGGAAAATATTAGTTAGTTAAACAACTATTTCTAAAAATCGAAGTTAGTAATTTTAAATTAGGGGCAAAATAAAAAAAACTCCAATGATAATTCATTGGAGTTTTTACCTGGTTCATTTATTTGTTACTCTACAAAATATTCACTGCCTGCAGCGTTTATATAGCCTACTTTACCATTAAAAGTCTTTATCAATAAATAATTTGTTCCTTCTATCACCTGGATATCACTGTATTTTGGTGCTACCATTCTGCGGTCGGTATAATAGTAGCCTCTCATATTATCATCCCCGGTTAAAATAAAACCGCCCTTTCCGTCATAAATAATATCAGAATAGCCCATAGTCATGATATCATTATTGTCGGGATCTTTTATATAAGTTTTACCGCCCCTTTTTACAATAATATAATCTTTACCATCGGCTGCCAGCACAGAAAACACCCTGCTGTTTTCAGGTAAAATACGCATCTGCCCTTTTCCGCTAATGATACCATACATTCCTCCCTGGCTTACTTCCAGGTACGGTGATGATGCTCTTACCAGTTTAATGCTATCAAATTCAAAAGGAACAATGGTTTCAAATTTTGAATTAAATACACCATAGCGGTTATTTTTAATAGCCACATAATAAGTTTCATCACTATTGCTCATTTTATAATCGTCTATAATCTTATCAAATAAGCCTGCACTATTGGGAACAGAATAGGTTTTTTCTTTTATGACCGTTTTAACCGGTATCCTGTTTTGAACTACGCTATTCTCAGCTATTGCAGGGCATTTAGGCATTCGGGCCCCTTTGGTGTTAATGCATATTTCGTATCCATCTGTTTTTAATGAAGCACCGGCAAACAAAATAGAATCTCCACCCTGTTTTCCTGCCCTTGGCATAAATCCTTTACGAAAAGATTTGGCCACTGTAAATTTTGCCGGAATAACCATTTTTCCGGCCCTGTTTATATAACCATACTTGCTGCCTGATTTTACTGCTGCATACCCTTCTGAAAACCACGCTGCCTCAGCGTACTTTGGGGCAATCACAACTTTATTATCCGGGCTTGCGTATCCCCATTTGTCGCCCTGGCGATAAGGTATAAGTGATAAATCAATTTGTTGAGCAAAAGAGTGAATGGAAAACACCATTATAACGGCTATGAATAAAAGCTTCTGTTTCATAATTTACTGGTTTTAATTCATTGATATATATGCAAATAATTAACCAAAAACAGCTTCATATCTATTGCTGTATCATATGTTTATTTGCAGAAAACCATATCAGGAAAACAATACTACTTTTACATGGGTATCATCTAAAAGTATTTTATAAAAAACATTTGAAACCAGGCTGATATTTGAGTTATCAGTCCATTTAAGGATGGAGTAATTGGGGAAATATTTCTTCAAAACGGGATATTGAAAATAAAAGCCCGATAATGCAGAAACTTTATACTGCTATAGGGCCGATGTTATGCTATCCAGGTGTTTGATTAGTTCGAACTGACCGTTAACTCAAAAATATGCGAAAGTTTTAGGTAGCAAAAAACTTTCGTAAATACAACTCTCAAGTTTAAGTTTGCGTTTATAAATTTAAAAAGTCTCCATCAACGATTAATAATTTTGTTCCATTAGTTGATATTGAACGATGAGAACTTTGTTCGTCTGAAACTATATATGTCATTCCTTTTTTTATGCGTACTGTTTCAGCGTTTTTTAATTCGCTTTCAAATTCTCCTTCTAAACAATAAACAATGTGTCCTTTTTGGCACCAATGGTCAGCAAAATAATTTTCAGAATATTCTACAATACGTACACGAATTCCACCAATTTGAATAGTCTGCCAAAATGATGTTCCCTTCTCTCCTTTATGTTCTGTCTTCTCAACAGTTGTCCAGTCAATTGTCTGAAATGGTATTTTGTCCATAGTGTCGTTTTTTACGCTTGGCCGCATATTGCCAACCCGTATTGTGCGTCTGTACTTGTCAAGCCACGTTATTATTTTTCTTAAATAATTGACTAATGCTTATTACTGTCGGAATTAATAAAAGTCCTAATATTAATGGTAAAAACCAAAATCCTAATCCGTTTGCCACACCAATTGTTGTCAAGTAGGTAAAAAGAATTATCAAGGAAAAGATTAACAGAATTGTCAACTTTAAAAATCGCAACATTCTTGTTGCAATAGTATATTGTTTTTGAGCATTGTCCTCAGTTATTTTTGTCATATAGTTAAAAATGTGAGGATACTTATTTAGTTCTGTTAAGCCAAAATATATTACTGTCGCAAGTATAGGTAAAATTAAAATTGTCAATTTGTTACCATAATCGTCAGCTTGTCCCGAAACATTAAAATGGGTTGGAATTGTTTCAGGCAATTTTATAAATGTATAAAATGTTAAACCCCACATAACAACTAAAAATATTTTACCCGTCAACTCTAATTTTTTGTCAAGTTGAGAAAGTGTAAGTTTTATTTTAGGTCTTGTTTCCATTTTTATATTGTGTGCCAAATAGATTTGTGTGTATGAAACATAACTTAAAAATATGCGAAAGTTTTCACCCCCTGAAAAAGAAACAATTTTTTAAAATGTCATGAAATTATATAATTTCTACTATTGTTGCTTTTGTATAAAATATTCGCAAGTCTTTAGCCGGCGGCATTAAAAAGTTGTAGTGTGGCATATTAAGAAAGGTTAAGACCAAGAGTGGAAGAAACTAAGCTTTAATTTCTTTACCGTTGGGCAAAACGAATACTTAGTTATTACCGGTAGTTGCTATCTGTCCACCATGAGAAGTTATCCGAAATAATAATTTCATTCTTTTCATAGTGTAGCGTCGTCTTCATTGGAATAGTCCTGAATTGCAAATTGTATTTATTTGCAAGCTGCCGTATTTCTGGTGTGTCGTCATATGTCAGCATGAACTTTCCTTTTAGTTGAGACGTAAGCCCAAATAATCTTTCATGGTCTATGGCAAAATATGTGTAGAGACGTTTGCCGGCAATTGTGTATGGTGGGTCTATAAAAAAATAAGCACTTTTGTCATTTAAGTTTTGTTCTAAAACTTCAAAAGCATCACCTGCAATAAACGTTATCTTGTCTTTAATGTAGTTGATTGCAAGTATTCTGTCACGCAATGTTTTTGGATACCAACGGGAAGTAATCCCTTTGCCATTCTCACCATTTTTAATCATTCCAGAACCTTTAGCAAGAATGCCTCCATGAAAAACTCTATTTTTTAATATTGTACAAAATGCAATGTCCTGTAGTTTTTTGTCTGGGTTCTCTAATTCAGTTTTTACGTTTGCATATGTGAGGTCATAAGAATAAATTTTATCTGCAAGCCATTTATTTTTGCCATTTAAAATAACTTCCCAAACCGCAGCAATTTCGTCGTCCATTTCAACCATCGTAATGTGTTCAGCCATTTTTTCAAATGCTGCCGTCAAACTAACAATGGCACCACCTGCAAAAGGTTCAATTAATTCCTTTGCAATTTTGCCTTCTTGTTTTAGCCATTGCCTAACAGTCGGAATTAACCATGTCTTGCCTCCTGGATAACGAAACGGACTGCGTTGCGGAACAGATGCAACATTAGTGATTGATTGTGTGTTTTTTTGTTCGCCAATACCGAACATAGTCATTTGATTTTTCATTCTACAACTATGTTTTCAAGGTTATCAATATCTGAAGCTCCTGCTCTTTTGGCATCAAGTTTCTTCTGTAGCATTTCAGTGAATTGGCTAATAGAACCTGCCTCAAATTTGGCTATTTGTTCTAATGCACTTTCAAATTTTGTATAAACAACTCTTTGAAGTTTAAGAGATAAAGTTTTTGCTTTTTTGTCTGGAACAAGTTCGTAAAGGAAGAATGCAAAATCAGATTGGGCTTTGTCAAATTCTGGAAGAGAAGGCAGCGTATTATAAAAACTCGTCTGAAGTGCAACAACTTGCTTTTTGTTCCATTGTTTCAAGATTGAGCCTTTCGCAATTATTTGTGGGATTAGCCTTTTTCGTGATGATGAAAGATAATCAGGTTTTGGATATTTGAATGCCTGCGTCCAGCTAAAGTCAGGTGTTTGGTTTTCTAAATATGCCGTGAAAGGCCCTGTCAAATTACCGGAAATGTAAACAGCCTGAACTTCCAATGAACCAAAGTCCAAAACACGGCCTTTGTCATCATAAGAAACTAAAACATAGTCAATATTGCCTGCGGATTTGCAATGCTTGTCCTTAAGCCTTACTTCGCCAACGTGTGTCCATGTAGCCTTACCGTCAAAAATAAAATTTGCAGCATCACTAATGATAGTCCAATCTTCTCTAAACCGTATCGGGCAAATGATTACTTGTTTTTCTTTCTGATTTAGGCTGCAAACTCCTAATGGAAACTCTATACTGTTTTTTGTGCAGTTTGAAACGATGTTATTATATGGACATAGTTTATTATTCCGATAGCGTTTTGCTCTATCGCTTTCATTGTCAATAGGAAAGCCGAAAACTTCACCTAAAGGTTGTAAATCTTTTATCTCCAAACTCATTTATCAAAAATAGTAAATATTGCCCGTCTTTGGGTCTGTCAATGGAAGGAATGTTGATAGTCAGCAGGGGGCTCATGCAATTTCCGGTCATTCAATAATATGTGATAGTTTTCACTCCCTGAATAAAGTAACAATTTTTTTAAATCTCATGAAATCATATAATTTCTACTACAGTTGCTGTTGTGTAAAATATTCGCAAGTCCTTAGCCGGCGGCGTTAAAAAGTTGAAGAGTAGCACATTAAGAAAGGTTAAAACCAACAGTGCAGAATAATTAAAAGCCCATCAAACACTTTAATTGCGGGCTTTTTTATGTGGGACTTTCGGCAATTGTTCTTAATGTTGTGAATCGCCCGACTATTTTGAATTATCTCTTATTTTGATTGTTTTCTTTAAATAGTCGTAAAAATCTTTTATGTATGAGTCAGTGAAATAACTTGATTGAGATGCATCACTAAGCTTCAATCTATATTCTCCTTGTTCAGTATGCGAAATAATATCTATATCGTAAACATCACCGTAAGCATGATGCGAATTGGATATTTGTAATGTTATGGAACTTGTTTTGTAATCATCATTATTGAAGTATGTTCTATTAAGACCTTGCTTTCCCAATTTTTTAAATGTTCCAACAATCGGTAAAAGTGAATCCAATTGATTAGCATAAATAGGATAGAAGCCAGTTTTGATATTATCTTTTGTAAAACTGTCAGTATAAATCGCAGGTTTATTATTTGCCCTGTCTAAGAGAACATATTTTTTTTGCGCAAAACAGAAAGTAGATGATAGTATTAATAATAATGTAATGATGATTTTCATATACTTTCTTTTAGATCACTATTTTGCAGCAACTTCACTGCCAATTTTCAATACTTTATCGTCTTTATCAATTACCAATGAGATCATATATCCTGTGGCCTGCCATACACAGACTTTTCCACCGTCAGGAAGGTTTCTAATTGCGCTGTATTTACCAACTTTTGAAACAAGTTGATTTAATTGCATCCCATTCATATTGCCCAATGCTTTGAATTTTTTTGCAAGTGCATATCCAGGCATTCTTACTACAAAGTGAATAATCAAATAAAGAAAGAGTCCGCCTAAGACGATTGGGATTATTTGCATGAGAATAATTTTAGTTCTTATTTCTAAGTAATTAATATATGAATTCATTTAGAATTATAAATGCTTATGGAGGTTGTCGCCCACTCAAAAATATTCGAAAATTTTCACTCCTTTAAATAGTAACAATTTTTTTAAAGACTTTGACCTTTGCTTTTGACTTTTGACTTTTCACTTTTCACTTTTCACTTCCCCCCTAACTCACCCCACTCCCATTCCCTACAGCCTCATCGGGGTTTACAAATTGTAATTTACCTTCTGCATCTTCTGCCATTAAGATCATGCCATTACTTTCTATACCTCTCATTTTTCTTGGCGCAAGATTGGTTACAACAGTCACCTGTTTACCCACAATCGTTGCCGGATCAAAATGCAATGCAATGCCGCTTACAATCGTTCGTTTTTCTGTGCCAAGGTCTATTTCCAGCTTTAGTAATTTATCTGCCTTAGCCACTTTTTCGGCAGCAGTGATGGTTCCAATTTTCAATTCTATTTTTGCAAAGTCTTCAAATTGAATTTCGGGTTTTGCAGGAGTTGACTCTGAGGCCTCGCTGGTTGTTTCCATAATTGTGTTGACTGGTTTTATAAGACCTGCTTTTAATTTTTCTACCTGTGCAGCTATTTCTTCGTCTTCTATTTTTCTAAATAATAATTGTGGCTCCCGCAGGCTGTAGCCTACGCTCAGGAGGTTAATTTTACCGGCGTTTTGCCAATCCAGCATTTTTTCTACCACCTTCATCATGCCAATCATTTTCTTAGCCGTAATCGGTAAAAATGGATTGATCAAAATAGCAAGGTTGGCTGTTAACTGCAGGCAAAGGTGCAGGCAGTTATCAATACTTTTTTGAGCGGCCACCTGTTGTTCACTTCGTTGCTCTCCTGCTTCGGAGGGGTTGGGGGAGGCTTGCCTGGCCACAATCCAGGGCTCTTTTTCCTGCATGTAACGATTGCCTTTGCGGCTCAGGTCTATCACTTCAAAGAGGGCATCTCTAAATTTAAATTCTTCCAGCAATGCTTTTACTTTTTCCGCAGTGTTGCTGATGTCTGCTTTCAATGCACGGTCCCTATCATCCAGGATGTCCATGTGCAGTGTTGGAACTTTACCCCCACAAAGTTTGTGCATCAGCACCCAGGTGCGGTTTACAAAGTTGCCAAAAATACTTACCAGCTCACTATTGTTCCTGTCCTGAAAATCTTTCCAGGTAAAATCATTGTCTTTTGTTTCGGGTGCATTGGCACACAACACATACCGCAGCACATCTTCGCAGCCGGCAAAATCTACCAGGTATTCATTTACCCACACAGCCCAGTTGCGGCTGGTGCTCACTTTTTCTCCTTCAATATTTAAAAATTCATTGGCAGGTACATTGTCGGGCAATACGAAACCACCATGGGCTTTTAGCATTGCCGGAAAAATAATGCAATGAAATACAATGTTGTCTTTTCCTATAAAATGTACCAGCTTGGTATCTTCTTTACACCAATAGTCTGCCCAGTGTGGCGTAAGTTCTTTGGTGGCGCTGATGTATCCAATGGGCGCATCAAACCATACATACAATACTTTTCCTTCGGCATCGGGTAGCGGCACTTTAATACCCCAGTTACTATCCCTTGTCATCGCCCGGCTTTGCAGGCCGGTATCCAGCCAGCTTTTACACTGTCCATACACGTTGTTTTTCCATTCCTTATGTCCTTCTATGATCCACTCTTTTAACCATGGTTCATAATCCTGCAATGGAAAATACCAATGCTTTGTGGTTTTTTTTACTGGCACGGCATCGCTCAGTGCACTGCGTGGGTCTATCAATTGCTCAGGCGATAAAGCACTGCCACATTTTTCGCACTGGTCGCCATATGCATTTGGATTAGCGCAAACCGGACAGGTGCCTACAATATAGCGGTCTGCTAAAAAAGTTTTAGTACTTTCATCATAATACTGCTCAGTTTCTTTTTCTTCAAACAAACCATCGTCATACATTTTCTTAAAAAAAGCTGAGGCCGTTTCATGATGCACTTTGTTGGAGGTACGTGAATAAATATCAAATGATATTCCCATTTGCTGCATACTCTCTTTAATAATTGCATGATACCTGTCAACCACCTGCTGTGGATTGATGCCTTCCTTCATAGCCCTAATGGTGATGGGCACACCATGCTCATCGCTGCCGCCAATAAATTTCACATCTCTCTTTTGTGCACGCAGGTATCGCACATAAATATCTGCAGGCAGGTAGCAGCCGGCCAGGTGACCAATATGTACGGGGCCATTGGCATAGGGAAGGGCTGCGGTAACGAGGTATCTTTTTGGATCTTGTATCATAATTTTATTTAACCGGCTGCAGATTCATTGGGCGACATCGTTGTGTCACTCTCTTGTACTGCATACCATTAGGCAACAAGTGCATTCTGCAAAAATATCAAATGAATTGCCAATACCGAAATTTGAGTAAATTCATCGTATGAAGCGTAAAGATTTTTTATCATCTATTATCCCTGCGGCAGTATCTATTAAAGCCATTTCGCTTGATATGGAGGAATCAGAAAAAAAATCAACCATTCCCCCATATCTTAAAAAAGGCGATACCATTGGCATTACCAGCCCGGCCGGATATATTATTTTGGAAGATATTCAATCTTCTATCAACAAATTGCAGGAATGGGGATTTAATGTAAGCATCGGCAATACCATTGGAAAAAGAGATTTTAGTTTTGGAGGAACAGATGCAGAAAGGCTGGCCGACCTGCAACAAATGCTGGATGACAAAAACATTAAAGCCATTCTTTGTGCCCGTGGCGGATATGGAGCAGTGCGTATTGTAGATAAAATAAACCTGGATGTTTTTAAAAAATATCCAAAATGGATTATTGGCTTCAGCGATATAACGGTGCTGCATAGCCACATCAGCAGGAATGCCAATATTGCCAGCATACATTCTAAAATGTGCAACAGCTTTCCCTCCGACTGGAGTATTGCCGAGCCCATTCAAATAGCAACCATTGAAAGTATACGGCAGTGCCTTGTAGGAGAAAAGATAAAATATCAAACAACTCCTAATGTAAATAACAGGATTGGCAAGGCAACAGGTTTATTGGTTGGGGGTAATTTAAAAACACTGGAAAGCCTTGCAGCAAGCTGCAGCGATATCAACACAAAAAATAAAATCCTTTTTGTAGAAGATACGGGCGAATACCTCTACAGCATCGATCGTATGTTTTGGAACTTGAAACGAAGTTGTAAACTTTCGCAATTGAATGGACTTATAATTGGGGGATTTAAAATTAAAAAAGATGATGTGGGCGAAGAATATGGAAAAACGCTGGAAGAAATAGTGTTGGAAAAAGTTAAAGAATACAATTACCCGGTTTGTTTTGATTTTTCTGTTGGTCATCAGAAAAATAATTTTGCATTAAAATGCGGAGTTGCGCATCAACTGCATATAACAGAAAATGCAGTCAGCTTTTTAGAGGTTGATTAACCTTATGCCGGCTGCATTTTCTATTTTAAATTGAATTGGTTTTTATCTGATTAAAATACTCGTGCCTTTTTCATATACTGGTAATTTGGTTACAGGATGTACATAACTTAACTGCCACACATAAGTTCCGGTTTGTGCAGGCGCTCCTTTATAAAAACCATCCCAGCCCGATACTGGGTTACTGGTAGAGAATAATAATTGTCCGAACCTGTTATAGACTCTTAGAGAAAAATTAGTGGCCAGGTCTGCATTGATAGCTTTGAGTTTATCATTCACACCATCACCATTGGGAGTAAATGCACCGGGTACTTTTATCAGGCAGTTATCCAACACTTTTATAAACACCTCATCCTGTGCTGTGCAACCATTATTATCCACAGATAACCGGTAGGTATTGGAAACTGCCCCAGTAATAATTTTGGAATTGACAGCACCGTTACTCCATAAATAAGTATAGCCCATTGTTGGCGCTACACCTATCTCTGCCGTTATACCAGGGCAAAATATTTTATCTTCCCCCAAATTAAATACAGGTACCTGGTACACCTGGGTAGAAACTCTGGAAGTAATAGCGCCGCAAAACTTATCTGTAGCCACAAGACTAACAGTATAATTTCCTTGTGCAGCATAACTAAAACTAAATACAGGTTGATTTTGGGCTGTAACTCCATTTCCATTGTCCCAACTATAACTGCTGATATTTGCCGGTAATTGTGCAGTTAATAAAACGGACTCTGCAGAACAATAGCGGGTATTTAGTCCTGCAAAAATGATCTGCGGAATTGGCGTAACAAAAACCACTTTGGTAGCCGTATCAATACATCCATGAATATTACCGGCTATTAATTGAATCGTATAAGAGTTACTGGCTGCATAAGAATGGGCGGGTGGAGTTTGGCCGGAAAACTGTGTATTATCTCCAAACAGCCATTGATATTGTAAATTATTACCGGTAGATGTATTGGTAAAATTCAATGCGCTATTCATGCATACGGTATCAGCACTCTGTATAAAATCTGCATTAAGTGCATTGTCGAGTGTGAATGATCTTAGCAAGGTATCGGTGCACAATCCGTTTGACACAATCAATTGTACCGTGGCAGTAACTGTAGATACAGGAAAAGTATGAGACGTAGTTTGCCCTGTAGCAGATGTGCCATCACTAAAATTCCATGTCCATGAATTGATGCCGTTACCTCCGGGATGAGCAAGAAGAATAGTATCCATTACACAACCAAACTGCAACTGGCTGCTGAATGCAGCAGATGGACTTCCCAATACATTAAAGGCAATAGTCTCTGATGTATTTTGTGCAGCAAAACAAGTATCCAAAACACTGTTTCCATCTGCACCTGATACATTATTTAATGTATAGTTTCCAAAAACATTTATCGGTTGAGATAATTGTAAGAGCAACCAGTTGGTATATCCATTGCTGCAGGTTACATCAGTTGTTACTCCTGTTACGATTACTGCTGCAGGCCCTGTGATAGAAAATTCTGATCCGTTTGCATTTACACTGCTGCAACTGACAGGCTTGCTGTAAAAAACTTTTATAACCGACGGACTGCACCTGTCATACTGCAATGAGTCAAACAAAGGTGCAGTTGCCTGGGTAGTAACAAATGGCCTGATGATATTTACAGGCATAAAAGAAAAGCAACTATCACTGATCGTATTTCCATCTGTACCATTATTAATATTCACATTAAAATTACCTGCAGGTAAATTACCGGAAAGATTAAGCGTTACCTGGCTTACTAAACCATTTGTTGTACAGTTGCCTGCAATCCCGGTAACAGTAAGGGCTCCGGGTGTTATTGAAAACTCATTGCCAATTGCTGACAGTGAATTACAGGCAATGGGTTTGTCAAAATTAACTACCACTTTAAACGGTTTACATTCATCAAAAACAATTGATTGAATGGCAGGAGCTGCAGTTGTTTGATTGATTACAAAAGGAAAATTATATCCGGTTGGCAATGATGCGCCGCAGGTATCTGTTAATGTATTTCCATCAGATCCGTTATTAACAACTAATTGATAATTTCCAAAAGTCAATGGATTTTGTAAAACAAGTTGTATCGTATCGGTATATGTGGCCCCGGAAGAACAATTAGAAATAACTGATAATATCGTATTGCCTGCAATTAAAAATTCTGAGCCAGTTGCTGTAATGGTATTACATAAAACCGGGTTGTTTAATGCTACTTTTAAAATATTAGGAGCGCAACCAGTATAAGAAATATTGCTAACAGATAATGGATTTTGCATGGGCACTGCAAATGCAAAAGATGTTGCTGCCGGCATGGCTGTTTGACAAACATCCAGTAATGTATTAGCATCGGTACCATTATTTACTACCAATTGATAATTTCCGGCAGGAATTGGATTTTGAAATGCAATCGTTAACTGGTTAAAAGCGTTGGACCCGGTACTACATGCAGAACTAAGACCGGTGATAACATGGGTACCATTTGTAATAGAAATTTCTGATCCTGCAGCAGTTAAACTGCTGCATAAAATATCTTCAGAAAAAGTTACCCTTAATAAAGAACTATTGCATCCAACAATACCCACATTGGTTATAGATGGTGGCTGATTATTGGTAAGTACCGCAGTACCACCGGTAAAAATCAGGTTATACCCCAAACCGGAGTTTGACCAGTTTGTAACCATCAATAAATAATCATTGCCTGCAATTAAAGCAGGCATTCGGTTAAATTGCGATCCGGGTGCACCACCTGCACAATTTACATCCAAAGTGCCTGCGGCTGTGCAACCGGTGGCACCGGTAATGGCACTTAGATTTAGCGAAACCCGTAAATTGGTTGTAAGTACATCCTGCGGATTGCGCCCGGTTATATCCATTAATTGCCAGTCGTAATCGTCTGCAGCGGAAACGGGAGAAATTAAAAATCCAAGAGGCCCTGATTGATAACAGTGAAACCTGTACCATACAGAATTACTGCTGGTAACAGCATCGGAACAACCACCAAATGGCAAATCAGGAGCCGAACAAGAGGGCACATTGGCCTGTGGAAATGTAAGTGTTCCACATACAGACACACTTGTTTGCGGTGTCATTCCTGGTAAAGTGCAGGTTTGTGCTTTTACAATGAATGGAAAAACTAACAATACTACGAGTGTAAAAAATCTCATACTTTCGGCGTAAATTTTGTTTTTAAACAGTAGTTAAAACCTGTTTATAATAATAAAATAAATGTACAATGGGTTAGCTCAACCGAGCAGAAGATTTAATAGCTTTATTCAGGATAAAAAGTAAATATAAGAAAAAATGATTGTTCCTCCTTACCTCAAAAAAGGCGATACCATTGGCCTTACCTGCCCTGCAGGTTATATGGCAGCAGACAAAGCACAAACCTGTATTGAAACCCTGCAGGCATGGGGCTACCAGGTGATGGTTGGCAAAACCCTTGGCAGCGATTCGCAAAATTATTTTAGCGGCACAGACGAAGAAAGGGCTGATGAGTTGCAGGCGATGATGGATGACCCTTCCATTGATGCTATTCTTTTTGGGCGGGGTGGTTATGGAATGGGGCGCATTATAGACCAGTTAAATTTTAAAAAATTTAAAAAATATCCCAAATGGCTGATTGGCTTTAGTGATATAACGGTGATGCATACCCATTTATTCAGCCAATATAAAATAGCCTCTATGCATGCACCTATGGCTGCTGCATTTAATGAGGGAGGTTTTGAGAATGAATATGTACAATCTTTACGAAAAGCATTGAAGGGTAATAAAGCTAATTACCAATGTGCAACAAATGCATCTGATAAGTTAGGTTCTGCTACGGGCAAACTGATTGGCGGCAACCTTGCTTTGCTGGCACATGTTATTGGTACCGCTTCAGATTTTAATTCTAAAAACTGCATCCTCTTTATAGAAGATATTGGTGAATATCTCTACAACGCAGACCGTATGCTTTATCAACTGAAACGCAGTGGAAAACTGGAAACGATCAGCGGACTGATCTTTGGCGGCTTTACCGATATGAAAGATACTGAAAGGCCTTTTGGTAAAACGATGAACGATATTTTACAGGAGATCAGTGCAGATTTAAACATACCGGTTTGCTTTAATTTCCCGGTGAGCCATGGCAAAGAAAATGTGGCACTAAAAATTGGTGTTAAATACAATCTTATTGTGGGCACAAAAAAAGTGAGCCTGAAAGAATTATAAAGACAATAAAGAATCCATTGATTTTTGATAAATAGCAGATTCACTTAGATTATTATGTGATCCTTGTGGAATTTGTATGAATGTATCCGAAGGTTTTAAAAACTTTTTTAATCTTACCCCGGAGCGATAAGGCACTACCCAATCGCCGGTACCATGAAAAATAGCTACCGGTGCTTTTACTTCCTGCAGAAATTCGTAGGTAGGTAATTTATAATTGCTCATCACAGAAGCGGGATACATAAAAGCATAGGAACGAAACAGGGAAGGAATACTGTAATAAGGTGTTTCTAAAATAAGTTGTTTGCATGGTTTTACCGATGCAGTATAAGCTGCCACTGCAGTGCCCAGCGATTTGCCATAAATAATAATACGGTCGCTGCCAAAGGAAAGGGCCGCCATTTTTTGTAATTCGTATGCAATAGTATATAATTTTTTTTCTGTTCTTTCGCCGGTACTTTTTCCAAATCCCGGGTAATCGGGCATCCATACCTCATAGCCATGTTTGGTAAAGGTTGCTACATATTTAGCATAATGCTCTACGTTTTTCATATTGCCATGAAAATACAATACCACACCTTTTCTTAATGTATCTGTTGGAAAAAACTTGATCATATTCAATGTATCCGTGGCATTAAATGGAATATTCAATTCCTGAAATGGCTGCTTAAAATTAAATACATAACTGTGCTCTAATTTTTGGGGATGAAATAAAATTTTCTCCTGCAGGTAATACAGCATAATACCGATGCCGCAGTAAATAAGAATAAATATTTTTAACGCTCTAAACCACCTGGTTTTTCTATTGGCAGTAATTGATTTGACTCCTGTATTTGCACTCATACTAATTTGCTGTTCTATGCCCCCATAAAGAGGATTGGGATTATTTTAATACTGCAAAATATCTCTAATAAAATTATGATACTCATTAAATGTTGGGAGATTATTGTGTCCGCCACCATGAATCCTTATCAGGGTAATTTTACCTGGGTTGATTGCCTGCAGTTTTTCGCTGTTGCTGATAGGAAGAAGCCAGTCTTTGGTGCCATGCAAAATGTAAGTGTGGCAGTTTACATGCCTTATCCATTTGTCTGTTCTTAAATGAAAGCGTAATAAAAAACGAATGGGTAGTATAGGAAAAAATCTTTCTATGGCTTTGGTAAAACTAAAATAAGGAGCATCTAAAATAAGATAACGTGGTTTGTTATCGCTGGCTATTTTAGCGGCAAAGCCGCTGCCCAAACTCCTGCCATAAACGATAATATGATGTTCTGTATATTGTACGGCCAGGGTATCATACACAAACTGCATATCCTTTAGCATATCCCGTTCGCTGCGCTTACCGGTGCTTTTACCAAATCCGCGGTAATCTACCAAAACCACATCATAATTATAGCGAAAAAAATCTTTGGCGTATTTAGCCCAGCCCTTAATGCTCCTGCTGTTGCCATGAAAATAAAGAATCAACCCTAGTGGTTTATTTACTGTAAAATGCAGGCCATTGATACTTACCCCGGGTTCTACATCAAAAAACAATTCTTTAAAAGGCACATCATATTCATACTTAAAATCGGCATGCAGTTTCTCTGGTTTAAAAATAAAACGCTCCTGCACAAAATATACAACTGCTATCAGTACTACATAACCAATGATGATATAAAGAATGCTGTTGCTCAAACTTTTTTGGAAATTTATTCAAAATAAACATTTTAATGATCATTGTGTCAATTGTTATTGAGTCAATGTTCAATCGGTATATTCTAAACCATTATTTGATAAAAATAAGCTAAGTAGTTTTTAAAATTTTTAACCACTGATCCATGCCTCCACTTAAATTAAGGAGATTATTGTATGAATGTTTTTGCTGAAGCCTTTGAATGACCAAACCACTTCTTATTCCTTTTTGGCAATAGAATATAACGGTTTTGTCTTTGGGAATTATATCCAGGTTTTGAAAAATATTATTCATGGGGATTAAGATTCCCCCGATATTAAAAATGGCATGCTCATGGGGTTCCCTCACATCAATCAACAAAAAATCTTCTTTGTTATTTATTTTTTCCCGGAGTGTTATTGCATCAATAGACTGCATGTGTTGCGTTCTTTAAATTGGTAAGTCCGGGGATAGTTATTCACCATTCACTTTTCCTGGTTTGAAGAAAATTATCAAAACACTATAAGGTTTCATCGCACATTAGCCAACACACAAACCCTTATAGGTTTTAGCAACGACCTTTGACTTTTGACCTTTCACCTTTCACCTTTGCTTTTGACCTTCCCCCCTATTCCTCCTCATCTTCATTGGCATAAACCCTGCTCAGCTTCAGTTTGCTTACAGGCGCCACCACCAGTGGAAATTTCTCTACAGCCACATTACTCTGCTCCAGGCCAAAACTGCGTTCTTCGCTTACGCCCAGCGTTTTTACCATAAAATAAAGTTTCATGATAATTTCTTCAAAGAAAGGTAATTCATTATCCTGGCTCAGGAATTTCTCCATCACAATAAACTGGAAATCGCCCACCATATTATTTTTTTGCTGGCTATCGTAGCGGCTCATGATATTCACCTCCCTGTTGGCCACCAGGTCTTCTACCACTTTTTTAAACATCAGGTTTAACCTGGGTTGAATACGAAAGCCCAGCCTGAATTCAACCCTAATAATATCATTAGGAATTATATGCTCCACTGTATAATCACAGGTGTATGGATCATCCAGCGTATCTACATGCACAAACCAGTAAATATCTGCACGCTTAGGCATACCACTTAGTATGCTGTACATAATCTTATGCTCAATCTCCTTATGGTTATTGGCACTTGTAAGGTATACAAGGTGAGTAGCATATTTAGGCACAGAGTTATCATTACTTAGTTCTTCCAGTTTAGGAATATATTCTTCTACCCTTACAAACTCTACATACCGGTTCTTTATCTTTCTGGCCCTGTACCAAACATACATAACGGTAAATAATACACCTCCAATCATAAGGGTAATATAACCGCCATGAATAAATTTGTCCATCAAAGCCAGCAGGTATGATATTTCTACTATTAAATAAAAACCCAGGAATGTATAAATGAATATTGGTTTTACCCTGTGCAGCACCATATAATTGGCAAACAATAGGGTGGTCATAATCATGGTAGTGATAATGGCAAGACCATAAGCAGCTTCCATCCTGGAAGATTCACGGAAATAAAGTACAACGCCCACACAACCTGCAAATAGTAAAATATTGATGCCCGGTATGAACAACTGGCCTTTGGCTTCGCTCGGAAATTTGATCTTCATTTTTGGCCAAAGATTCAATCGGATGGCCTCACTGATAAGCGTAAACGAACCAGACACCATTGCCTGGCTGGCAATAATAGCTGCTGCAGTGGCAATAATTACGCCCGGCACTATAAACCATTGAGGCATCAGGTCATAAAATGCATTAATACCCTGGGCATCCCGTGTAGCCTTATCCATTAACTGGCCAGTATGATGACTAAGCAGGCTGGCTCCCTGGCCAAAATAATTAATGAGCAGGCAGGCTTTTACAAAAATCCAGGAGATGCGTATGTTACCTCTACCGCAATGTCCTAAGTCGCTGTATAAAGCTTCTGCTCCCGTAGTACATAAAAATACGGCACCCAGCAGCCAGAAACCTTCTTCGTAATTAAACAAAAAATGGATACCGTAATAAGGGTTAAGCGCATTAAAGATGCTGAGATCATCGGAAATATGTATGAGGCCCAATACAGCAAGCATTGCAAACCATACACTCATAAAAGGGCCAAACAATTTGCCAATAGAGGAAGTGCCAAACTGCTGTGTAAAAAAGAAAAGCGTAATAATGCCTAAAACAATATACACCACGGAATCCTTACTCAACTCACTAAACTGAGGCAGTTCCTTTAATCCTTCTATTGCAGATGTGATAGAGATAGGAGGCGTAATAATTCCATCGGCCAAAAGTGCAGCCCCTCCTATCATTGCAGGTAATACCAGCCATTTTTTTCTTCGGCGCACGAGTGCAAATAAAGAAAAGATACCACCTTCCCCCTTGTTATCAGCACGCAAAACCAGTATCACATATTTGATAGTGGTTTGCAATGTAATGGTCCATATGATCAACGAAAGGGTTCCAAGAATGAGCTCCCTGCTTATGATTCTGTTGTTGATAATAGAATTGAAAACGTATAGTGGTGAGGTACCAATATCGCCGTAAATGATTCCGAGGGCTATTAATAATCCTGCCGCCGAAACTTTGTTGATGTGTTTTGCCACTAAATATAATTTTCTATAATCCCTGGTAAAAAAAATGACAAGGATTTGCAAATGTAGATTGAAAACTAATATAAAAATAAAAGTTTTAATATCTAAAGGAATTGTTATACAATTCTACATAAACTGCTTAAAAGCCCGCTATCATTGTAGTTATTACTTTTTTTATTGCCTAATCTGCAACTCCTCCCATTCAGTTGTTCCATCTTTTTCTCTTTTAAATTCAAGTTCATCTGTGCTGGTAATTACAATTTCGGCGGTGGTGTACACTATGTTTCCTTCAGATAAATGTCCGCCGATGGTTTTACCCGTGCTATCGCTAATACTGATATGCAAGTGGCTGCCGTTTACAGAAACAGTGCCTGTTAAACTTAATATTTCAAAATGCCCGCTGCCATTGCTGCTGCCGGGCTGGTTGGCAAACCGGATATTATAATTGGTAAGGCTGCCGGTGCAGGTACTTATCCATCCGGCTTTTATTTGTTTTTCATTCACTAGTTTTTGTATTTCCATCCTTAGATCCTGCCCTGGTTTTAATCTAAACGCATGTATGGTGGTGGCTGTCATGTTTTGAGTTGTTTTACAGGATGATAAAAAAGATCCGGCACCAGTTATTATCAAAAAAAGCTGAAGAAAACCGGTAGTTCTTAAAAGTAAGTACATTAATTAAAGTTGAGGAAGTGCAATGTTGTAATAAATATTTATTTGAAGATAGGAAGTAAATCATTTAAAATATATTGAACGCAGTTATTAGCAGTTTACAAGCATGCTACCTATTAAGCCGTATCTTTCCTATAGAAAAATATTGTCATTGTAATACCGGTAGTTGGTAAAATATGTTTTCATTAAAAAATTACTTTATCATCCTGTTTGTGCTGATGTTTAATTTACTAACAGCACAGGATTACCATGCAATTAATGGTTCGTCTTATGCAGGCAGTTTGGGCGTTGGCAACAACCCTGCTTCGATAGTACATATTCCCTATGCCTGGGATATTACACCATTTGCCATTCAGTTTAAACAAAGCACCAACGCTTTTAAAATAGCCAACTATTCATTGCTTTCTACTCCCAATAATGTAACGGTTGCCGGCGAAAACGGTAATAAAAAAAGATTTGTGTTGGCCAACCAGGACATCCGCTTATTAAACGGCAGGATTAGTCTTCACTCAAAAGCAGCTATTGCATTTGGTATTAATATCCGCAATTATATGCACGCTACCAGCAGTAAAACCAACTGGCAAGACAGCTCATATACCCTTGCAGATTATTTAAAAATCAATATAAATCATGTGCCATTGACTGGAGCTTCTGCAGTAAGTGCATGGGCAGAAGTATATGGCACTTATGCCCAAACAATATTTGATGATGGTTACAGGTTGCTAAATGCAGGACTCACTCTAAAAATAAACCGTGCCATTGCGGGTGGATATGCAAGAGCAGAGGGAATAAATTATAAACCTTTCCTATCTGGAAGCGCTGCTGGTTATGAACTCACAACTGGTAGTTTGCAATATGGCTATTCATCCAATTTTGATAAGATAGATTCCAATAACACTTCGGCTACAAACCGGAAACAGTTTTTACAGCAACCATCTATCAGCCTTGGCGCCGGCATTGGGCTGGAATACATTGTACTTACTGATGAAGATAAAAGCGAAGGAGGGGATTATGCATATGACACTAAAATAGCTGTGTCTGTTATAGATATAGGCAGTAATAAATATACGCATGGCCGTAAGAGCCGCTTAGCCTTTGCAGGTTTGCCTGGTATTACCGATTCCCTTTTGGAAAATAAATTTTCAACCGTTAAAAACTTTGCAGACTTTAATGATAGCCTTGAAAGTATCTCCACTGCATTTATACAGGTAAGGGGTGATTTTTATATTTATCATCCTACCCGGTTAATAATAAATGTAGACCAGCATCTCGTACATAATTTTTTTATAAATGCAGCATTAACCCTACCCATTATATCGCTGGTATCAAAAAAAAGTCTTTATTTAAAGGATATGAATTTGCTGGCTATAACCCCAAGATGGGAGTTAAAATCATTGGGGGCTTATATGCCTGTACTTTTAAATAACCGCAATCAATTATGGGTAGGAGGAGCTATAAAAGCGGGCCCTTTTTTATTGGGTACCCATAACCTGCTAAATTTATTTTCTAAAAACAAAATACAAACCGGAGGACTGTACCTTGCATTCACCATCCGGCCTGGCAAATTATATGACCCGCAGGCGCATTACCCTAAAAGTAAAATATCCAAAAAGGTTAGAAAAACCTTGCAATGCCCCCCATTTTAAATACTCTATATTTTTAATCCATTTATAATCAGGCTTACTGTTTACAAAAAACATCTTTAGCTTTTTGTTATTAAAGGTTTGTAATAAATTTAAAAAATGAAATATTGGCTGTCTATTTATTTACTCCTGCTATCCTGCACTTTGGTAAAAGGGCAGACGGGAGAAGAGCTGTCAGCTATTGATTACAGGGCGATGCGGTTCCCTATGGAAATCACTTATTCTACTACTGATTTAGCATCTTATATTGAAGCGCATTTTACCGGCAACAAAGAAAGAATTCGTGCCGCATACCGATGGGTTACCTACAACCTTACTTACGACAGAGACAGTATGTTATCCATTAACTGGAGTAAAGACAGCCGTGAAAAAATAGCTGCCACTTTAAGAAGAAAAAAAGGCGTGTGTGATAATTTTTCTTCGGTATATGCTGATATACTTTCTAAAATGAATATCCCTTCTTTTGTAGTAAACGGATTTGCCAAAGGCAGTGGAAAAGAACAGGCACATAGCTGGAACGCATTGCAGTTAGAAGGCGAATGGTTTTTATGCGATCCCACCTGGGATGCCGGGTTTAATACTTATAGTAACTACTTTTTAAAATCACCCGACCAATTTATAGCAACACATTGGCCTTTTGATCCACTATGGCAATTGCTGGCAAAACCTGTAACGCTCAAAGAATTTAACAATGGGTTTATTTCTTCCGGCAGAAAAGAAAATTTTTACAGTATAAGCGATTCTGTAAAATTATTTATGGCGCTGGACAGCCTGCAACAACTGGAAGCTACAGCCCGCAGAATGGAGGCTTTCGGAATGGAAGAAAATAATTTACGAACATGGTATGCATACAACAACATGAACATTGCTATTATATATGGAGAACAGGATATGAATTTATACAATGCGGCCATTGCAGATTTGAACAAAGCCAATGCCTTCCTGAATGAATTTATTAATTATCGCAATAACTTTTTTAAACCAGCCAAAGATGATAAAATGATTAGAGACATGCTGCAACCAATAGAAGGATTAATGAATGCTGCATCTAAAAAAATGGAAGCTATAGGAAGGGTAAAAGAAAATTTTCAATACGACACAGGGTTTTTAAAAGACAGAATAAATGCAACCGGCAAAAAATTTGAACAACAAAACCTTTTTTTAAACCGGTACTTCGAGAGCAGTGGTGCAGATAGGGATAAAGTGTTTTATGAATTTTAAAAAGGTTGGCTCCTTTATAACTGCACTTCATTAATCTTATTCATAACCTCAATTACTCCTTTTAAAATATTATACATTTTTTTAACCGAATATACCGGGCAGGGTATATCAAAATTATTTACTTTCTTTTCTGCTTTTCAATAATCAGATCAGGGTGATTAATGCTAATCCCATCTACAATACCGATACTGGTCCGATTAAATTTCTTATGTACCCACAAATAACAAATCCATATTTCTATATAGTTGTAAAAAGGCATACTCTAAGTCTATGTTTCTGTTATGTTTTATTATGAGCAAGAATATGGTGCAAAAAATAAAGATCAATTGGCCTAACCATGATTGGCTGGTTTATTTATAGGCCGCTTTATCTATATATTTTTTGGTACTTAAAGCGGCCTATTTTTTTTAATATAATTCGTCTAAAGTAATAACCTGGTCTATTAAACCAAGGCTATACTGGTTATGTTGCAAACCATAAGTGCTTATCAAAGCTATAAATAATTGCTTTTTTGTGCCAGTGGCTATTTTAAATATTTCTCTTTTTTCTCTCAACTTGTTAGCATATTCCTTTGTAAGTATAAATGTGCCGGTAGTAAATTTCATTTCGCAAATTGTAATGGCACGGTCTTCCCTATCTATTAACAAATCTATCTGAATGCCTTTAGCAGCCGTGGTTCCTCTTACCATAAAACTACTTTCCGTACTGTACACTCCGGGTATCCCCAATGCTTTTTTAATACCCGTTATATGCTTAAGACAAAGGCTTTCAAAAGCATACCCACTCCAGGCAATATAATTGGCCGTTTTGGTAATTTGAAGCCAGGTACCCGCCTTGTAATCCGTTTGTACTTTAATAAATTTTAAATAAAATAATGAGTATTCATCTGTTAACCTGTAAAGGGTTTCCCGGGACTTTTTGCCAAATGGTATATATGTACTGATAAAAGAAGATGTTTCCAGCTCCTGCAAAACTTTAGTTAAGCCACCCCCATTTGTGAATGGGCTAAGCTTAATAATTTCTGATCTTGTAAGGCCTTTCCATTTGCTGGCCAGAGCAGTAATTACAGCTATATGATTTTGATGATGCTCAAATAATGCCTCATACAAATTATTGAATTCATTACGAAGCAGGCCGGTTTTAGTAAAGCAAATCCTGCCAATATTCTGAATAGCGGTTTCTCCTGCAGCCACTGCATTCAGGTAATGGGGTATACCGCCCATTGCCATGTAGATTTGGGCCACCTGGTATTTATCCAGCGCAATTTTTTTACTTTTTAAAAACTCCTCTGTTTCAGATAAAGTAAAGGGTTCCAATTTAATTAATTGGGTTACCCGGTTATGCAGGCTTCCTTTTTGATTAACCACATGGTCCATCATCCATGATGCTGCAGAGCCACAAATAACCAGCACTACATTTGCAGTAGAAGCCCAGTTATTCCAGAAATAACCAAGCGCCTCTACAAAACCACTTTTTCTTGTGGCCAACCAAGGCAGTTCATCAAAAAAAATAACTTTTTTATACGGTGTTACTGTTTGCTGTAATTGTTGGGTTAATAATAAAAAAGCTTCTGCCCATGTAGCGGGTATCGTAAGCGTGCGTTTTTTTTTCTTGTTATACTCCTGAAGTTTTTGGGCAAAATTAAAAAGTTGTTCTTCTTTTAAACCATTCTGCATTCCCGTCATATAAAAAGATATTTGCCGGCTGCAAACATTCTTTATAAGATAGGTTTTACCTACCCGTCGCCTGCCTATAACCGCTATCATTTCTGATTCATGGCTTTGCATTGCACCCTTTAATAAACCAGTTTCTATTATTCTACCAATCATAATAGGTCGCTTTAAGTGGTACAAATATACCACTTAAAGCGACCTATTAAAATTAAATACTTATTTTTATAATGCTTTTGAACAACTTAAAATGACTGATTTTCTTAAAATAACAGGAAGGTTTTGTTATCCCCCAATAATCATCCACCCCATTTCATTTACAATTTTAATAAAGAAGACTGAGATGATATTTATTGTAAAACCGTTTTATACCCTAAAAAAGGGATTTCATTTTTAGCAGTTATTTTTTAATTTAACAAGGCTAAATTTTTAATTATGCTTTTAA
>Ga0335397_10001050_pt1 | contig 37259 bp, 31 predicted proteins | sample MAT04_FD_205740 | JGI IMG/M metagenome (GOLD analysis project Ga0335397, IMG submission 205740) | Freshwater microbial communities from Lake Fryxell liftoff mats and glacier meltwater in Antarctica - MAT-04 (spades assembly) (version 2) ... | reverse complement strand
GCTGGTCCTCATGGGCCGACCTTCTGACGCAACTCGACCTCCGCAGCAAGCCGTAATGGGCGGCGAGCGCCGCGCTTTACCGCTCGGTCAGGCGTTGCCGGTCGGGGCCGGCAGGCCGACGTCCGAGCCGTCCTGGACCGACGCACCGGGCGCTCCTGCCGGGAGCGCTGCGGCCGCAGCCGCACGCGGCGTGGGCACGCCCTGCCCTCGCACGACGAGCTCGCCGTCGATGTACTCCCAGCTCTCGCGCGGAGGCCCGAAGACGGCGTCCGGCTCCGGGATGCAGAGCGCCTCGCGGAGCACTTCATCCATGTGCTCGACGAGCACGACGCGCGTGGCCTTGAGCACGCGACGCGGCACCTCGCGAAGGTCCTTCCGGTTCTCGCGCGGGATGACGACCGTGGTGATGCCCGCCCGGTGAGCCGCGAGCATCTTGTCCTTGAGGCCGCCGATCGGCATCACGCGACCGCGCAGCGTGAGCTCGCCGGTCATCGCGAGATCGCGCTTCACGGGCACCTTGATGAGCGCGCTCGCGAGCGACGTCGCCATGGTCACGCCCGCAGACGGACCGTCCTTGCGGATGAACTCCGGGAAGTGAACGTGGACGTCCACCTTCTGGTAGAAATCCGGCTCGAGGCCGAGGATCTCCGCGCGGGAGCGCACGTAGCTCATGGCCGCCTGGGCGCTCTCCTCCATGCCCTTCTCGAGCAGGCCGGTGATGACCAGCTTGCCCTTGCCGGGGACGACCGCGACCTCGCAGGCGAGCAGCTCGCCGCCGCCGCTGTTCGTGACGGAGAGGCCGTTGGTCAGGCCGACCTCGTCGCGCTCCTCCTTCTTGTTGAGGCGGTACTTCGGCACGCCGAGGTAGGTCGGGACGTTCTTCGCGACGACGTCGATGGGCTTGCCCTTGCCCTCCTCGCCGGCGGCGACGACGTGACGCGCGACCTTGCGGCAGATGCTGGCGATCTCGCGCTCGAGCGAGCGGACGCCGGCCTCGCGCGTGTAGTGGTGGATGATCGTCCGGATCGCGTTCTCGCTGATCGTGACCGGAACCTCGGCGAGGCCGTTGTCGACCTTCTGGCGCGGCACCAGGTACTTCACCGCGATGTTCATCTTCTCGTACTCGGTGTAGCCGCTGAGCTGGATGATCTCCATGCGGTCCTGGAGCGGGACCGGGATCGAGCCGAGCGTGTTCGCCGTCGTGATGAACATGACGTCGGAGAGGTCGTAGTCGAGGTCGAGGTAGTGATCGTTGAACGCGTGGTTCTGCTCGGGGTCGAGGACCTCGAGGAGCGCCGCCGCCGGGTCACCGCGGAAGTCGGTCGACATCTTGTCGATCTCGTCGAGCAGGAACACGGGGTTGTTCGTGCCGACCTTCTTCAGCGACTGGATCAGCTTGCCGGGCAGCGCGCCGATGTACGTGCGGCGGTGGCCGCGGATCTCGGCCTCGTCACGCACGCCGCCGAGCGAGAGGCGCTGGAACTTGCGACCGGTGGAGCGCGCAATGCTCTTCGCGAGGCTCGTCTTGCCGACGCCGGGCGGGCCGACGAAGCAGAGGACCGGGCCCTTGAGCTTCTTCGTGAGCGCCTGCACCGCGAGGTACTCGAGGATGCGCTCCTTGATCTTCTTGAGGCCGTAGTGATCCTCCTCGAGGATCTCCTCCGCCTTCACGAGGTCGTAGTTCTCTTCGCTCTTGTCGTACCAGGGCAGGCCGAGGATCCAGTCGATGTAGTTGCGCACGACGGTCGCTTCCGCGCTCGTCGGGTGCATCATCTTCAGCTTCTTGAGCTCCTTCTTGACCTTCGCGGTGGCCTCTTTGCTCATCCGCTTCGTCTTGAGCTGCTCTTCGACCTCTTGAATCTCGTTCTTGAACTCGTCGCGGTCGCCGCCACCCAGCTCCTTCTGGATCGCCTGCATCTGCTCGTTCAGGTAGTATTCCTTCTGCGTCTTCTCCATCTGCTTCTTGACGCGCGATCGGATCTTCTTCTCCACCTGGAGAATCTCGATCTCGGCCTGCATCAATTCGTGGAGGCGCTCGAGCCGCTTCACCGCATCCTCCATCTCGAGGAGAGCCTGGCGATCGGTGAGCTTGATGGTCGGGAGGTTGGCGACGATCGTGTCGGAGAGACGCGCGGCGTCGTCGATCGTCTGCGCGCTCATCAGGACTTCCGGTTGAACCTTCTTGTTCAACTTCACGTACATCTCGAAGGCGGCCTGCACGCTGCGCATCAAGGCCTCGACCTCGACGCCCTTCGCGCTCGCCTCGGCGACCTCCTCGACCTCGACGAGGAAGTACTCCTCGGTCTGGGGGAACTTCTTGATCTTCGCGCGGCGCTTGCCCTCGACGAGCACCTTCACGGTGCCGTCCGGCAGGCGGAGCAGCTGCATGATCGTGCCGAGCGTGCCGACCTGGAAGATGTCGTCGGGCGTCGGCTCGTTGGTCTTCGCGTTCTTCTGAGCGGCGAGGAAGATGTCCTTGTCGCGTGCCATCGCGGCATCGAGCGCGTTGATCGAGCGCTCTCGACCGACGAACAGCTGGCTCACCATGTGCGGGAACACGATGATGTCGCGGAGCGGAAGAAGGGGGACGCTGCGACGCTTCACGTCGCGGCCCGGTTTGCCGTCATCGCTCTTGAAGAACATAGGGGCATCGTTTTACCCCGAAACCAGGCGCCCTACCAACCTCGTCCGAGGCGATTTTCCACGGGATATTCCTCGTGGTCGGCCTTCTCGGGTCGATTTCGGCGACAGCTCTGGAAGCCACTGGTGCGCGGCTCCGCAGAGCTGAGCCGCGAAGCCCGAAGCACCCGCAAAACGCCCGGGATCACCGATGCCGCGGCGAGCGGGTCCGGACGCGGCCGCCGCCTTCACCAGCTCACGTCGTAAACGACGCTGCGGTCGCCGCCGACCGTCACCCCGACGCACGGGTCCTCGTCGAAGGTCTGGACCATGCCCTCGACGAGGCCGATGCCGGTCTCGATCGAACCGTAGTAGCGCGGGAACGTCACCGCGACGCGGCGGTCGCCGCGGCGCTCGGCGGTCACCTCCGGTCCGCGGACCATCACCATGAAGATGTCCGGGTACCGAAGGAGCGTCGCGCCCGGCTCGCTCAGGAGCGAGAAGGTCACCTTGCCGAGCGTCGACTCGGCGAAGACCTCGACCTCACCGCGCGCGAGGAGCCGGAACGCTTCGCGTGCCGAGCCGGGAAAGCGCGCGCGCGCGACGCGGTCGAACACGCGAACGTAGTCGCGCATCGGGTAGCCCTCGAACGCGTGATACCGCCCGTGCTTCGCGGGCTCGTCGAGCGCGGGCACCAGGGCCTCCCACTCGGCGCCGAGCGCGGCGACGTAGCGGTTGAAGAACATCCCCCTCGTCGTGAACTCGGCGGGGATGGTCGCGACCGTCGCCGCGAGATCCACGTCGCCCTGGAGCGCGACGTCCGCGACGGTGGAGAAGCGCTCGGTCATCGGGGCAGCCGTCACGAAGCGTAACAGCGAGCGCTGCGCTCGTGACGACACGCGCCGCCCGAGGCTGGACAGCTCGTCGGGGGACGACGCAGGTACCGGTGTACACTCCGCCCAAACGCCTATTTTTGCAGTCCGGCGAGTCGACGGACGCCATCACGCAGGCAACTGCGCCGACACCTGCGCCGAGCGGCGACGACCAGGTCTGCGAGGACATCGTGCTCACGCAGGAGGAAGCGCAGTTGCTCTTCGGAGACCAGTGCGCTCCGTAGACGCGGTGACGGCGGTCGACCGTACCGGCCGACGCGTGCGGCGACCTCCGCGCCGCCAAGAAGCGGGCGTGCGATCTCCAGTTCCCCAAGCAGGGACCGACGCCGAGGCTCGCGCCCAAAACGAAAACGCCGGCTCCGCATTGCTGCGGGCCGGCGCGTTGCGCGGTCTCCGGAAGAGCGCGAGCGGCTTACGCCAGCTCGGCTTCCTTCGTGTAGACGATCAGCGGCGCCTCGCCCTTCGTGATCACTTCCTCGTTGATCACGACTTCCTTGATGCCAGCGCGCCCGGGCACCTCGTACATGATGTCGAGCATCGCGTGCTCGAGGATGGCGCGAAGACCGCGCGCTCCCGCGTTGCGGATGAGCGCCTCCTTCGCGACGGCCGACAGGGCGGTCTTCGTGAACTTGAGCTTCACGCCGTCCATGTCGAAGAGCTTCTGGAACTGCTTCACGAGCGCGTTCTTCGGCTTCGTGAGGATGTCGATCAGCGCCTCTTCGTTCAGCTCGTGCAGCGTCGCGATGACGGGCAAGCGGCCGATGAACTCGGGGATGAGTCCGAACTTGAGGAGGTCCTCCGGCTGCACCTGCTGGAGGAGCTCGCCGAGCTTGTAGTCCTTCTTCGACTTGATCTCGGCGCCGAAGCCGAGCGTCTGCTGGCCGATGCGGCGCTGGACGATCATGTCGAGACCGACGAAGGCGCCGCCGCAGATGAACAGGATGTTCTGCGTGTCGACCTGCAGGAAGTCCTGCTGGGGATGCTTGCGGCCGCCCTTGGGCGGAACGTTCGCGATCGTGCCTTCGATGATCTTGAGGAGCGCCTGCTGGACACCCTCGCCCGAGACGTCACGCGTGATGCTCGGGTTGTCGCTCTTGCGGCTGATCTTGTCGATCTCGTCGATGTAGACGATGCCGCGCTGCGCGCGCTCGACGTCGTGGTCGGCGTTCTGCAGGAGCTGGACGATGATGTTCTCGACGTCCTCGCCGACATAGCCGGCCTCCGTCAGCGTCGTCGCGTCGGCGATCGCGAACGGGACGTGGAGGATCTTCGCGAGCGTCTGTGCGAGGAGCGTCTTGCCCGAGCCCGTGGGGCCGAGGAGCAGGATGTTCGACTTCGCGAGCTCGACCTCGTCGGAGCTGACGCGCGAATCGATGCGCTTGTAGTGATTGTGGACGGCGACCGCGAGGATCTTCTTCGCGCGGTCCTGGCCGATCACGTAGTCGTCGAGGATCGTCTTGATCTCGGACGGCTTCGGAATGGGGGCCGTGCCGGCGTACGGCTCGTCCTTCTCCACTTCCTCCGCGATGATGTCGTTGCAGAGCCCGATACACTCATCGCAGATGTAGACCGTAGGTCCAGCGATGAGCTTCTTCACTTCCTTCTGCGATTTCCCGCAGAAGGAGCAGCTCAGGTTGCCACTGTTGTGATCGTCGCGACGGCGCTCCACAGATGCCTCTTTCTCTGGGAAAGCTTATTCCCCTGCCCGCCATGCCGCAAGCTTCTGCGGTGCGGGCTTCCACGTTGAACGCGGCAGCCGGTCTCAAGAATGAGAACGGCGCGCACCTGCGCGCCGTTCACACGAAGGGTCAGTGAGCGGAGCTCACTTCTCCTTCGTACCGTCGGTCCGCTTCTTCGGCGGCAGCATGACGTTGTCGATGAGCCCGTATTCCTTGGCTGCGGCAGCGCTGAGGTAGAAGTCGCGGTCGATGTCCTTGTGGACCTGCTCCTTCGCCTTGCCCGAAGCGGCGACGAGGATGTCGGTGAGGACGTCCTTGAGGTGCCGGATCTCCTTGGCCTGGATCTCGATGTCGGACGCCTGACCACGCGCACCGCCCATGGGCTGGTGAATCATGACGCGGGCGTTCGGCAGCGCGTTACGGCGGCCCTTGGTGCCAGCCGCGAGGAGCACAGCCGCCATCGACGCCGCCATGCCGAGGCAGGTGGTCGAGACGTCGCAGCGCACGTACTGCATGGTGTCGTGGATCGCGAGGCCGCTGGTCACAACGCCGCCAGGGCTGTTGATGTAGACCATGATCTCCTTGTCCGGGTCCTCGCTCTCGAGGAAGAGGAACTGGGCGATGATCACGTTCGCCAGCATGTCGTGGATCTCGTCATAGAGAAACACGATGCGGTCCTTGAGGAGCCGGTCGAAGATGCTCCAGCCGCGCTCGCCGCGGTGCGTCGTCTCGACGACGTTCGGGATGAGGACCCCCGACGCGCTGGGGGTGAAGCCGCCCACGCTCGAGGTCACCGTCGAGAGGAACCCGGAGGCGTTGGCGCTCTCCAGGACGGCCATCGCCTGCGCACGATTTTCGGGTCGCTTGGTCGTCATGGTTCAGCCTTCCTTCTTCTCTTCCGACTTGGATGCCGCGTCGTCGGCCTTCGGTTCCGGCTTGGGCGGGTCGCCGTCCTTGATGTTGGACTTCGTCTCGATGAAGTCGAGGATCTTGTCCTCGAGGATCATGCCGATCAGGATGTCGCGCTTCGACTTCTCGCGGTACTCGACGCGCAGCTTGGCGACGTTCTTCCCGGTCTCCTCGGCGAGCTCGGCGAGGCCCTTCTCGATGTCCTCGTCCGTGACCTTGAACTCGTTCTTGCGGGCGATCGCGGCCATGAGCAGGCCCGCGCGGACCTTCTTCTCCGCGTCCGCGAGGATCGCGGCGTGGAGCGCATTGTACTGCTCCTGTGTGATCCGCTGACCCATGCGGCGGGCGCTCTGCAGGACCTCCTGCTCCATGATGCGGCACTGCTGGTCGACCAGGGAGGGAGGAACGTCGCAGGTGTTCTCGCTGTTCAGCTTGTCGACGATCTGCTCGGCGAGGACGGTCTCGGAGCGGTCCTTCGCGTTCTTCTCGAGCTTCGTGTGGATGTCCGCGCGGAGCGCGACCAGCGTGTCGAAGCCGATGTCCTTCGCGAACTCGTCGTCGACCGTCGGGAGCACGCGCTCCTTGAGGTCGCCCAGGGTGATGGCGAAGGTGCCCTTCTTGCCGCGGAAGTCCTCGCGGGGGTGCTCAGCCGGGAACGTGTGCTCGGCCGTCGCCTTGTCGCCCACGTTCTTGCCGACGAGAACCTCGTCGATCTCCGGGAGTGCCTGACCCGAGCCGAGCTCGATCTGGACGCCCTGACCGCCGCCGTCCTTGATCTCCTTGCCCTCGACCGAGAGCGAGAAGTCGATCGAGAGGACGTCACCCTTCACCGCGGGACGCGCGGGCTCGGGCGCCTTGAGCGCCGCATGGCGCTGGCGGAGACCCTCGAGCTGCTCCTCGACGAGCTTCTCGTCGACCTCGACCTTGGGCCGGTAGAGCTCGAAGCCTTCGAACTTCACGTTCTCGATGTCGGGCTGCACCTCGAAGGTCGCCGTGAACGAGAACGGCTCCTTGGGGTCGATGCCCTTGGCCTCGACGTTGGGCTGGCTCACCGGCGTGAGGTTCTTGTCGCTCAGGATCTTCGGCAGGGTGTCGTTGACGATCGCGTTCGCGACGTCGTTCTGGATCTGCGGCGCGAACATGCGCGTGAGGACGTCACGCGGCGCCTTTCCGGGTCGGAACCCCTTGATGTGGGCTTTCTTGCCAAGGGTCACGTAGGCCTTGTCGACCTCGGCCTTGACGACGGTCGCCGGGACCTCGACAGACAGCTCCATGACGACGGGAGAGATGCGCTTCTCGCTGACTTGCATTGGGGCGGGTGACATTACTTTCCCCACAGGGGGGGTCAAGCGTCGTCGGCCGTCATTGTCATGACGCTCCGCGAGCGCCCGCCCGTAGCGGCGGCAGCGGCAGCGTAGCTCCGGCGCCCGACCGCGGAGGTTCGCCTTGCTTTCGTCGATGCATCAGGGCCCGCAAAGGCCTCGTTTCCCTCTTCGGCTCGAGGCGCTCGGGGCCTCTGCCGGTGCCACTCCGGAGAGCCGGCGACGGATTCTGGACGTCAGCGCCGTGACCGAGCCGAGCGGCACGAGGGCTGCAACGGAGGCTGCATGACGTTCAAGAGCATGACGCGCGCGGCGACGGACTGGGATTGCCTCGACGCCGAGCTCGCACGCTGGCTCCGCACCCGGACGGCGCTCCGCGCCGAGCGCGAGCGCGAGGCTTCGCCGCTCGACGACGTCGCCATGGCGCTCCGCCGCGTCCGCGCGACGCTCACGTTCGTCGCCTGCTCCGCGACCGCGGACGAGGACGACGCAGCGGTCGCCGCGCTGGTGTCGCGCGCGTATCGCTGGTCGATCCGCGTCGCGCGCGAGCTCGAGGCGATCGAGCAGCTCGGCCTCGACTCGATGGCCGAGTGGCAGCGCTTCGAGGCCTTCGCCCCCTTCGCGCTCGCGTTCTTCGACAGCGTCCTCGCCGGCCCGTTCGCCGGGGCGACGAAGACGTCCGAGGTCGCGCGCCTTCGCCGCGAGATCGACGCCGTGCTCGCTCCGCTGTCCACCGCGATGACCTCGTCGGCCCTCGCCGCCTGACAGAAAAAAAGCCCCCGGAGGAGAGGCTTCCTCCGAGGGCCGTACTTCTTCTACTGCTCTGGCGTCCCCGGGAAGGGACTCGAAACACACTCTCTTCAGTCGTGTCGGCTCAGTCGTCGTCGTCGTCGTCCGGCTCCGCGTACTCGTCGACGGTGTCGTCGAAGAGCAGGTCGGAACCCTCGAATGTCGTGTCCTGCATCAAGTCATCGAGCGAGAACCCGCACTTCATGTCGGGCCGAATCGTCTCTCGCTCGAACTCTTCCATGCTCCGGTAGCTCTTCGGAACGCCCATCAAAAACCTCCGCGGAATTCACAAGCAAGCACTGTCGAAAACCTCATGACGGGCGCGCGCTGCCGCTCCTGCGCTCGTCGAGCCGGATGACCTGGGCGGTCGCCCCGGCCTGCATCGGACGCGGGCGGAAGAACGAAGCAGCCATGATCCGGTCGACGCTCACGTCGTCGGTCGTCGCCGCCAGCACCTTCGTCAATGCGTCCTTCATCCGTCGCTCCCTGCTTGGTGACTACGTTCACCTACATCTGTCCACACCATACGCTCATGGTGTGCAGCGTCAAAAAAGCGCGGCCGTTTTCGATCGACGCCTCGTGAGAGCGACGTCGTGCACCGCGCGACCGTTGCGGCGGCGCGTCCATCGCGACTACACATGTCGAGCCGATGGCTTCTCCGCCGAACCGAGCGCGCGTCACGTGCGTCGTCAATCAGAAGGGTGGCGTCGGTAAGACGACCACCGCGGTGAACCTCGCCGCGAGCGTCGCCGCCGCCGAGAAGCGCACGCTCCTCGTCGACATGGACCCGCAGGGCAACGCGAGCTCCGGCTGCGGCATCCGCCCGGGCACGCGCGAGCGCACGATCTACGACGTCCTGATCGGCGCCGTCAGCATGGAGGACGTCCTCGTCGAGACGGAGGTCCCTCGCCTCTTCGTCGCTCCCGCGACGCAGGACCTCGTCGCCGTCGAGATCGAGCTCGTCGACGATCCGAAGCGCGCGACCAAGCTGAAGGAGGCGCTCGCGCCCATCCTCTCTCGCTTCGACCACGTCTTCATCGACTGCCCGCCGTCGCTGAGCCTCCTCACGCTCAACGCGCTCGCGGCCGCTGACGCCGTGCTCGTGCCCATGCAGTGCGAGTACTACGCGCTCGAGGGGCTCACCCACCTCATGGCCACGATCGACCGCGTGAAGAACGGGATGAACGCGAAGCTCGAGGTCGACGGCGTCGTGCTCACGATGTTCGACCCGCGCAACAACCTCGCGCACCAGGTCGCCGAGGAGGTGAAGAAGCACTTCTTCGTCTTCGAGAGCGTCATCCCGCGCAACGTGCGGCTGTCCGAGGCCCCCTCCCACGGCAAGCCCGCGATCCTCTACGACGTGCAGTCGAAGGGCGCCCAGGGCTATCTCGCGCTCGCACGCGAGCTGCTCCTCCGGCACGAGGCCGCCGCCAGCAAGCCCGCGACGAAGAAGAAGCTCGTCGGGGCCCGCCGATGAGCGCGCCGCTCAACGACTCCAAGCGCCGAGCGCTCGGCCGAGGGCTCGACGCGCTCCTGCCCGCCGCGCGCGAGCAGGCGCCCTCGCAGTACGGCGACAAGAGCGTCTTCCTCTGCGCGCTCGAGAAGCTGATGCCGCAGAAGGGCCAGCCTCGCCAGTTCTTCGCCAAGGACAAGATCGAGGAGCTCGCCGCATCGATCAAGGAGCACGGGCTCCTCGAGCCCATCGTCGTCCGCCGCGTCCCCGGCCAGGACAAGCTCGAGATCATCGCGGGCGAGCGCAGGTGGCGCGCGTCACAGAAGGCCGGGCTCCGCGAGGTCCTCGTCATCGTCAAGGACGTCTCGCCGAAGGCAGCGTTCGAGCTCGCGCTCATCGAGAACGTCCAGCGCGAGGACCTCAACCCGGTCGAGCTCGCCGAGGCCCTCGACCGCCTCGTGCGCGAGCACCACTACACGCAGGAGACGCTCGCCGAGCGGCTCGGCAAGGACCGCACGACGGTCGCGAACTCGCTCCGGCTGCTGAAGCTGCCCGCGAGTGTGCGGTCGCGCGTCATCTCCGGTGAGCTCAGCGAGGGGCACGCTCGCGCGCTCCTCGGCGCGCCCGACCCGAGCAAGATCGAAGACCTCGCCGAGAAATGCGTGCGTGGTCGGCTCAGCGTCCGAGCCACCGAAGCGCTCATCCGTGGCGCGAAGGCGAAGTCGGCAGCGGCCAAGGGCGGCAAGGCTCCGCCGGCGAAGTCGCCGTCGCTGCGCGACCTCGAGAATCGCCTGACGCGCGCGGCCGGCACGAAGGTGCTCGTCCGGGACCACGGGAACAAGGGCGACGTCGTGATCCCCTACGAGGACCTCGACCACCTCGACCGCATCCTCGCGCGCGTCTTCAAGCTGGGGTGAGAGCGGCGGTTCCCGACGGCCTGCGGTCCGCTATAAGAGGCGCCATGACCGCGATGATCCTCGACGGGAAGAAGCTGGCCGAGTCCGTGCGCGCGGAGGTCCGCGAAGGCGTCACGAAGTTCGTGGCCGAGCACGGCCGAGCGCCCGGCCTCGAGGTCGTCCTCGTGGGTGAAGATCCCGCGAGCCAGGTCTACACGCGCAACAAGGAGAAGGCCTCGCTCGAGGTCGGCATCCGCGGCAAGCTCCACACGCTCCCGGCCGACACGACCGAGGCTGCACTGCTCGAGCTCCTTGGTCGCCTCAACGCGGACGACGCGGTCGACGGCATCCTCGTGCAGCTGCCGCTCCCGAAGCACCTCTCGGAGCAGAAGGTCCTCGACCTCGTCGCGCCGGAGAAGGACGTCGACGGCTTCCACCCGATCAACGCGGGGTTGCTCGCGTCGGGCCGCCCAGGGCTCGTCCCGTGCACGCCGCGCGGTTCGATGAAGCTCCTCGCGCTCGCCGGGGCGAAGCTCGCCGGCGCGCGCGCCGTGGTCGTCGGGCGCTCGAACATCGTCGGCAAGCCCATCGCGCAGCTGCTCCTCGCCGAGCACGCGACGGTGACGATCGCTCACTCGCGCACGAAGGACCTGCCGGCGCTCTGCCGCGAGGCGGACGTGCTCATCGCGGCCGTCGGCAAGCCCGAGATGATCCGCGGCGACTGGGTGAAGCAGGGCGCCGTCGTCATCGACGTCGGCATCAACCGCATCGAGCTTCCGGGCGAAGTGAAGAAGACGAAGCTGGTCGGCGACGTCGCATTCGACGAGGCGAAGGAGCGCGCGTCGGCGATCACGCCGGTCCCGGGCGGCGTGGGCCCGATGACCATCGCGTGCCTCCTCGAGAACACGCTCATCGCAGCCAGAGCGCGCGAAGCCGCCAGGGCGGATTGAACAAGCGGATTGAACAAGCTGAGTCGCTGTCTCAGCGTCTCCGCTCGTTCACCGTGGGTTCGCGATCTCCCGATCAGGTCTGCTCGTTCATCGGGCGCATGATGATGTTCACGATGCGCGAGCGCTCGCGGGGGAGGACTGCCATCAGGACCGCCTCGGCGATGTCCTCCGCGGTCGAGAAGCCCTTCATGTTGGCACCGTCCGGCGTGCGGCCGTCGCCGAGCGCGAAGTGGGTCTCGACGCCTCCCGGGCACACGAGGCTCACCTTGATGTTCTTCTCGTAGAACTCGCGGTCGAGCGACTGCGAGAGGGCGACCTGCGCCGACTTCGACATGCAGTAGATGCCCTCGTTCGGGTAGCCGGCGAGGCCCGCGACGCTCGAGAGGTTCACGATGTTGCCCCCGCCCTGCTTCAGCATGTGCGGGATGGTCTCCTTGCAGAAGAGCCAGGTCGACTTGGCGTTCGTGTCCATGATGCGGTCGTAGTCCTCCTCCGTCCAGTCGAGGAACGGCCGGTAGCCGCCGATGCCGGCGTTGTTCACGAGGATGTCGATACGCCCGAGGTCGGTGATCGTCTGCTTCACGCACGCGGCGACCTCGGCCGACTTCGTCACGTCGCAAGCGAACGTCTTCGCCTTGCCGCCGAGCGCCGCGACTTCCTTCTCGAGCGCCTCGAGGTCCTTGTGGGTGCGCGCCGTGCCGACGATGGTGGCGCCCTCGCGCGCGAGGGCGAGACAGCTCGCACGGCCGATGCCGCGGCTGGCTCCAGTGACGAGAGCGATCTTGTTCTGAAGACGCATCGGGAGGCTCCTTCGAGTTGGGCCCCTACCGTAACGCGATTTCAGCTGCGCGTGCGACGACGGCGCGCGCTGTCGACCGCGACCGCGACGAAGATGATGACTCCCGTGACGATGTACTGGACCCAGCTCGGCATGCCCATGTGGACTGCACCCGTCCGGATCACGATGATGAGGAGCGCGCCGAAGACCGAGCCGAGGATGCTCCCCTCGCCGCCCGCCAGCGGCGCGCCGCCGATGACCACCGCCGCGATGACGTCGAGCTCGAGGCCGACCGAGTCCGTGGGGTCGCCGACCGTGAGCGTCGAGAACTCCATGATGCCGGCGATACCGACGAGCAGGCTCGAAAGCGCATAGACGAGGATCTTCACCCGCCCGCTGTCGATGCCGCAGAGCCGCGCCGCCGCCTCGTTGCTTCCGACCGCGAACACGTGGCGGCCGAAGCGCGTGTAGCCGAGCACCAGGGAGACGACGGTGGCGAGCCCGAGCGCGATCCAGATGCCGGGCGACGAGAGCGAGGCCTCGAGGACGTGATCGAGGCCGTGCGGGTCGCAGTCGATCTTCTGCTCGGACGCGAGCCCGATGGCGGAGCCGCGCAGGACGGCCATCGTCCCGAGCGTCACGACGAACGGCATGAGCCGGAACCGCCCGACGCAGACCCCGACGAACGCCCCGACCGCCGTAGCCACTCCCACGGCACATGCGACCGCGACGACCGGGCTCGAGCCATCCTTCAGCATCTTGGCGAGCACCACGGTGGTGAGCGCCACGAGCGAGCCGGTCGAGAGGTCAATCCCGCCCGTCACGATGATGAGCGTCATCCCGAGCGCACAGATCCCGAGCACGACACTCTGCCGCGCCATCGTCAGGAAGATCTGCGAGCGGAGGAACGAGTGCTCGGGCGTGATGATCGCGAAGATCACGTAGACGACGAGGAGCGCGACGAAGGGCCCCAGCCACGCCGGCCGCCTCATGGCCCGGAGCGAAGCGAGCGCGCTCACGACGCGGCCTCGAGGAGCAGCTTCTGCTCGTCCCACTCGGTCGCCGGCAGCGCCGGGCCGAGCTCGCCGTGGCGGAGCACCGCGATCCGATCGCACGTCGCGACGAGCTCGTCGAGCTGGCTCGAGACGAGGACGATGCCCTTGCCCTTGCGCGCGAGCTCGCGGAGCAGCTCGAGGACCTGGGCCTTGCTGGCCACGTCGATGCCACGGGTCGGCTCGTCGACGAGCAGGACGTCGAAGTCCTCACGCACCATACGTGCAATCTGCACCTTTTGCTGATTGCCACCCGAGAGGTCGCCGACGCGCTGATCAGGGCCGCTCGTGCGGACCTTGAGCTCGGCGATCCAGCGGGCGCCGTCGGCGTGGGTCGCGCGCGGGCTCACGAGGAAAGGGCCACGTGGAGAGAGAGCGATGTTGTCCGCGATCGTGCGTCCGAGCATGAGCCCCTCGCCGCCGCGGTCCTCGCTGAGGAGCCCGATGCCGCGCGGCGCCCTGGCAACGACGTCTCCGCTTTTCGCCGGGTCGAGGCCGAGGATCGTGCGAAGCAGCTCGGTGCGCCCCGAGCCGACGAGCCCGGCGATGCCGAGGATCTCGCCTCGCCTGAGCTCGAAGGTGGCCTCGCGCGGCTTCTTCACGCCGCGGAGCGCGCGGACCTCGAGGAGCAGCTCGGCCTCGATACCGGCCGTCCCTTCCCCCGTCCGCCCTTCCCCCGTCCGCCCTTCCCCCGTCCCCCCCTCCCCCTTCCCGGCCGCGCCCTTCGCGGCATCCGCCTCGCCACGTACCGACTCGAGCTCGCGCCCGAGCATCTCGTGGACGATCACCTCCGGCGCGACCTCGCGCGGGTCTCCCGAGCCCTGGACCTTGCCGTCACGAAGCACCGTGTAGCGCGCCGCGTGCGCGCGGACGTCGGCGAGAAAATGCGTGACGAGCAGGATCGCGAGCCCCGAATCGGCGAGCGCCTTCACGCGCTCGAAGAGGCGGTCGGCGTCCGACTTGCCGAGGCTCGCCGTCGGCTCGTCGAGCACGAGCACCCGCGCGCTGGTGCCGCCCTGGGCGAGCGCGCGCGCGATCTCGACGAGCTGCTGATCGGCGACCGAGAGCGCCCCCGCGCGGGCATCGAGCGGAATGCGCCCCGGTCCCGCGACGAGCGCGAGCGCACGCTCGGCCACCGCGCGAGCCTCGCTCGCCCGGAGCACGCCGAGCGCGCCCGCCGGCTCGATCCCGAGGACGATGTTCTCGACCACGTCGAGGTGCGGACAGAGCGTCCGCTCCTGCGGCACCATCACGACGCCTGCACGCCTCGCGTCAGCCGGGCCTCGCGGCGCGTACGGCTTGCCCCCGAGCGTCATCGTCCCGCGTTCGGCATGCTCGACCCCGAGGAGGATGCGCATCAACGTGCTCTTGCCCGCGCCGTTCTCGCCGAGCACCGCATGCACCTCGCCGGCGCCAAACTCGAGCTCGACGCCGCGCAGCACGACCGCCGGACCGAACGACTTCTCGATCCCCTCGAACGCGAGCACGCGCGCGCCCTGGCTCACTCCGTCACTCCCCCAGCCACTTCTTCAGGTCGGGCTGGATGACCTCCTTCACGGCAGGCTCGTCGAGGTTCTCCTTCGTGACGAGGCGCGCGCCGGTGTCGATGCGCCTCTCGACCTTCTTGCCGCGGAGGTGATCGGCCATCGTCTTCACGGCGAGGTAGCCCATGTTGAAGGGGTTTTGCACGACGAGGCCGTCGACGTCGCCCTCTTTGAGAGCGCCGATGAGCTTCTCGGAGGCGTCGAAGCCGACGAACTTCATCTTCTTGTTCATGTTCGACTTCTTGAGCGCGAGGAGCATGCCGAACGTCGTCGACTCGTTCGGCGTGAAGATGCCGTTGACCGCGCCCGTCTCGGCCTTCTGCGCGAGCAGCAGGCTCTCGCCCTTCGCGAACGCGCTCTCGGTGGTCGCGCCGCCGTACTGGTTTTCGCTCACGACCTTCATGGCCGGCTTTGCCTTCACCGCTTCGAGGAAGCCCTTCTCGCGGTTCTGCGTGCTCGCCGAGCCCTCCTGGTAGCGGAGGACCACGACGTTGCCCTTGTCGCCGAGGAGCTTGCCCATGTGCTCGCCCGCGAGCTTGCCGGCCGCCTGGTTGTCGGTCGCGACGAAGCTGACGTGGTCGTCGCCCTGGAGGTCGGAGTCGAACACGACGACCGGGATCTTCGCCTGCGCCGCCTGCTTCACCGGGGCACGGAGCGCCGTGTCGTTGAGCGGCGCGAGGACGATGCCGCTCACCCCTTGCGCCACGAACGTGGCGACGACGTCGACCTGCGCCTTGAGGTCGTCCTCCTTGAGGGGCCCCTTCCAGACGATGTCGACGTCGACCTCCTTGGCCGCCTTCGCGGCGCCCGCATGCACGCTCTTCCAGAACTCGTGCGTCGTCCCCTTGGGGATCACTGCGATCTTGAGGCGTGCCGTGCTGGGCGTCGTGCCGCCCTCTCCGTCCGAGGTCGGCTTCGGTTGCTCCTTCGGGCACCCGAGGAGGAGCCCGGAGAGGAGCGAGAACGTCGCGAGAGCAGCGAAGGCGCGGGTCGTCATCGCGCAGAATGCTACCGCGCCGGACCCCGCCCCGGCACGAAAGCCTCGTGCCCTCAGATCAGGCTCGGCGACCCGAGAACCGCGAGCTTGATGGTGAGGGTGACGGTCCCTTCGCCGCGCAGCACCGTCAGCTTCTCGCTGTCGGCGACAGTCCGACTCGTGAGTCGTACGGACGATGGACGTCAGCATGTTGCGAGCGGCATTTTAACCGCACTCTAGCGCGTTGCCACCCCCTCCCTCCACCGGGGGTAGGATGGCGGATGGGTGACGAAGAGCCGCCGGACGACTGCATGCGGTGCGGCGCCTGCTGCTTCTCGGAGTCACCGCGCCATGCGCGCGTCTCGGGCGACGATCACCTGCGGCTCGGCGACGGCGCCGAGGCGCTCGTCGAATGGATCGGCAACGAGGCGTTCATGCGGATCGAGCGCGTGACCGACGGCCTGCACAAGTGCATCGCGCTCACCGTCGACGCCTCGACCTCGACGTTCGCGTGCTCGATCTACGAGACCCGACCTCAGGTGTGCCGCGACCTCGAGCAAGGCGCCGCCGGATGCCGCGGCGAGCTCACCGCGAAGAGCGCGCGACCGAAACGCGCCCTCGTCGTGCTCGCTACTCGGCGCCCATGAACGGGTAGCCGACGGCGAGCGGCGGAACGAACGTCTCCTTCACCACCCGAGGCGAGGCCCAGCGAAGGAGGTTGTACGCGCTGCCCGCCTTGTCGTTCGTGCCGGAGGCGCGACCACCGCCGAACGGCTGCTGACCGACGACGGCGCCGGTGGGCTTGTCGTTGATGTACATGTTGCCGGCCGCCTGCCGGAGACGCTTCACGCCCTGCGCGACCGCGGCGCGATCGCGCGCGAACACGGAGCCGGTGAGGCCATACGGGCTCGTGCGGTCGACGAGCGCGAGCGTCTCCTCGACGGCGTTCGGCTTGCCGTCGTCGTAGACGTGCACGGCGAGCACGGGGCCGAAGAGCTCCTCGGCGAGGAGGAGGTGCGCGGGGTCGGACACCTCGGCGAGCGTGGGCCCGCAGAACCAGCCCTTCTCGCGCGACCAGCCGGCGTCGGCGATGAGCTTCACGCCGGAGTCCGCCTTCAGGCGCTCGTGCCAGCCCGAGAGCCGAGTCCACGCACGCTCGTTGATGACGGCGCCCATGAAGTTCCGGAAATCGGCGACGTCGCCCATCGTGATCCTCGCGATGTGCGCGGCGCAGAGATCACGCACCTGCGGCCAGATCGAGCGCGGGACGTAGGCCCGCGAAGCGGCGGAGCACTTCTGCCCCTGAAACTCGTAGGCGCCGCGAACGAGCGCGACCGCGAGCGCCTCGACCTCCGCGCTCGGGTGCGCGAAGACGAAGTCCTTGCCGCCCGTCTCACCGACGAGCCGCGGGTACGTCTTGTAGCTGGCGATGTTCTCGCCGACCGTCCGCCAGATCGACTGAAACACCTTCGTCGAGCCCGTGAAGTGGACGCCCGCGAGGTCGCGATGGCGAAGGCAGGTGCCCGCGATCGCAGCGCCGTCGCCGTAGACGACGTTGATGACGCCCGGCGGAAGGCCCGCGGCCTCGAAGAGGCGCATCGTGTGGTAAGCGGCGAGGCTCTGGTTCTCCGCGGGCTTCCACACGACGACGTTGCCCATCAGGGCGCACGACGTGGGCAGGTTGCCGGCGATGGCCGTGAAATTGAACGGCGTGATCGCGAGGACGAAGCCCTCGAGCGGGCGGAGCTCGAGCGAGTTCAAAAACCCCGGCGGCGAGATGGGCTGGTGCTCGGCGAGCCGCGACGCGAACGCGACGTTGAAGCGGAGAAAATCGATGAGCTCGCAGGCCGCGTCGATCTCCGCCTGGTAGGCCGTCTTGCTCTGACCGAGCATGGTCGCGGCGTTGATCACCGCGCGCCAGGGCCCGGCGAGGAGGTCGGCCGCGCGGAGGAAGATGCGCGCGCGCTCCTCGAACGGCATGGCCGCCCAGGCGGGGGCCGCGGCAAGCGCTGCCGTGATCGCGCGCTCGGTCACCGCCGCCCCGCCGTCGTGGCAGGTCGCGAGAAGGAGCTCGTGGTCGTGGGGAGCGCGCACCTCGTAAATCGCGCCCTCGCGCGACTCCTTGCCACCGACCACGTGAGGCACGTCGGGTCGCTCGCCACGCATCGTCGAGAGCGCCGCCTTCAGCGCGGCGCGCTCGGGGGAGCCGGGCGCATAGGCGAGAATCGGCTCGTTCGCGGGGGTCGGGGTGGGCGCGGGAAGGTCGAGCATGAGGGCGCGAAGCATAGTCTCTCGCAACGAGCCGCGCGACGTGCTTAGTAGCGATCCAACACCATGGCTCGCATCTTCCGAACGCTCCCCGAGAAGGGTCAATCCGTCGCCATCGCGTTTTCTGGAGGCCTCGACACGCGCTGCGCCGTCGCCTGGCTGACGCGCAAGGGCCTCGTCGTCCACGCGTACACGGCCGACCTCGGCCAGCCGGACGAGAAGGACGTGAACGACGTCCCGAAGGAGGCCCTGCGGCACGGCGCCGTCGGAGCACGCCTCCTCGACTGCCGCGAGGCCATCGCGCGCGAGGGCATCATCGCGCTCCAGTGCGGCGCGTTCCATCTGTCGACCGCGGGTCGCAAGTACTTCAACACCACGCCGCTCGGCCGCGCCGTCACCGGCACCGCCATCGCGCGCGCGATGACCGAGGACGGCGTCGCCATCTTCGGCGACGGCAGCACGCACAAGGGCAACGACATCCAGCGCTTCTATCGCTACGGCCTGCTCGTGCAGCCCGAGATGCGCGTGTACAAGCCCTGGCTGGACGCTCAGTTCGTCGGCGAGCTCGGGGGCCGGACCGAGATGTCGGAGTTCCTCGAAAAGGTCGGCCTCCCCTACTCCATGAAGACGGAGAAGGCGTACAGCACCGACAGCAACATGCTCGGCGCCACGCACGAGGCGAAGGACCTCGAGCGCCTCGACCGCGGCATCTCGATCGTCGAGCCGATCATGGGCGTCGCCTCGTGGAAGAGCGACGTGAAGATCGAGGCCGAGCGCGTGAAGGTCGTCTTCGAGCGCGGCGTGCCCGTCGCGATCGGCAGCAAGCGCTTCGGCTCGCTCGCCGAAGCGGTGCTCGAGGCGAACACGATCGGCGGCCGTCACGGCCTCGGCGTGAGCGACCAGATCGAGAACCGCGTCATCGAGGCGAAGAGCCGCGGCATCTACGAGGCGCCCGGCATGGCGCTCCTCCACATCGCGTACGAGCGGCTGCTCAGCGCGATCCACAACGAGAACACGCTCGATCAGTACGTGGCGCTCGGCCGCCGTCTCGGGCGCCTCCTCTACGAGGGCCGCTGGTACGACCCGGAGGCGCGCCTCCTCAAGCACGCGCTCGCAGAGGGCATCGCCACGCACGTCACGGGCTCGGTCGAGATCGAGCTGCGCCGCGGCGACGACTACTCGCTCATGGCGACCGAGGCCGAGGCCGCGACGTACTCCCCCGACAAGCTCTCGATGGAGCGCAGCGACACGCTGTTCACCCCCGAGGACCGCATCGGCGCGCTCGAGATGCAGACGCTCTCGGTGCTCGACAGCCGCGCCGTGCTCCGCCACGCCGACAAGGCCGCGAAGCAGGGCCCGGGCCTCCCGCTCGACATCGACCTCGGCTGATTCCCGCGCTCACGGCGCGTGCATCGGAGGCTCAGTACCAGCTGCCGAGACCGAGGCTCCAGCCGAAGTACTCGCGCGCCACGTCGACGGCCCCGCTGAGCCGGAAGGAGTTGTCATCCGGGAAGATGCCGAAGAGCGACCACTCGATGAGGCGCGTCTCGAAGCCGGCCGTGGCGTGGACGCGCGGGCTCGACTCCCGGAACCTCGTCGGCTCCACGTACGTACCGCCGCGGAGCTGGAGGAGGTTCGGGATCGCCTCGATCTCCGCCCCCGCGCGGATCGTCACGCTCGTCCTCTCTCCCGAACGCTCGACGACCTGGGCGAGCATCGACTCGACTCCCAGGGCGCCCGGGGTCGGTCCCGTGACGAGCATGCCGAACGACAGGAGCAGCTTCTCGCGCGGCACGAGGCGATACTTGCGGCGAAGAATGCGATGCGCGCTCGCGCTGCGCGGCTCGAGGCGAGGCGGCGTGTGGCGGTCGCCCGGCTCCATCCGGCGCTGCTCCTCGACCTCCGGCTCCCGGTACTCGTCCTCGTCGGTCCACGAGAAGTTGAGCGGGCGCGGGCCGATCTGGAAGGCGACGCCCCACTCGGCCTCCCACGGGAGGTCGACGCCCTTCGGAAGATAGAAGTGGCCGACCTGACGATCGCCGGTCTCGGGGTTGCGCGTCACGTTCGGCGCGGCATCGATGCTCCCGATGACAGGCGAGCGGATCGTGGCCCCGACCCGAAGCGGCAGATCTCGCGGACGCCACAACGCTCCGCCCTGCGCCCCCACGCCGTACGTGCCGAGGAGGAGTCGCTCTCCCGACGACGTATCGACCGCATTGAAGATCGCGCCACGAATTCCGCCGCCGAGGTGCAGCTGGCCGCCGAAGAAGCCGTACGACGCGACAGCATCGATCTTGAAGATGCGCACGGTGAGCGCCTTCACGTCCGTCCCCTCCAGGTCGAACTGACGTGGCGTCCCCAGCGAGTAGTTCTGGAGCGAGATGTTGCCGCCGACCCCGAAGTTGTCGTGCTGGAGCAGCCCGCCCAGCGTCGCGAAGACGAAGTTGTCGTAGCCGAACCCGACATGACCGTTGTTGTCGAAGTCCGTGTTCGCTACCGAGCCCGGAAAGGTGAAGCCGCCGTTGATCTCGTAGTCGGTGGTGGTCGTCGAGTAAGGCGTGCGCTGCGACGCGGCCGCAGCGTTGAAGGGAATCCCCTCGGCGCCCTCCGCAAGGCCCGAGTACGCACCGCCCATCGCCGTCACGCGCGACGACGCGAGGACCGGTCCCTGGAAGAGGTCGATGGTGTAGTCGCTCGTCTGGAGCGGCGTGCCGCGCGGGCCGAGCGGCCCGGCGGCGCGTGCGCCCGAGGGCCATGCGAGAGCCATCGCGACCACGAAATGAAGAAGGCCCGCGCGGAGTGCGCAGGCCTTCTGGTTTCGTGAGCTCGCGCGCATGAGGCGCGGAGCTTATACGAGCTCTCGTGTCGTGTGAGTCACACGGTCACGAGCGGCCCTCATGGGGGTTCGCTCAGCGGAGCGGCTTGCGACCCGCGAAGACGCGCGAGACGATCGCCACGACGACCATCGGGACGAGCACCGCGGCGCCGATGGCCCAGGGGCCGGCCGCGTAGAACTTGTACGGCGGCACCGCGACGTACGCGCCGAGGACGGCGAGCGGCGAGAGGAAGCTCAGCGCCCAGCCACGCTTGCCGGCAGGCAGCGTGCGGACCTTCACGCCGAGAAGCGCGAGGTCGACGAGGACGAGGAGCGTGCAGAACACGAAGGCCCAGGCGGAGCCGACGAGCATGCCGACCGTCCAGCCGAGCACCTTTCCGAAGAGCCCGTCGATGTGGAGCGCCGCGATCGCGGTGACGGCTCCATACACCGAGATCCACGGTGCAATCAGCGTGGGGGTGAGCCACCCAGCAACGGTCGGTCTGACGTAACGCTCTGCCATGTTCGCGCTCCCTCTAGTGACCCTATACGGAGTAACCCCAGGAAAGACGTAAGGCACCCCTCATTTGTTCCTCTTTTCGGCTTTGTCGACGCCCGTGCTCGCGCTTGCCGGCGCGGCAAGCGCGGCACGAGCCTTGCGAATCAGAGCAAATTGAAGGTCGAGCGCTTCACGAAGCGGCCGTCGCCCTTCTTGCCTACATACTTCCCGTTCTCGACCACGACCTTGCCGCGCGAGAGCACGTGCGTCGGGGCACCGACCACCTCGCGCCCCTCGTACGGCGTGTAGTCGACGCGCATGTGCAGCGTCTTGTCGCTGAGGACGTGGCGCTTCTCGCCGTCCCAGACCAGGAGGTCGGCGTCGGCCCCCACCGCGATCGTGCCCTTGTTCGGGTAGAGGCCGAAGATCTTCGCCGGCGCGGTCGAGGTGATCTCGACGAAGCGGTTCATCGAGATGCGGCCCTTCCGCACGCCGCCGTCCCACATCAAGTACATGCGCGTCTCGACGCCCGGCATGCCGTTCGGGATCTTCGCGAAGTTGTCGGCGCCGAGGTCCTTCTGGCCCTTCATGCAGAACGGGCAGTGGTCGGTCGAGACGACCTGGAGGTCGTTCGTCCGGAGGCCTCGCCACATGTCCTCTTGCATGTGCGCGGGCCGCAGCGGCGGCGTGCACACGTACTTCGCGCCCTCGAAGTCGGGACGCGCCATGTCGTCCTGCGAGAGAAAGAGGTACTGCGGGCACGTCTCCGCGAAGACGGGCAGACCGCGATCGCGAGCCTCGACGACCTGCTTCAGCGCGCGCTCGGCGGAGAGGTGCACCATGTACACGGGCGCGCCCGCCATCTCGGCGAGGCAGATCGCGCGGAAGGTGCCCTCGGCCTCGGCGATCTGCGGGCGCGTGAGCCCGTGGTAGATCGGCGCGGTGTGGCCTTTCGCGAGGGCCTGCTGCACGAGGATGTCGATCGGAATGCCGTTCTCGGCGTGCATGCAGATGAGCGCGCCGAGCTCGGCGGCGCGCTGCATGCCGCGGAAGATCTGTCCGTCGTCGACGAAGAGCACGCCCGGATACGCCATGAACATCTTGAACGACGTGATGCCCTCGTTCACGACCTGGCCCATCTCCTGGATGGTCCCCTCGTTCACGTCGGTCATGATCATGTGGAAGGCGTAGTCGACGGCGCCCTTGCCCTCGGCCTTGCTGTGCCAGAGGTCGAGGCCCTTGCGGAGCGGGTCACCCTTGGTCTGGATGGCGAAGTCCACGATGGTCGTCGTACCGCCGTACGCGGCCGCGCGCGTGCCGGTCTCGAAGTCGTCCGAGGCGGTCGTGCCGCCGAACGGCATGTCCATGTGCGTGTGCGCGTCGATGCCGCCGGGGAGAATGTGCTTCCCCGTGGCGTCGATCGTGACGTCCCACGGCCCGGGCGGCGCGGCCCCTGGCCCGAAGATCGCGGCGATCTTGTCGCCGACGATCGCGACGTCGGCCAGGTACGTGTCGACCGCCGTGACGACGGTTCCTCCCTTGATGAGCGTGCGAGTGGTCTGCGGCATGGTCGACCGAGGATAGAGGGGCCACCGTGCGTGACAAGAGCCGATACGTGACGCGTGACGTCAGGGCGCGAAATTCGTCGCCCTGTTCGCGGGTGAGTCGCCTCCGCTAAGCTGCGCGCATGAAGGTGCTCGTCGCGGACAAGTTCGAGGACTCTGGGCGTCGTGGGCTCGCGGAGATCGGATGTGACGTCGCGTACGAGCCCGATGTGTCGGGCGAGAGCCTGCTCGCATCCGTGAAGAGCACCGGCGCCGACGTCCTCGTCGTTCGCTCCTCGCAGGTGACGCGGCCGATGCTCGAGGCCGGGAATCTCCAGCTCGTCGTGCGAGCCGGGGCCGGCACCAACACCATCGACGTCGAGGCGGCGAGCGAGCGCGGTATCTGGGTCGCCAACTGTCCCGGCAAGAACGCCATCGCCGTCGCCGAGCTCGCGACGGGGCTGATGCTCGCCCTCGACCGGCACATCGCCGACGGCACTGCCGACCTGAAGAGCGGCAAGTGGAACAAGAAGCGCTACGCGCAGGCACGCGGCCTCTTCGGACGCACGCTCGGCGTGATCGGCGCCGGCACCATCGGGCTCGAGGTCATCAAGCGCGCCCAGGCGTTCGGGATGCACGCCATCGCGTGGGACAAGCACCTGCTACCCGCGAAGGCGGAGGAGCTGAACATCACGCTGCTGGGGAGCCCGACGGAGGTGGCGGCGGCCGCCGACATCGTGACCGTGCACCTCGCGCTCGTGCCCGAGACCCGCGGCCTCATCGGAGACGGCGTGTTCGCCTCGATGAGGCAAGGCACCATCTTCATCAACACCTCGAGGGCGGAGGTCGTCGACCAGGCCTCGCTCGAGCGCGCCATCAAGGAGCGCGGGATCCGCGCGGGCCTCGACGTCTTCGCCGAGGAACCTTCGGGAGGCGTCGGCGACGTCGACGCGAGCATCTTCAAGCTCCCCGGCGTGATCGGTACGCACCACATCGGTGCTTCGACGGATCAGGCGCAGGAGGCGATCGCCGAAGAGACCGTGCGCATCGTGCGCCTCTTCAAGGAGACCGGCCGCCCCGCGAACGTCGTCAACCTCGCGAAGAAGTCCCCCGCGACCCATCTTCTCGCGGTCCGTCACTACGACCGCGTCGGCGTCCTCGCGGCGGTCTTCGACTGCCTCAAGAAGGGCGGCATCAACGTGCAGGAGACCGAGAACATCGTGTTCGACGGCGCACGCGCCGCGGTCGCTCGCATCCATGTCGACCGCGCGCCCGGCGGCGAGGTGCTCGACGCGCTCCGCGTGTGTACGCCGGACGTGATCGACGTGTCCCTCGTCGCGCTCTGACGGGCGTTCAGCGCACGAGCAGCGAGACGTCGTCGAGATCGGCGATGGCGCGGTGGCCGAGGTCGCCCTGAGTGAGGCCTGCGCTCATGAAGAGCGACCCCTCGAACGCAGGCACGCCGAGGTCGACCGTCAGGAGCTCACCCGCGTCGACCGACGCCTCGAGGCGACCGTACGGCGCGGCCTCTTGCGCGTTGACCTCGAGGCCGAGATGGATCGCGTACCAGTGGTTCGGGATGGCCGCGGCGATCCTGGTGCGCGACGGAGCGCAGCGATCACGGAGGCACTCGGCGGTCGCGCGCTGCTCGACGAAGAGCCCCTCGGGCGACATCGAGATGCGGATGGTGAGCGGCCCGTCGGCGGTCTTCACCGTCAGCTCGGGTCCGCCGAGATACGACGCGGGGAGCTGCTCGACGCGGAACGCGAACCCGAGCGCGGCCGACCAGTCGGCGGCCACGGCGCCCTTCTCCTGGAGCAGGTAGGCCGACGAGGCCTCGTCCTTCGTGAAGAGCCGCAGCGAGCCCCGACCGAGCGACGCCGAGTCACCCGTGCGCTCGGCGGTGCCGTCGCCCGTCGTGAACATGCCCGACCAGCGGGCGGCGAAGCCCTGCTCCTCGAAGTCCTCGCAGAACGCGCCCTTGCGGCACACGAAGCTCGAGCCCTGATCGTGCGCAACCGGGACGGCGAACGCCGCGCCCGTGCTCGTCGCGCGATCGCTGTCGCCAGCAGCCGACGGCGTGGCTGCGGCCGGATCGGGCGAGCGCGTGGCTGCGGCCGGATCGGGCGAGCGCGTGGCTGCGGCCGGATCGGGCGACGCGGTCTCCGCGGAGCAGCCGACGGCAACGAGAGCAGCGAGAGAAGCGAGGACGTGGAGGGTGCGCATTCCCTCTTTCGTACGGCCGCCGATCGAGCCGACTTCCCTCGCCTACAGACGGAATTTTCCAAGCTGGCTGTAGGCATTCCTGCGGTCGCGCTCGCGCGCCACGGAAGCCGAGTTACGATGAGCGGTGGCATGGCCAGCGACAAGAGCGACAAGAGCGACAAGGGCGACAAGGAAGACCGGGACGACGCGGCAAAGACCCGGCAGCTCATCGCCGAAAACATCCGTCGTGTCGAAGAGATGCTGCGGTTCCTCCCCCTCTCGGACGGCACCGTGAACGACCTCCGCGCCAAGATCGGCCTGATCCGGACCATCCTCCTCGAGCAACGCGCGCCCGCCTTCGCCCTCGTGGGGCGCCGTGGCGCGGGCAAGTCGTCGCTCGTCAACGCGCTCTTCGGGGCCAAGGTGGCGGACGTGGGACACGTCAAGGCCCAGACCGGACGCGGCAAGTGGTTCGACCACAAGAGCGAGCGTGGCTCGATCTCGATCCTCGACACCCGCGGCGTCCAGGAGGGCTCGAACCCTGCCGAGACGGACACCGCGAAGGATGCCGTGTCCTCCATCGTGGTGGAGCTGAAGCGCAAGGTCCCGGACGTCATCCTCTTCCTCGTGAAGGCGAGCGAGGCCGACAGCGCGATCGACGCCGACCTCGATGCGCTCGAGCGCGTCTACGCCGAGATCGAGCGCGAGCATCGGTTCCGTCCGCCGCTCGTCGCCATCGCCACGCACTGCGACGTGCTCGAGCCGAAGGCCACGCGCCTCCACAAGGCGACCGAGGAGCCAACCGAGGAGATCGAGGAGAAGCTCGCTCGCGTGAGCGAGGTCGAGCATCACCTCGAGTCGAAGATCAAGGAGCGCGCGAAGCTCGCGCCGCATCTCGTGTGGACGCGCGGCCTCAGCACGTACATCTCGTTCGCGAAGGACGACTCGGTGCGCGCCGACGAGCGTTGGAGGATCGACGAGCTCGTCGGCACGCTGTTCAAGCATCTGCCCGACGCCGGGCGCGGCACGCTCGTCCGCATCGCTCGCGTCCGTGGGCTGCAAGAGGACCTCGCGAACAACCTGACGCGAGCGACCGCTGCGATCTGCGCGGGCGTCGCGGCCCTCCCCATCCCCGTCGCCGACGTGATCCCGATCACGACGCTGCAGGTGACGCTCATCGCCGGTATCGCGTGGCTCTCCGGGCGGCCGCTCGATCGCAAGGCCGCGGCCGAGTTCCTCGGCGCCATGGGCGCGAACGTCGGCCTCGGCTTCGCGTTCCGTGAAGGCGCACGCGCGCTCATCAAGTTCGTGTTCCCCGGAGCGGGCTCCATGGTGTCCGGCGCAGTCGCCTTCGCGGGCACGCTCGCCATCGGTGCCGCAGCCCGGAACTACTTCCTCCGCGGCAGCTCGATCGAGGACGCGAAGAAGTCCTTCGAGGAGACGAAGACGAGCCCCGAGACCGCAGACGAAAACGAGAAGCGCAATCGGGACTGGGATATCAATTAGCGGTGATCCTCGCTCGGCACCTCGCTCGTCTCGCCTCCGTCGCCTCCGTCGCCTCCGTCGCCTCCATCGCTCTCGCCTCTTCCTCCTGCGGACAGGACGACGACCCCGAGGGCGCGCGCGTCCTCTGGACGAAGATCAACGCCGGCCCCGGCTTCCGCTCGTGGGACCGTGCGCCGGGCTTCCCGACGCGCAAGCCGAGCTTCACGGCCCACGCGAGCGCCGTGGAGATCTTCGTGAACGGCGACCTGACGACGGCGCTCTCGGCACAGCGACAGACGGCGCTCACCGAGTGGCCGGTGGGCTCCGTGATCGTGAAGGAGGGCTTCAGCGGCGACTCCCGCAAGCTCGTCGCCGTGATGGAGAAGCGCGCCGACGGATGGTTCTGGGCGGAGTACGACGACGGAGGCGACGCCAAGTACTCCGGCCGACCAAGCGTGTGCCTCGATTGCCACGACAACCGTAAGGGCTACTCCGACGGGGTGTACGCCTTCGAGCTTCCGCGCTAGACGGAGCCTCGATGGATGAAGCCGCGCACCTCTCCGCGCGCCTCGAGGCTGCCCTCCTCCGTGAGGTAGCCGAACAGTACCGGCACCTCGCGCTCGCGTACTTCAAGGGCGCCCTCAAGCTCCCGCAGTTCGAGCTCGTCACCTCGCGCGCGCGTCTCGGTCGCTGGATCCCGGACACGCGCATCATCGAGCTGTCGCGTCCGCTCGTGCTCGAGCAGCCGTGGGGGATCGTCGTCGAGGTGCTCAAGCACGAGATGGCGCACCAGTACGTCGCGGAGATCCTCGGCGAGCACGGCGAGAGCGCGCACGGCCCGCGCTTCCGCGCGGTGTGTGAGAAGCTCGGGATCGACGCGGCCGCGAGCGGCATGCCCGTGCCGAGCTCCGGCGCCGCCCACAGCGAGCACGGCAAGGTCGGTGAGCGAATCGCGCGGCTCCTGGCGCTTGCAGAGAGCCCGAACGTCCACGAGGCCGAGGCGGCGATGGCCGCAGCGCAGCGCCTGCTCCTCAAGCACAACATCGAGCTCCGGAGCACGCGCGCCGCCCAGGGCTACGCATGGAACCACCTCGGCGAGCCGACGGGCCGCACGACCGAGGCCGAGCGCGTGCTGTCGCTCATCATCAGCAAGCACTTCTTCGTCGAGGCGATCTGGGTCCCCGTCTACCGGGCATCGCTCGGCAAGCGCGGCAGCGTGCTCGAGATCTGCGGCTCGCCGGAGAACGTCGAGATCGCCGAGTACGTCCACGGGTACCTCGTACAGACCGCCGCGCGCCTCTGGATGGAGCACAAGGTCGAGCAGGGCATCTTCAGCAACCGCGACCGGCGCACATTCCTCGCCGGCGTGATGAGCGGCATGAGCGAGAAGCTCGCGCGCGAGGCGAAGCAGAGCGAGAGCGCAGGCCTCGTGTGGATCGCGGACGGCGATCTCGAGGACTTCTTCCGACGACGTCACCCGCATGTCCGCCACATCCGCTACGCCGGTCAGAGGCGCACCGACGCGTATGCGCACGGCCGCGAGGCCGGCAAGAAGATCGTCATCCACAAGGGAGTGAAAGGCTCTGCCGAGCAGAGAGGCCACCTTCTCGGGCCAAGGCGCTAGACTTCGGCGCATGCCCTGGACGCTGTTCGAGACCTCGATCGGCCCGTGTGGTGTCGCGTGGACCGACGCCGGTCTCACCTGGGTGCAGCTCCCCGAGGAGGACCGCAAGGCAACGCGCGGACGGCTCCTCTCGAAGGCGAACGAGGGCGGCAAGGTCACCTCCGAGAAGGCGATGCCGCCGTGGGTGAAGGACGCGATCGCTCGGGTACGCGAGCACCTCGCGGGCAAGCCGCAAGACCTCGGACGCATCCCGCTCGACGTCTCCGGCGTGTCGGCCTTCACGGCCAAGGTCTTTCGCGCAGCGCAGGCCGTGCCGGCAGGCCGCACGGCGACCTACGGCGAGCTCGCAGGCATCGTCGGCGCGTCGCGCGCGTCGCGCGCGGTGGGGCGCGCGATGGCGACGAACCCTTGGCCGATCATCGTGCCTTGTCATCGCGTCGTCGCCGCGGGCGGCGCGGCCGGGGGATTCTCGGCGTACGGCGGCCTCCTCACGAAGGAGAAGATCCTGAAGCTCGAAGGCGGCACGCTCGCCTCCACGAAGCAGGTGTCTCTCTTCGATGCGAGAGCGCTCCGCGTGCGCCCGCTTCCGTATGACGCGGAGGCCGCGCTCCGCGTCCTCACGGTCGCCGACCCGGTCCTCGGCAGACACATCGCACGTACCGGCCCGCTCCGCCTCCAGCTCAAGGACACCGAGGGCACGTTCGCCGCGCTCGCCGAGTCGATCGTCTATCAGCAGCTCTCGGGGCGAGCAGCGGCGACGATCTTCGGACGCGTGCGCGCGCTGTATCCGAATGGCCGTCTCGAGCCCGGCGCCGTCCTCGCGACGGCGGATGCGGCGCTCCGCGGGGCGGGCCTCTCCGCGGCGAAGCTCGCGAGCTTGAAGGACCTCGCGGCGAAGTCGATCGCGGGAGACGTCCCTACCCTCGCGCAGCTCGCACGCATGGAGGACGCCGCGATCATCGAACGGCTCACCGCGGTGCGCGGCGTCGGCCGATGGACGGTCGAGATGATCCTCATCTTCCGCCTCGGTCGTCCGGACGTACTTCCGGTCGCGGACTACGGGATCAAGAAGGCCTTCGCCCGTCTCTTCAAGAACCCGGAGAACGGCGGGCGCTCGAAGTACGGGCCCGACGAGCTCCCGAGCGCGACGGTCCTCGCATCGCGCGGCGAGCGGTGGCGCCCGTTCCGCTCCGTCGCGAGCTGGTACCTGTGGCGCGCGCTCGATGAGGTCCAGCAGGAGCAATCGCTCGCCGAGTGATGGCTGCGCGCCTCACACGTCGTCGCGCAGGTCGACCGGCGGCCTCCATGTAGCGTAGGCTCCAAACGTCATGGCGCGCCCCCGCCGTCCAGGTGAGCAAGAGCTTGCCGAAGGCATGCGGCTTCTCGACCGCTACACGATCCTCGACAGGATCGGCAGCGGAGGCATGGCCACGATTTACCGAGCCACGGACGACCGGCTCGATCGCGTCGTGTGTATCAAGCTGCTGCGCACCACCCTCATCGAGGGCTCCGGTAGCAACAACACCGGCGGGAGAGCGGTGTTCCAGGCGACGTACTCGCACTTCCTCCAGGAGGCGCTCGCCCTCTCGAGGCTGCAGCATCCGAACACGCTCCGCATCTACGACTTCGGGTACCTCGAGCCGAGCACGCCCGGCTCGTCGGAGCCCGGAGCGCCGTTCCACGTCTCCGAGTACCTCGACGGCGGCAACCTCGAGACGCACCTCCGGCTCCGCGGCGCGCTCCCGGCCGACGAGACCCTCGGGATCCTCGAGAGCATCAGCGGCGCGCTCGCCGAGGCGCACGAGCACGGCATCATCCACCGTGACATCAAGCCGTCGAACATCCTGTTCGCGCGCGTGCGCGGCTCCCTCGTCACGAAGCTCGCGGACTTCGGCATCGCCCACAGCGACCTGAAGAAGAGAGACCGCGAGGGCGCTCAGGTCCCCGCCGATCTGAGCGAGGCCGTCAGCACCGTCGCGCTGTTCTCGCCACGCTGGGCCGCGCCGGAGCAGCTGTGTGGCTCGCCCGAAGGGCCGCGCACCGACGTCTACGCGCTCGGTCTGCTCGCCGTCTTCATGCTCACCGGTCGCGTCGTGTTCGGCGACGAAGACGTCCGCGCGACGTTCAACGACCGCGTGCGCGGAGACACGCTCCTCAACGCTCGCCTCGCGCAGATCGGCTTCGGCGGCGAGGTCGGCAACGTCCTCTCGCACTCGATGCGCGCCCGGTCCGACGAGCGCATCGCGAGCGCGCCCGAGCTCTTCGAGCGCCTCCGCGAAGCGCTCGACGTGCGGCCGCCGACGAACATCGCTCCCTTCCCGATCGAGCCGTCTGCTTCGCACCCGGCCTCACAGCCGTCCGCCGTGCGCCCGGTAGCGCCGCCTCCCAGCGCTCCGCAGGGCGTCGCGCTGGCGCTCGAGGTCGAGGCCTCGGGGAGCAACGGCGCCCAGCCCGCGCCCGAGCACGTCGCGCAGTACGGCGAGCGCCGCGTCCGGTTCGTCCAGGTGCACGAGCGGCTCGATCTCTCGTTCGTCGACGTCGAGGGCGTTCCCGTCCGCGTGCGCGTCACGATCCTCCCCGGCGCCGCAGGGGCAGCGCAGAAGCTCAACGTGAAGGGCCTCACGTGCTTCGTCGCACGACGTGGGCAGAGGCCCACGCCGGCACTCACCGTCGACGCGGACGGCAGCGCCGATCTCGTGTCCTCCACGGTGCAGCCCCTCGGTGAGCTGACGTGGTCTTTCGGCCAGGCAACCCCTGAGGGCCGTGTCTTTGTCGTGGATGGTAGGCACCTTCTGGTACCCTATTCGGAAGGGCAACTGGCCATCGCGCTCATGCTGAGCCCGGGGAATGACCTGGTCGTGATGTGCCGACGCTAGGAAAGGAAGCCGCGTGACGCAGAGAGAAGCGCCGCCCAGGCTGCCGGGCATAGAGGACGACGACGAGATGCCGACGTCCGTCGGTGCCGCGCCAGAGCTCGACGCGGGCGCGCCCTTACCGCTCGGCCTCGGCCCGCCCCACGCGGCACCCGGGCCGCCCGCCCGTGTGAGCTTCGGCAAGTTCAACACGCCGACGGCGTTCACTCCACAGCCCCACACGCAGACCCCGCAGGTCCCTGCCGCGTCGAGTGATCCGCGTTCCTCGGCGGCGATGACGGCCGCACGCGCGCACGTGCAGACGAGCGGACCGCCCGACTCGGGGCCGCCCCGCTCGCAGTCGCTGCCGCGTCCAGCGGCGAACGGGCCTGCGAGCCGCGTCGGCCCGTCGTCGCATCCGAGCCCGATGCCCGGGCACATCTCGCAGATGATGCCGCAGGAGCGCGGCTCCTCGGGACCGCAGCCGCTGACTCCTCAGCCGCAGCAACCGCAGCAACCGCAGCAGCAGCAGCCGCAAGGCCTCGGCATGCACGGGCAGATGGGCATGGGCGCGGCTGGGCAGTCCGGCCTCATGCCCTTCGCGAGCCCGCAGCCGCAAGGCCCACCGTCGCTGCAGCACCAGCACAGCGCGCCCCCGCAGCATCGCAACGATCTCTCGTTCGCCGGGCAAGGCGCCGGCGCGATGGTGCCGCTCGGTCCGGGTGCGGGTCCTTCGGTCCCCCCGCAGTCGCTTGGCCTCCGAGCCGATCAGCAGCCGCGCGAGAACCGCGCCTCGAACTTCCACATCACGCGCACGCGCGCGTATGCGTTCGTGCTCGATGCGCGCGGCCAGCCGATCGAGCTGGGCTCGGGTCGCTTCGCCAAGGCGTACCTCGGAGAGGAGCGCTGGCTCGAGTCGAAGACCGACTACCGGAAGCCCATCGTCATCAAGATCCTCCAGAAGGGCGTGAACGAAGAAGATCACATGCGCTTCCAGATGGAGAAGGAGCTCCTCGAGCGTGTGCAGGGGCACCCGAACATCGTCGAGCTGATGTGCTCGGGCGAGAACGAGGACGTCAACTTCCTCCCGCCGAGCATCCGCGACAAGGTCGACTCCGAGTTCATGATCCTCGAGAAGCTCGAGATGAGCCTCGAGGAGCGCCTCAAGGGGTCACGCGTCCGCGGTCACAAGGAGGAGCTGCTCCAGTGCGACATGCGCGAGCGCCTCTTCCGCGTGCTCGACTACATGATCCCGGTGTCGAGCGCGGTCGAGTACTCGCACCTCGTCCGGAACATCTGCCATCGCGACATCAAGCCCGCGAACATCCTCATCGGCCTGCCCGACCCGAACCTCCGTGGCGCGGTGCTCAAGGTGCGCCTCGCCGACTTCAACGTCGCGAAGCTCGCCGACGAGGAGGTCCACTTCGGGATGACGCAGATGAAGGCGGCCGTCCCGGGCACGCTCTTCTTCCAGAGCCCCGAGCAGGAGACGAACATCATCGAGCTCCTGGTCAACGTCCAGCAGGGGCTCCCCGAGGTCGAGTACTTCGAGGACTTCTACATCCAGATCTCGAAGAACGACTCGTTCTCGCTCTTCAACCGCAACGAGCAGTACCCGGTGCTCTACGCCGACCGCGCGCGAAAGCGCCTGGTGCTCGGGCGGCCCTTCCGCGAGACCGGCGAGACGAACGTGCGCGCGCGCATCCAGAAGAGCGTCGGGCGCCCGGCGGACATCTACTCGCTCGGCGCGACGTTCTATTATTTGATCAGCGGCGCCTACGCGAACCCGAAGACGCTCTACGACGCGTTCCACAAGTTCATCGAGTACGAGCGGGCCGACGAGAACAACACGATCGAGGCCTACCTCCGGCACGAGTACAGCGTGATCAACTCGCTGCGCGCGCCGAAGTCGCAGGACGGAAGCCCCGAGGTCGCCCCCGCCGACCGCTTCTTCTCCTACAAGCAGTTCCTCGACGGCAACGGCGAGCTCATCGACCCGAACGTGATGCTGATCATCGCCAAGTGCATGATCCGCAACAAGCCGGACAGCTACTGCCAGGCCCACGACCTCGAGACCAAGGGGATCTCGGACATCGTCGCCGACCTCATCAACCTCTACTCGCTCTACGGCTTCCAGCCCGGAGCGCGCCCCACCCACCTCGTCCACCGGACAACCACGAAGAACGCCCGAAAGGGTGGCGTCGGCGGGAGGCTGCGGCAGATGTGGCTCGGGTTCTTGGCCATGTTCAGCAAAAAGAAGCGCTGAAAGCGCGGCGCGGAACAAAACCATCGGGCCGAGCGTCCGTCTCACTACCGTGAGCGCCGCCCTGCCCAGTTCCGTCGCCGGCCCTTCCCTCGCCGGGCTCGCGGGCCAGAGCCAGGCGCGAGCGGATCAGCGTGCAGAGGCGGCCGTGCAGGCCTTCACCCGGATCGGCGCGGCGCCTCGCCCGACGTTCCCGCTGGCGCTCGCTTCGGTCTCCGTCGCGGTGCTCGCGATGCATGCGGACCTCGTCGCCAAGTACTCGCTCGAAGCGTTCTGGGTCGGCGTCGTCGCGACCGCGGGCCTGGCCATCGGCGTCGGTCGGATCGTGTCGGGCATCCCGGCCGCCCGTCCTCGAATGGCGGCGGCGCTCGTGCTGCCGACGGTCGGCGGCGCGCTCGTGGGCGTCCTCGTACAGGCCACGGTGCTCGTCTCGCTGCGCGACCTCGGCGGCGCGATGGCCATCAAGGATCTGGGCGGGCTCGTCGACAGCACCGAGCCTGTCTCGTGGCTGGCCGCGGGCCTGCTCCTCGGAGCGCTCCCCGCGCTCGCCGTCTCCGTGTTCCTGATGCTCTCCGCACGCGCGCTCAAAGGCCTCGTCGGGAGCGACGCGGCCGAGGGGTTCAACGTGGCGTTCACCGGCGGCGCGGGCGTCCTCGCGGCCGTCGGCCTCCTCCTCGTCGAGCCGTGGGAGCTCCCGCCGCTCCTCGCGGTGTGTGTGCTCGCGTCGGTGTCGATGCTCGTGTCGTTCCTCGTCGACGGCGCACGGCTCCGGTTCCTCTCCGAGGTCTGGGCCGGCGCGACGGGCGGCGGGGAGAATCACACGCGCAGTGCGTACGAGGTCGTGCCGGCGGATCGCTTCATGCACGACCCCTCTCTCGCGCCGATCGTCACGAAGGCGGGAGCGGTCTCGGTCCTGGTGCGTGTCGACCGCCGTGTCGGCTCGTATCGCGCCTCCGCGGCCGAGCCCATTGCGCTTCTCGCCGACACCGAGGCGGCGACGACACGGCCGCTCCGCCGCCGCCGGGCGGCAACCGTCGCGGTCGTCGCCATGATGATGACGTTCGGTGGGCTCTCGGTCCTCACTCAGCCCGCGATCAGCGCGGCCCTCGGCGCGGACACGCTCACCGGCCGGGCCTCCACGTCCGCGCACGGCCTGCTCTTCGCCGACTGACCTCGCACGACACGACGTGTGCGCGGCATCCACCATCGCTGCGGAGGCCGGAGCTTCATCAAGATCGATGATGCGGCAACCCCCCATGGCCGAAGGCGACACGAGACGCCACGTGAGTGCGACAGCCGCCGTCGCAACGGAGGTGTACACAATTTTGGACACGTCGTTTCGTCGCGGCGCCTCCCACCACTCACGTGGCAGACTGCCTCGACATGCTGGACTCGGGGGGCCGCGACGACAGGGGGAATGGGAGGGCGCGCAAGCTGACTGCGCTTCCCAGCTCGACACTCCGCAGGGTGCGCGTGGTGGAGGACGCGCTTGCGCACTACTCCCTCGACGGCGACAACGTCGTCGCCGCGCTCTCCGCGCTCCGCGAGCTCCTCGAGACGGACAAGGTGATCCTCTACTCGCTCGAGCAGCGCCGAGGCAGCGAGGATCTGCGGGTCGCGCGCAACGCAACCGTCGCAGTTCCGCATGCCGGGTGGCGTGACGCCTTCGACGAGTACCTCGTCGGACGTGGCGTCGCGTGGGGCACGTACAACGCGGTCAGCCCGGAGCCGAGCCAGCGTGACCGCATCCTCGACTCACGCCAGATCAGCGTGCTCACGGGCGGGCGCAACCGCGAGATCGAAGGCGTCGTCTACAAGCAGCTCGGAGCTCTCGGCCACGACATGATGCGCGTCCTCGTCTGCGACGGTCCGAGCATGCTCGCGTGGGTCGGCTTCGTGCAGCCCGCGAAGACGACCCAACGGCAGCGAGAGCTCTTCGCCCTCGTCCTTCCTGCGTTCCGCAAGCGGCTCGCGTTCGATCGCTTCGTGACGGAGGCGGCCGTCGCGAGTGCCGCGATCGGCGCTGCGCTCGAGGAGGTGAACGGGCCTGCATGGCTGCTCGGCCCGGGTGGTCGCATCGACCACGCGAACGCGGCCGCACGCGCGCAGCTCGATGCCGATCGCACCGCCACCGTCGCCGCTCTCGACCGATGCACCGCCGGCACGGCGGAGCGACGCTTCAGCGTCACGCCCGTGCGCGGCGCGAGCGGGAGCGCAGGTCACCTCGTGGTCGAGGCCTTGCCTCGGAGCGCCTCGCAAGGCGTCGCCCAGGCCGCCGCGCGTCTCGCGCTGACGCCCGCCCAGATCCGGGTGCTCGAGCGGGTCGCGCGTGGGGCGTCGAACGCGACGATCGCCGCCGAGCTGGGGGTGGCCGAGCGCACGGTCGAGGCCCACGTCACGGCGATCCTGGAGAAGGCCCAGGTCCCCAGCCGTGCCGCGCTGATCGTCCAGATCTTCGTCTAGGAGCCCTTCACAGGCTCCCCTAGCCGACCCGGCCCGGACGGTGTACTCCGCGCGCTGCCATGGCAGACGAGCAGATCGAACGGCCGGACGGACGCGTGGAGCTCGCCGAGGAGGTCGTCCTCGACGACCCCGCACTCTTCAATGAGGACCTCGCGCCGACGCAGATCGCGAAGCGCACGTGGAGCACGTACACGTATGCGGCGCTGTGGATCTCCATGGCTCACTGCATCCCGACGTACATGCTCGCGTCGGGGCTCATCAGCGCCGGGATGAACTGGTGGCAAGCGCTGCTCACCATCCTGGTCGGCAACACGATCGTGCTCCTGCCCATCCTCGCGAACTCGCACCCGGGCACGAAGTACGGCATCCCCTTCCCCGTCTTCGCGCGCGCCAGCTACGGCGTGTTCGGCGCGAACATCCCGGCCGTCATGCGCGCGCTCGTGGCGTGCGGCTGGTTCGGGATCAACTGCTGGATCGGCGGGCTCGCGCTCCAGACCTTCTTCAAGTCGGTGTGGAGCGGCTGGCCCGCGCTGCTCGGCCCGATGACGGACCCCGCTTCGAGCTGGGCCTTCGGTGGGCACTACCCGACCGAGTGGGTCAGCTTCGCGCTGTTCTGGGGCCTCAACATCCTCATCGTCTACCGCGGGATGGACATCGTGCGGCGCTTCGAGAACATCGCGGCTCCGTACGTTCTCGTGATGACCGCGGCGCTCGTGGCGTGGGCGATCTGGCGAGCGCACGGCCTCGGGGCCGTCATGCGGGACGAGGGTAAATTCCACACGTTCGGCCAGTTCTGGCCCGTGTTCGTCCCGAGCGTCACGGCGATGATCGGCTTCTGGTCGACGCTATCGCTCAACATGCCGGACTTCACGCGGTTCGGCCGCTCGCAGAAGGAGCAGGCCGTCGGTCAGGTCGTGGCCCTCCCCACGACGATGACGGTGTTCGCGCTCATGGGCATCGTGATCACGAGCGCGTCCGCGGAGATCTACGGCAAGCCGATCTGGGACCCGGTCGAGCTCGTCGGCATGTTCCCGTCGCGGCTTCTGGTCGCAGTCTCGATGTTCACCGTCGTCGTCGCGACGCTCGGCGTGAACATCGCCGCGAACGTCGTGTCGCCCGCGAACGACTTCGCGAACCTGAAGCCCGGAAAGATCAGCTTCAAGACGGGCGGCCTCATCACCGGCATCGTCGGCGCGATGATGCTGCCGTGGAAGCTCATCGCCGACCCGAACGGCTACATCTTCAAGTGGCTGCTCGGCTACTCGGGCGGTCTCGGCTCGATCGCGGGCGTCCTCGTCGCCGACTACTGGTTCATCCGGCGCAAGAAGCTTCGGCTGGGTGATCTCTATCGCCGCAAGGGCGTGTACGACTACGGCGGCGC
>Ga0335397_10001045_pt1 | contig 37302 bp, 29 predicted proteins | sample MAT04_FD_205740 | JGI IMG/M metagenome (GOLD analysis project Ga0335397, IMG submission 205740) | Freshwater microbial communities from Lake Fryxell liftoff mats and glacier meltwater in Antarctica - MAT-04 (spades assembly) (version 2) ... | reverse complement strand
TCGACGAAGGCTTCGAGCGCGGCGCGAACGTGAAGTGCCCCTTGCCGTCGTTGAGGAGGAGCTCGCTGCGATCCTTCGAGGCCGCTAGCGGGTCGGTGTTCTCGTCGATGAACGTGCCGCTGAAGATGTCGAGATCGCCGTCGTTGTCGACGTCGGCGAAGACGGCGAGGTTCGCGAGACGCCCGGTGCCTGGACCGTCGCGCGAGTCGAGCAGCCCGCTCGCGGCGGTGACGTCCTCGAAGTGACCGCCGCCTCGATTGAGGAAGAGCCGCTTCTTCGGCGCAGCGATGCTGTCGCGCGCGGTGACGCCGCCGTGCACGAGGAGATCGGGGAGGCCGTCACCGTCGACGTCGGCGGCGACGACGCGAATGTTGCCGTCGATGTCCGCGAGCCCGGACTCGGCCGTGATGTCCGTGAACCACGGCCCCGCGCGGAGCGGTGCGGCGGTCTTGCACCTGGGGTCGGGCAGCGGCTCCTCGGCGGGCGGCGCCGCGGGCTCGTCGCTCGTCTTGGTGGAGGAGCTGCACGCCGCGAGCAGGGCGAAGCCGACGACCGCGGAGAGGCTGGAGCGTTTCACGAGCGCCGATTAGCGCGGGGCGCTGGGGGCGCGCGTCTCAATTGCTCGGACCGGGAAAACCCGTCCGATCGGTCTGTCTCAGCCGTGATCGACGAGCTGGGTGGCCCGATGGGCCAGGAACACCACACCGTAGACGGCGAGCACGACAGCGAGAGTCTCGATGGTCGTCATGTCGTTCCTCCTTTTCTGACGGTGCCCATTGTCGACCGCGCGTGTTGCGGTACGACGAGCGCCACGTGCCGTTCCGGAAAACTCCGCGGAGTCACACGCCCCTGAGCGACCTTCGGGAACTCGTGTCGTGTGAGTCACACGACCTTGACCAACCGGGGTGGAGTCCCCACACATTGCATGCGAAGGCGGGCGAAGACGATCATGGATACCGAGCGCAAGCAGGTGGTGATCGTGGGCGGCGGCTTCGGCGGGCTCGAGGCCGCGAAGGCGCTCCACGGAGCGGACGTCGACATCACGCTCATCGACCGCGCGAACTATCACCTCTTCCAGCCGCTGCTCTATCAGGTGGCGATGGCCGGGCTCTCGCCGGCGGACATCGCGTCGCCGATCCGCGGCATCCTTGCCAGCGAGCCGAACGTGCGCGTCGTGCTGGGTGACGTGGGGCGCGTCGACCTCGACGGGCAGGTCGTCTTCGTGGGTGACGAGGCCGTCCGCTACGACTGGCTCGTCCTCGCGGTGGGCGCGCAGACGTCGTACTTCGGCAACGACGCCTGGGAGGCGCATGCGCCCGGCCTCAAGCACATCGAGGACGCGCTCGAGATCCGCCGTCGTGTGCTGCTCGCGTTCGAGCGCGCCGAGCGCGAGCCGGACGCGCGCGCTCGACGCAAGCTGCTCACCTTCGTCGTCATCGGCGGCGGGCCCACGGGCGTCGAGCTCGCAGGGGCGATCGCCGAGCTCTCGCAATTCGTCCTCGGCCGCGACTTCCGATCCATCGATCCGCGCGAGGCGAAGGTCGTGCTCATCGAGGCAGGTCCGCGCATCCTGCCCTCCTTCTCCCCTTCGCTCGGCCAGAGCGCCGTCGAGCAGCTGCAGGAGCTCGGCGCGGAGGTTCGCACCGGGCTTCGCGTCGTCGACATCGACGACGCTGGCGTCGAGCTCGAGACCGCGAGCGCGACGAACGCCGATGACGTCCCCGGCCTCGGCGCCGGCCACGCACGCGAGCGCATCGGCTCGGCGACCGTCGTGTGGGCCGCGGGCGTGAAGGCGAACGGCCTCGCCCAGAAGCTCGGCGCACCGACGGACAGGCAGGGCCGCGTCATCGTGGAGCGCGACTGCTCGCTCCCCGGTCGCCCCGAGGTCTTCGCGATCGGCGACATGGCTCGCTTCGAGGAGAAGGGCAACGTGCTGCCAGGCGTCAGCCCGGTCGCGCTGCAGCAGGCGCGCCACGTCGCCAAGATCATCCACTGGGAGCTCGAGAGCCTGGGCCGGCCTCCCCGCGAGCCGTTCTCCTATTTCGACAAGGGCTCGATGGCGACCATCGGACGCTCGCGCGCGATCGCCGAGGCACGCGGCCTGAAGATGCACGGCTTCATCGCCTGGCTCGCGTGGCTCTTCATCCACATCTGGTACCTGATCGGCTTCCGGAACCGCCTCGCCGTGCTCCTCAACTGGGCGTGGTCGTACCTCTCGTACAAGCGAGGGGCGCGGCTCATCACGTCGACGGGCTGGAAGCCCGAGCATGCGGCGCCCGCCGAGCCCGCGACTCCTCCTGCGGAGCAGGCCATCCCGTCGACCCGGAACGGAGTACGCTCGGGCGATGGGCAAGATCGACGACATGCGACGACAGCGTGAGCAGCAGTTTGCCGACGCCGAGCAGCGCGAGGCGAAGGCCACGAAAGCCGTCAAGCCCGCACCTGTCGCCGCGTCCGCTGCGCCCGCCCCCGCCGCGCCTGTCGTCGTAGCCCCCAAGGCCGTCGCCGTGAGCGGAGGCGCCGAGCCGGCTCAGCCGACGCGGCCCACGCGCCCCACGGCGAACGCCAAGAAGACGTCATCGAAGTCGGGCGCCTCCGTCGACGAGCAGGGCAAGTGCCCCGACTGCGGAAAATCGAAGCCGCTCAGCAACGGCGTCCTCGCGCAGCACCAGAAGGGCTTCGGCAAGGCCTGCAGCGGCTCGCGCAAGAAGCCCGTCTGAGCTCCAGCGCGGCGCGCGCCTTCAGCGCGGCTCGAGCGAGAGCGCGCGCGCTTCACGAAGACGCTCGATGGCGTGGGCGCTTTCGCCGGCCTGCGCGAGCTGCCACCCCTTGCGCGTGAGCGCGAGCGCGAGCGCCTCCGCGGCCCCCGCCTCCTTCGCGAGCGCGGCCCCGCGGCGCGCGGTCGTCGCGAGCTCGTCCAGGCCGCACGCGGCGAGCGCCTGCGAGAGGCCGAGCCAGCCGCGCGGCGGAGCCGCGGTCGTGGTCTTCATCATCGCGGTGACGAGGCGACCGGCGACGCTGCGCACCTCGGCGTCGTTCGTCCCGAGCGCGGCCTGCGCGACCGTCCACGCGTGAGGAGGAAGCCGTTCGGCCTCGACACCGGCGGCCACGCGCTCCGCCGATTCTGCGAGACGCGCGAGCGCCTGGGCCGTCCGTGGCCACGCCTCGTCGCGCATCGCGACCACCGCGTCGAGGAGCGCCGTCCACTGTGGGCGCCCCGCCGTCCGCGAGCTCTCGTACGCCTCGAAGCGCCCGCGAAGGATGTCACGCGCACGCTGGTGGAGGATGGCGAGCTCGGGATCGGCGCGGGAGGCCTCGTCGAGCGCGGCCTCGAATTCGGCGTCGCTCCTCTTCTCCTTTGCCCTCGCGAGTCGGTCGATGGCGCGCACGGCGTCCTTCGCGCGGAGCATCTCCTTCGCGATCGCCTCGCGAGACAGGAGCGCGATCAGCCGATCGGCCTCGAGCGAGGTGAGCTCGTCGTTCATGTCGTCGGCGTGGCGAGCAGCGAGCAGGAGCGCTTGACGTGCGAGCACGGCGGCCTGAGCCGGCGCGCCGACGACCATGCCCACGGAGACGAGCTCGTCGAGAAGACCGATCGCGCTCGCACGCGTGAAGCGGCTCGGCGCGCGCAGGAGCACCCGGGCGACGACGAGGCGCTCGGCGGACGTGCACTCCGCAAGGTCGACGCGCTTGGCCTCGTCGACCGCGCCGCTCAACGTATCGGCCGAGCGCGAGAGCCAGGCCGCGCGCCGCACGCGACACACGTTCACGAGCTTGGTCGCGCCCTCCTTCTCGGCAACGGGGATCGTGTCCGCCAATGCGCCGAGCGCGTGCGGGTCGCCCGCGATGTCGAGACAGCGCGCGAAGGCGTAGAGGCCGCGGCCCGTCCGCGCGCGGATGACCTCGGAGCGCGCGAGCTCGGCGGCGTACGCGCCGAGGCCGGCACGGGCGAGCGCCTTGCACGTCGCGAAGACACCATCCCATAGCGACTCGTCGAGGCTCCCGGTCGTGCGCCAGAGAAGCGTGAGATCGCGGATCGCCCGCAGGTCACTGAGCCTGAGCGCACATCGCACGCCGCCGAGGATCGCGCGGGCGCGGAGCCCTCCGGTCGTGGCGTTCGAGGCGAGCCTCCGCCACACCTTGAGCCCCGCGGCCGGCCCGGCCGTGCGTTCGAGCCGTTCGGCGGCGCCGACCGCGACGTCGGTGGAGAGGCTCACCGCGCCGTCACCCTGCGCCGCGATCGGTGACGAGGCCGATCGACGGGAGACGCTCCACGGCGGCCTCGATGCGCTCGATCTCGGCGTCGATCTGCTCGATGGTGCGGCGCGCGGCGGTCGCGTCCTTCGGCTCGTCGCCGCTGATGGTCTTCAGCGGCCTGGCGACGCCGTCGTCGAGCCACTTGCCGATGCGCTTCTGCTCGGCCATCTGCATGACGCGGATCTCGTCGGTCGTGCTCGGGACCATCTCCGCGAGCGTCTGCTCGAGGCGCTGCACGCGCCACGTGAGGTTCAGCGTGCGCCTCTTCAGGTACGCCGGGTCGTCGAGCCGCAGGTTCGAGAACTCCTCCTGGTAAGCGGTCTCGGAGAGCGCCTGCACCTCGTTGAAGCAGCGCCGCCAGGTCGGGCCGTCGCCCGCCTCGTGCGCGGCCATCGCCCGGTCGTAGAGGGAGTCGATGCGTTTGTCCCACTCGGCGCGGTCCATCCCCATGAGCGTGGTGCTCGAGCGATAGACGACGCGCCGGAGGACGTTGAACGCGTCCTCCATGCGCTGCATCGGCGGGACGAGGCCCTCGGCCGCGCCGCCGTGGAACTCCTCGACCACGTGACGAAGCCGCTGACAGAGCGCCTCGAGCTTGTCGGGGTCGGTGTGGAGCACCTCGCGGATGCCGACCACGAGCCGGTCCGCCTCGCGACCGAACTCCGAGCCGAGGCCGCCCCACAACGACCGCTTCGCCTTGTCGGCCTGCTCGAGGAGCGCCTCGACGTCGATCGTCCCGCCGCTCGGGCTCTGCGGCGGCTCGATGTGAGCCTGGATCTGCTGCGAGCCGACCGTGGCCTTCGCCTCGAGCCGCATCGACTCATCACAGCCGAGGATGACCTCGACGGGGCTGCCGACGGGAAGCTCCCGCGGCACGTCGATGACGAGCGTCTTGATGGGGAGGCGGTTCTGCAGGATGCGGAGCACGACGGAGCCGCTCTGATCCGCGGTGAAGAAGAGCTGCGTGACCTGCGCGGGCAGGCCGGTGCCGCGCGCGAGCAGCACCTTTCGTTCGCGCTTTCCGCCGCGCACGACCTCGAGCGCGATGTCCTTCGCGACGACCGAGGCGCGGCTGAGCGAGGTGGGCCGCGGCCGGAGATCTCCGCGATGGATGGTGAGCGGCAGCTCGGCGACCGCCACGCCCATCGCGGACTGGAGCGCGAGCGTCGCGTGCGTCTCCTCGGCCTCGCCCAGCGGGAGATCGAAGCGCATCGGCTCCTTCGTGATCGCGGCCTCTCCGAGCGCGCGCTCTCCTTCCCAGATCGCGAGCTGTGCGGCTCCCTTCGGCGCCTCCTCGACGGTGAGCCCGAGCCGCAGCTTGCCGCCCTGAGCGACGAGCGGCGTCGTGATGCGGACCTTCACGCCGCTGTCGCCGAGCAGCGTCCCGCCGAGATGCGCGGCGTGCACGGCAGCGCCGAGCGCCACGCAGGTGTCGACGTCGTCGCGCAGGGGCTCGCTGCCCTGCTTGCAGAGCTGCTCCGTGACGCGACGAACGACCATCGGGACGCGCGTCGAGCCGCCGACGAGGATCACGTGCTCGATGTCCTCGAGGCCCACGTTGGCGACCTCCTTGGCGCGCGCGATCGCGCGGTCGCAGCAGGCGATCGTCGTCTCGACCAGCTCGCCGACGATGGACTCGTAGTCGGCGCGACCGACGTCGCCGTCGAAGGAGACGCCTTCGCCGGCCTTGTCCTTCATGAGCTCGCTCTTCGAGACGTGCACGACGTCCGCGGTCGAGAGCGACTCCTTGATCTCCTGTGCGAGGTGGATGAGCCGACCGAAGAGCGCGCGGTCGGCCTCGCTTCCGTTCACGTCGAGCTCGAGCGAGTAGCCCTTGGTGACCAGCTCCTTGCGGAGGTGCTCGGCGTAGCGGCGATCGAAGTCGTCGCCGCCGAGGTAGTTGTCGCCGTCGATGGCGAGCACCTGGTACTCGCCGCCGAGGCAGCGGAGGATCGACACGTCGAACGTGCCGCCGCCGAGGTCGTAGACGAGGAAGTTGCCGTCACCGAGCCGGCGCTTCCACGTGTGATAGATCGCGGCGGCCGTGGGCTCTTGCAGGATGCCGATGACCTCGAGCCCCGCGAGCTCGCCGGCCTTGCGCGTGGCCTCGACCTGCGGCGCGTCGAAGTACGCGGGGACCGTGATGACCGCGCGGACCACCGGCGTGTCGAGCGTGACCGCGCCGGCCTTCAGGGGCTTGCCGGCGAGCATCTCCTTCATCCGCTCCTTGAGCTCGAGAAGGATCTTCGACGACACCTGCTCGGGCGTCAGCTCGTGCGGGCCGACCTTGACCGTTCCTTTCTGGCCCATCTTGCGCTTGATGGACTCGATCGGAGAGGCAGCCGTGCCGCGCTTCGATCGCGCGGCATGACCGACGACGAACGCGCTCTCCTTCTCGTCCCACGCGACGGCGGACGGCACGGTACGGCGACCGAAGCGATCGGCGTAGATGACGAGATCGCGCTCCGAGGGAGGGAGCCAGGCGATCTCCGAGTTGGTCGTCCCGAGGTCGATGCCGACAGCGCGGTCGAGGAAGGGCATGGGCCCCCTAGCGTACGAGAAGATCGCCCTCAGGTCGTGGCCGTGTGGCTCACACGACGCGGGCTCCCGGCGGGCTCAGAGCAGCGGGTCGTCGTCGAGCGGTGGGGCGGCGGCTTCGGGCGCGACCGTCGCAACCGAGGGCGGCAGCGCGGAGACCGCGCTCGGGCGCGCGGCGAGGTCGCGCAGCTCGAGCGCGGTGCCCTGCTCCGCACTCGCTCGAATACGAGGGAGCGGCGGAGGCGAGCCGAGCGGAGCACGCGTCTCGGGGTGCGCCTCGAGCGCGGCACGGAGCCTCCGCGCGGGGTGGAGGGTGAGCTCCTCCCACGCCGCGCGGATCCGCTCGCGCTCGGCCGGATCGGTGGCGTCCTCGGCGAGCTCCTTCAGTCGCTGCGTGATGACGACGATCCCGTCGCGCGGGTCGAGCCCATATCGCTCGAAGGGATTGTCCGCCGCCATCGAGTCCGAAAGTAGCTCAGAAATTCTTCGCTGTGAGCGTCGCTTCGTAGCCGTTGCCGAGCCCGTCCTCGTAGTGCCACTTCACCGGCCCGACGCCGCGACAGAGCACCGTGTACGACGTGAAGGCCGCCACGGCCGTCGCGGACCAGCAGTCGGTGAACGTCCCCGCGGGCGTCGTGACGGAGCCCTTCGATTCCCACTTGTAGGTCCTGAAGCCGTCGCTCCAGGTGTGACCTTCCACGACGGGCGAGTCGAGCGAGGTCTTCCACGACCCGCCGAGGTACGCGTACACGCGGTCTCCGTCGACCGAATACTTGAAGACGCCCGCGTTCTCGCAGAGCGATTGCACGGAGAGCGCCGTCTTGCCGTCGAGGGTCGCCTGCGAGAGCGTGTTCGAGACGAAGACACCGTTCGAGCACGCAGGGTAGAACCCGAGCACCGTCACGTTGTACGTCCACGCGTGGCCGACCTCGATCGGGTCGATGCGGTTGTCCTTCGGGGCGGCGTCGGTCTTCCCGCCGCCGTCCGTCGGGGTCGACGAGTCCGTCCCGCCGTCGACGAGCGGATCCGTGCCACGCTCGCCCGCGTCCGTGCCTCCATCGTCGCTCGTCGGGAGCGCGCTGAGGACGCCACCGCCGTCCGAGCCTCCACACGCGACGAGACCGAGACCAAGACCCGTAAGTGCAAAAAGGAGCCTCATATTACCTCCGAGGTAATACGTGGGTGGGGGCACCATTCCCCCTTTATGAGCCGATCGCCTCCGGGAACGACGATTCTCGCGAGACCGCTATTTTCCCGCCATCGCCGCGAGCCGGCGCATCACCTCGGGAGGCGCCTCGTTCAGCGTCTTGTCGCACGGGTTCGCGTGCGCCTGCATGAACGAAAAGAGCATGCAGCGCTGCGCCTCGATCGGGAGCTCGTGGCAGGCGCCCACGAACGTGCCCTCGTGGAGGGTCGGCGGCCGGCGCCGCTCGGGATCCGCGGCGTAGTACTTCGTGAGGTCGGCGTAGGCCTCCTCGCACGGGTGAGCAGGAGGCGGCGGCCCAGGCGGCGCAGCAGGCGGTGTGCTCCCCCCGCATGCGACGACGGCGGAGAGGACGAGGAGGCGAGCGAACGTACGCAGGGCGGATGCGATCGGCACCCCCGCATCCTAGGCGATCTCCTACAGCGAGATCCGTCCTCGCTTGACCCGCTCGAGCATCGCCTTCGCCTCCGGCAGCTCCGACGACTGCGGGTAGAGCGTCTCCGCTCTCCTCAGGAGCGCCTCGACGCGGTCGAGCTCGTCCTTCCGCGCGAACAGCACCATCTGGCGCATCGACGCGAGCGCCTGATCGACGAGGAGCGATGCGAGGTTGAGCCGACCGTTGCGGTGCGAAGGACAGAGCCGCACGGCGCGCTCCGCGAGCTCGTGCTTGCGCGTCAAGCCCTGCTCCATGTCGGTGAGAAAGACGAACATCTGCGCGCACGGCGCGGCGAAGGCGATCTTGGTCGGGTCGTTCTCGATGCGCTGCGCCATGTGATCGATCATCGGGCGGAAGGGCTCGAACGTGAACCTGAGCGCGTCCCATGAGCGCGCGCGATAGAGCTCCCATCCGATCGTCGCGAGCCGATCGATCACGAACTCCACGACCGCCTCGTCGTTTCCGGACCACACCCACACGTCGACCGCACGCATCAGGAGCGCTCTGCCGCTCGTCGTGAGCTCGCCGCGCACGTTCGCCTCGTCGAGGGCCTCGGCGATCACGGCGAGGGCGGCGTCGAGGGCGGCGTTGCGCCATCGCTCGGCGGCGTGGAGCGCGCGTCGCGTGACCTCCTCCGGCACGCCGCCGATGCGCCCGGCTTCGCCGACCCACGAGAGCGCGAGGAGCGCCGCGCGCCCGGCCGGAGCGAGATCGCGCGCGCTGGTCTCCGCGCGCTTGCCCAGATCTGCCACGACCTCGAGGGGCACGCGCTCAGGAGGGATGAGCACGCCCGTCTTGTCCTTGGCCCTGCGCGCATCGCCGAGGATCGCGTCCTCCAGGCGAGCGAGGTACGTGCGCTCCTCACCCAGCGCGAGCCATGCCGCGAGCGACCGCATCCATCCGTTCGCGGCCGCGTCGGGGAACGCTCCCTCGAGGACCGACGCGACCCTTCCGTAGTAGAGCGCGATGTGATGCAACATCTCCGGCGGCCGCGCGCGCATCGGGGGCGCCTCGACGAGCCGAGCGAGCTTCGACACGTCGCCGGCGAGGGCCGCGAGAACCGCCTGCTCGCCGCCCGGCAGGGCACGTGCCGCGGCAACGAGCCCGGCAGCACGCGGATGAGGCACGCTGCGCGCGGCGAGGGTGCCGACGTGGTGGTGGAAGAGCCGCGAGAGGACGAGCTCATCCTCGAGCCTTCCGAGCAGTGCTTCGTCCTCCGCCCGCCACACGGCTACGAGGCTACCAGCTCGCGGGGGATCGGGGATGCCGGCGGCGGCTCGTCCGCTACAATGAGAGCGTGCCGTACCGCGTCGCCGCGCCCCCGGAGCCCGAGCCCGTCGAGACGGAGGCCCCGTATCTCGCGGTGCTCCGCGGGCAGCGCCGTCGCGCGAGGCTCGTGAGCGTCCTCGTGGCGGTCTTCGTCGCCGCGGGCCTCGCCAAGGTCGCTCGCTCCGGACCGCCGCCGCGCCGAGCGCCGCTCACGGAGGCGGCGCGCGTCGACAGCGCGCGCACGGCGATCGTCGGCGCACGCGCACGCGCGGCCGCCTCGCAGTCCCGCTTCGAGAAGGCCGTGCGCGAGGCGATCGAAGACGGCGTCGTGGCCCGGCCGGACCTCGGCGCATGTCCCGTCGTGCTCCCCGCCGCGTCGTCGCTCGTCCAGGGGCGTCCGAGCTTTCCGCTGCTCACCCTCGACCACGAGGAGCTCGCCGGAACGCTACCGAGCCAGGCCGTCGCGGGCGTCCTCGCCGACGTCCGGCGCGCCGAGACTCACCTCGCTGCAGGTCGCTTCGAGGAAGCGAAGCTCTACGCACGCGCGCTCGATCGACCCGAGCGGTTCGGCTACGACGTCGTCCTCCTCGCTCGCGTCGCGAAGAAGCCGCAGGCGCTCTCGAGCCGCGAATACGAGCCCGGCGAGCTCGAGGGGCAAGCGTACGTCTACGACTTCGCCACCGGGCGCGTGGTCTGCGCGGGCGAGATCACCGCGAAGAGCTCGAAGGCGATCGGGTACGTCTACTCGGAAGGCGAAGACACCCCGCCGTCGCTCGGGCCCGTCGCGAGCATGGGTAACGCCATCCGCGACGACATCCGGCTCCAGACCGAGCGCGCGATCGTCGCCGCGGTTCGCTGGCGCTCGGGTCCACGGCTCCGCGAGCGCTGAGGCCTGCTCGAGGCCTACTCGAGGCCCATGCACTCCGGCTTGTAGTGCCGGTGACCGACCTCGTCGATCGTGTAGGGCGGGTCGCAGGACTTCTTCGGCTTGTTCGCGGTGGGCAGGACTGCCGGCCCCACGAACGGGACCGGACGCGCCGGAGCGGCGGCCGATGCGGGCGCGGACGCAGAGGCCGACGGCGTCGCGGACGCGGACGCCGTCGCAGCGGCCGAAGCGCTGGGCGTCGTCGTGGTCGTCGTGGTCGTGCCTCCACCGGTCGGAGCGATCGACGGGAGCGTCGAATGCGAGGCCGTCGCCGACGGCACCGCGGAGGGGTTGCCCGCGGGTGCGACCGAACCGGCGCGATGCATGAGCGCGTAGGCTCCGAGGAGCACGCCGACGAGCGCCAGAAGACAGGAGGCCCCCATCACCACGAGCGCGACGCGTGCGTTGCGCTGGGTCGGCTCGGGCGCCCCGTTGCTCGTCTGCGCATGGGCGAACACGGCCGAGCTGCTCGGCACCTCGTTGTGCGGAGTGTGCAGCGGGTCGAGGTCGATCGGGATCTGGCCGTTTGGAGACGCGTCGGCCTGCAGCGCCATGGACGGCGGCGGGTCCGAGACGATCGCGACGAGATTGCCGGCGGCGAGCTCCATCGCCGAGACGAGGTTCGAGCGCGCCTCGAGGACGTCGTGCCCGAGCCGCTCGACCCATTCGCTCACCTCGGTCGCCGAGGCGAGGCCGACCTTTCGCTCCAGCTCGAGCGCGAGCTCGCGCGCCGAACCGTGGCGCATCTTCGGGTCGGTCGCGAGGGCACGCATGACGATGGCGTCGATCTCGGGCGTGAGATACGGCGCGAGCTCGCTCGGCTTCGCGAAGTTGCCCTGGACGACGCGCGTGACGATATCCACGTCCTTCATCCCGTCGTGGAGACGGCGTCCGACGAGCAACTCCCACAGCACGACCGCGGCGGCGAAGACGTCGGTGCGGCGATCGACCTGACCGCGGATCTGCTCCGGGGCCATGTACGCGAGCTTGCCCTTGATCTGGCCTTCACGCGTGACCTGCGCGCGGCCCGCGGCCTTCGCGATGCCGAAGTCGAGCACGCGGGCCGTGCCGTCGGCGCCGACGATCACGTTCTGCGGGGAGACGTCGCGGTGAACGACGCCGAGCAGCTCACCGTCGGGTCCCTTCGTCTCGTGGGCCGCGTGCAGCCCGAGCAGCACGCCGCACATGATGGCCGCGACGATACGCGGCGGCACCGGCTCACCGCTCTTGCGCGCCGTGCGCATGAGCCGCGAGAGCGACTCGCCGTGCACGTACTCCATGACCAGGAAGAGGCCCTGGTCGCCCTGGACCACGTCGACCATCGGCACGACGTTCGGATGACGAATGCGCGCGACGATGCGCGCCTCGTCCATGAACATCGTCACGAACTCCTCATCCTTCAGGTAGTGCGCGTGGAGTCGCTTCACCGCGACGGTGCGGCCGAAGCCCTTGGCGCCGAGCAAGCGCCCGAGATGGACCGTCGCCATGCCGCCCGCGGCCAGCTCATCGAACAGCGCGTACCGACCAATCACCAGGGGTGTGGTCGCGGCTGGGGCTGCAGCAGCGGCTTGAGACAAGACACGGAAAGTGTATCAGAGCCCGAGCGCAGTCCACCAAGCCGAGCCCAGCGGCCCGCGCGGTGGCGCCCACCTCGCCCGCATGTGCCACACGTGCGCCGACAAAACGACGACGCGCGCTGGAGTCCCACGTGTGGGTCTCGCAGCGCGCGTGCCGCTCCGTCAGGAGCGTCCGATAAACACTCTCGGGAGCTCGAGGGGCGGAGCCCCTCGAAGCCTGTCAGGGCGCCTTGGCGATGTCGTTCAGGTCCGCCGCGAAGGCGTACAGGAACAAGAAGATGTAGACGACGATGCCGCGCGGCGGTGTCTGGATGCCGCGCATCTGCTTCGCCTTCGCCATCTCGGCCGGCACCATGATCCACGCCCAGTAGATGCTGTAGATCGGGATGAAGATCGGCCACCAGGCAAAGCCCTGGTTGCCGGTGACGGCCTTGAGCTCGTTCGTCATCTTGATGATCGAGACGAGCGCGAAGACCGCGCCGACGAGGCTGATGAGCGAGCCGACACCGGCGAGAGCGCCGACGTCGGTGATGCTCACGAGCACGGTCGCCACGATGTTGCCGATGACCGATGCTGCGACCGGGATCAGGAACACCATGAGCGCGTTACGGACGGTCGGGCGACCGCCAGAGGCCGCGCCGACGCCGCCGAAGCCCTGCTGGAGCGCTCCGCCCATGGCGCCGAAGCCGCCCTGCATCGCGCCGCCGAAGCCGCCCGCGGGGGCCTGGCCGTAGCCCGGCTGTGCACCCGGCTGCTGGCCGTAACCAGGCTGGGCGCCCGGCTGCTGACCGTAGCCCGGCTGTGCGCCCGGCTGGCCGTAGCCCGGCTGCGCGCCCGGCGGCTGACCGTAACCAGGCTGCGCGCCCGGCGGCTGACCCGGCTGGCCATAGGCGCCGCCCGGAGCTGCGCCCGGCTGCTGGCCGTAGCCAGGCTGCGCGCCCGGCTGCTGACCCGGCTGGCCGTAACCAGGCTGAGCGGCCGGCTGGCCGTAGCCCGGCTGCGCGCCCGGCTGCTGACCCGGCTGACCGTAGCCAGGCTGAGCGGGAGGTTGGCCATACTGCGGCTGCTGCGGCTGACCGTAGCCGGGCTGGGCGCCAGGCTGCTGCGGCTGGCCGTAGCCAGGCTGCTGCGGCTGCTGAGGCTGACCGTAGCCACCCTGCTGCGGGGGCTGCTGGCCCGGATAACCCGGGGGATAGCCGGGGGGGTAGTTGCCACCAGGGGGTTGGTTCATGGCGCATATCCTATCCACACCGGCTCGCCCTGATCACGCTTTTGTAGCGGGCTTTTTGCGATCTCTAGAAAACACGCAAAAAACCGCATCCGGCGGCCCGATTTTCTCCGGGTCGACCGCTCTGCCGGAGTAACGACGCTCGCGCTCGCCCCGCAATGAATGCGAAGTACACGCTTTCGGGAGCCGCGCGATACCCTCGGTGAGGGCATGCGGCGTGGCACTCTCCGACGCGCGCATCCAGGCGCACTACGCGGCAGGAACCGCGAAGTGACAGCTCACCAGCCGCACTGCTCGCCCTTGTTCTGCTCCTTGAGGTAGGCGCGGAGCGGAGCGAAGTACTCGAGCATCGCGGAGGCGTCGGCCTTGCTCTCGCCGGACAGCACCGCGAGCGCCTCGGGCCACGGCTTGCTCTGACCGAGCGCGAGCATCGCGCGGAGCTTGTCTCCGGCCGCCTTGTTTCCGTGGATACTACACGTATCGAGCGACCCCTTGTGTCCCGCCGCCTTGCAGAGCGCGCGGTGGAACTGGAACTGGTAGATGCGCGCGAGGAAGTAGCGCACGTACGGCGTCGACGCCGGCACGTGGTACTTCGCGCCCGGGTCGAAGTCGGCCTCGGTGCGCGTGACGGGCGCCGCGATGCCCTGGTACTTCGTGCGGAGCGCCCACCAGGCCTCGTTGTACTTGGACTTCGGCGTCTTGCCGCTGAACACGTCCCAGCGCCACTTGTCGATCATCAGACCGAACGGGAGGAAGGCGACCTTGTCGAGGGCCATCTTCATCTGGACGTTGAGGCGCCCCTTGTCGTTGTTCGGCACCTGGTCGAGCAGGCCGAGGTTCTTCAGGTACTGCGGCGTGACGCTCAGCGCGAGCGTGTCGCCGATGCCCTCGTGGAAGCCGTCGTTGGCGCCCGCCTGGAAGAGGATCGGCAGCTTGTAATAGTAGTGGAAGTAGTAGTCGTGCCCGAGCTCGTGGTGGATGGTGATGAGGTCGTCCTCGGTCGGCTCGATGCACATCTTGATGCGCAGGTCGTCGTTCCACGACACGTCCCACGCGCTCGCGTGACACACGACCTCGCGGTCCTTCGGGCGGAGGAACAGCGAGCGCTCCCAGAACGACTTCGGCAAGGGGTCGAGGCCGAGTGACGTGAAGAAGCCCTCGCCGAGCTTCACCATCTTCGTCGGGTCGTACTTCTTCTCGCGGAGCTTCTTGTCGACGTCGAGCGAGCCCTGACCGGGGTAGGGCTCGACGACGTCGTAGATCGCGTCCCACTGCTGCGCCCACATGTTGCCGAGCAGGTGCGCGGGGATCGGCGCCTTCTCGGGGATCTTCTCCTTGCCGTACTGCGTGCGGAGCTTCTTGCGCGCGTAGCAGTGGAGGTCGTCGTAGAGCGGCTTCACGTCCTGCCAGAGGCGCTCGATGTCCGCCTCGAAGGCCTCGGGCGTCATGTCGTAGCCGGAGCGCCAGAGCGCGCCCATGTCGCCGAAGCCGATCTCCTTCGCGCCCTTGTTCCCGAGCTCGGCGTAGCGCGCGTACTTGTCCTTCATGACCGGCGCGATCGCGTGCCAGCCCTTCCACGCCTCGAGGAGCTCATCGTACTTGCGGCTCTTCTTCAGGATGCGCGAGAGCTCGTCGAGCTTGAGGCATTTCTTGCCGAGCGGCGAATTCGCGGGCGGGCAGTACTCGCCCTTGCCGTAGATGGCGGTCATCCCGCTCTGGAGCTGGGCGAGCTCGCCACGCTCGTCGGCGTTCGACGGCGCCGGCACGACCTGCGCGAGCTTGAGGAGGAGCAGCTGACGCGCGACGTCGCCCTCGATGCCCTTCACGCCCTCGAAGCGGCGCGCCTTCGTGATCGCCTCGGTGATGTACGCGGCGGTCGCCTCTTCGCCGGACGCCGACAGCGACTCGGTGTCGTCGGTGATGAAGTTCTGGTTCACCCAGCCCGCGCGATCGCGAGCGACCCACAGCCGGCGAAGGTCCTTGTCGACCGCTGCGACGAACTTCTTCGCCCCGTCGGGCGTGGCCTCGAAGGAGTCGGCAGGCTTCAGGTTCTTCAGCCAGAACGACGCGTCCTCGATCTTGTCCTTCGGTGGCGGGGCCTCGACCAACTTCGGGCACGGCGCGGCGGGCTGTGGCTCGGCACCTCCGCAGGCGACGGCGAGCATCGCAGCGGCAGTGACGGGAACGAGGGCGGCGAGGAGGCGGCTCGAGCGATTCACGGCCGCCGTTCTACTCCCCAACGCCGCCGAAACCAACGCTGCTGACACGTTGGCAACCCGGCCGAGGAGTCGGGCCGCGCGCGCGCCAAGCTGGCGAGGACGCGTCCTCCGTCCCCCACGAAAGCCCGCAGTGTTCGCGCGGAACGCGGGCGGCACGCGGCTCGCTACACGGCGGTCATGCGGGTCTCTCGTGCGCTCCTCACGGCTGCAGTGCCGGCCTCCCTCGTCCTCATCGCGTTCCTGAACGCCCGGGCCGTATCGGCGCTCGTGGAGGCGACGATGACGAGCGGCGCGCCGCTCGTGGCGGCGCCCGTCGAGGCGCTCGGTCCCGAGCTGCTCGCAGCTGCGCATGCGCGACCGAGCGCGAATGCCATCCTCGATCGCAATCCGTTCGATCACGTGACGGGCCCGCTCCGCGAGGTGCCCGCCGGCCCGATCGATTCGTCACCGCGTGACGCCGACCCGGCGACCGCGCCGCTCTGCGAGGGCGTGCGCCCCGTGGTGGTCGTCGGCAACGAGGACCAGACGGTCGCGTTCGCGGCGCTCGACTACGGCGGCAAGCGGCTGCTCCGGAAGCGCGGCGGCGACGTGGGGCCGGCGACCGTCGAGTACGTCGGGCGTGACCGCGTGTGGCTCCGCGGGCGCATGGGGCTCTGTCAGGCGCCGCTCTTCGGCGCGCCGCTGCCGCCTCCCGCGAAGCCCGAACGCACGACCGCGGAGCCGGGCGTGCGCGGGCCGTCGCAGCTCGAGCTCGAGGTCGGCAAGCAGATCGCGAAGATCGGCCCGAACGAGTACGCGATCGAGCGCTCGGCGGTCGACCGCATCCTCGAGGCGCAGGCCGAGCTCATGAAGCAGCGGATCGTCCAGGACAAGGAGGGTGACCGCGTAGTCGGCGTGAAGATCTTCGGGATCAAGCCGGGCAGCGTGCTGTCGATGCTCGGCATCGAGAACGGAGATCGACTGGAGACGCTGAACGGATTCGAGATGTCGAACCCGGAGAAGATGCTCGAGGCCTATGCGCGGCTGCGCACGGGCGCGGACAGGCTGCAGATCCACCTGACGAGGGCGGGCAAGCCAATCAATGTGGATTACACGATTCGCTGACGGACCAGGGCTACGGCTTCCCTGCCCTCATGGCGTCCAGCGCGTCGAGCAGCCGCTCGATGCCGACGAGCACGCGCTCGACGGGCACCGCCGTCGTGCAGATGCGCGCGCACGTGTCGTAGCCCGTGCCGAACGCGTCCCCCGGGGCGAGGAGGACGCCGCGGTCGACCGCCCGCTCGAGCAGCGCGATGAGCGGCCGCGGCCCCGCGCGCTCCGGCCCCATCGCCTCGAACGCCGGCGCGAAGTCGGCGAACAGATAGGTCGCGCCGTCCGCGCGGTGGACCTTCACCGGAGAGCCCGCGAGCGCCTTCAGCACGCGGTCGCGAGCGTCGCGGTAGGTCGCCTTGGCAGCCCGCGGGAAGGCGTCGTCACCGAGAGCGGCGAGCGCGGCGCGCTGCATGACGACCGAGACGTTGAACGCGCTGTGTGTCGAGATGCGACGACCGGAGACCACGACGGGCGGCGGCGCGATCGCGAAGCCGATGCGACAACCGGCGAGCGCGTGGCTCTTCGACATCGAGTGCAGCACGATCGTGCGGTCACGCATCTCGGGCAGCGTGGCGATCGACACGTGCTCGCCCTCGAACACCGTGTCGGCGTAGACCTCGTCGCTGAAGACCCAGAGGTCGTGCTCGCGCGCGACCGCCGCGATGCGCTCCAGCTGCTGGCGGGACAGCACCTTGCCGTCGGGGTTGTTCGGCGAGATGAGGTAGATGGCCTTCGTGCGCGGCCCGATCGCGGCCGCGAAGATCGCGCCGGCGTCGAGCGAGTCGTCCGCGTAGAGACGCTGCGTGAGCGCGACGTCGATGGGAAGGGCACCGCACGAGGTGAAGATGCCCGGCGCGAGCGGCCAGTACGGCGAGGCCATGAGCACCTCGTCTCCCGCGTCGAGGACGGCGCGCCCCGCACAGAACAGCGCGTGCGTGCCCCCGTTGCCGACGAGCACCTCCGCCTCTGCGTCGACGTCGAGACCGTGGCGGCGGACGACCTGCGCGATGGCCTCGCGAAGCGCGGGCAGGCCCGCGGTCGCGCCGTAACGGTAGATCGAGGTGTCGCTACCGTCGGTCGCGCCGAGCGCGCGGCTCGCCGCTTCGGGAGGCGCGAGCCACGTGTCGCCGATCTGCAGGGGCACGAGCTCGGTGCCTCGTGACGCGAGGCGATCGATGCGCGACTGCAGCTCCGCGAAGACCGGAGGCTTGATGCGAGCGGCGGTGGAGGACAGCGGCGGCGTGCGGCGCATGGGTCTCGTTCTAGCGAAGCCTCGGCGTGCACACCGAGGTCGGCTGGAAGCTTACGCGCGCTCCCGGGAGGTCATCGAGCGTCACGGCGATCGTCGCGACGATCCCGGTCACGCCGTCCTTTGGCGAGGGCGGTGCGCTCGCAGGCGCGGCGCCGCCCGCCCCCGCCGCCGAAGGAAGCGCGCGGCTGCTCATGCAGGGGATCGCCCCCGTCTTGCCGCTCAGCTCGAGGCGCGTCGACGCGCCCGAGACGTCGAGCGAACCGGTCACCGCGGCGGTAGCCGCCGTCTTGCTCGTGCCGCCCGACGGATCCGTGGCGGCGAACGCGAGCATCCCCGTGACCGGGAGCGCGACGCTCGGGTCGGCGCCGGCCATGGGAAGATCGAGCGAGACGTCGAGCGGCGGGCCGGAGGCGAAGACCGTGAGGCCCGACGCGGCGAGGACGAGGTGCCCGGAGGCCGTGCGCGAGATGACCGGAGGGGCCGGCAAGGACGGCGCGGCCGCTCCTCCGTCGCCGCGCGCGGCCCCCGCGGGCGCGGCAGCTGCGGCAGAGGCCGACGCCGCGGGGGCCGACGCGTCGCCGGCATGCGTCGTCGTCTGCTGCACGGCGACGATGACGAGCTCACCGTGCGCGTCGACGCGTGTCCGCGACGTGCCCGCGCCGCCGAGCACGGCGGCCGGGATGTGGAGGTCGGCGAGCGACGTCGGAGGAATGGCGAGGGAGACCGTGACGGAGCCGTCGTCGCCGGCGGTGCGCGTGATCGTCGCCGGTGACGAGCCCGCGGGATCGAAGCGCAGCACCGAGCGAACGAGGATTCCCTGCCGATCGATCTCGAGGCCCCACGGGCCTGCAGGCGCCCCCGCGAGCTTCATGGCAAAGAGCGGCGCCGACAGGTGGTAGTCGTCGCCGAACGCGCGGACGGGGTTCTTCACGACGTCGACGGTGATGTTCTCGACGAGCGCGCTCGTGCCCGCACCGATCACGTTCTTCCAGTCGACGCGGCCGGCCGTGATCTCGATCTTGCGGATGCCCGGGAGCGTCTCCGCCAGGGTGATGCCGTGCTTCGCGCGGAATTGCTCGAGCCGCGCCGTGACCGCCGAGTAGGAGCCGTCGAAGACGAGCTCGGTGTCGTCGAGGGTGATCTGGTCGGGGACGAGCCAGCGAAGGCCGATCACGAGCGTGCCCGCGTTCAGCGCGGCCCCTGGAAATTCGGGTGATTCTGCATGCACGTCCGAGAGGCGGATGCCCTTCCGCGACACGTCCACGCGATCGATCGTGACGACGATGCCGCGAGCCTTTGCGCCGGTCACGATCCACGCGCGGGCGATCGCAGGCGCGAACATCCAGGCCACGATCAGCGCGAGCACGAGGAACGCCGCGAGGTAGCGGAGGAACCGCTTGAACATCGCCCCCGCCGTCGCCTTCGGCTTCGCCGCGGGCGGAGGCAGCCACGCGACGTTGGGGATGAGGACGTCGGGCTTGCGCAGCTCGCCGGCGGCGGGCGGCGCGAGCGCCGCGGCATCGAGCGAGATCGGCCTCACGCCCTCGACGAACTCGGGCTCCGGCATGGGCGGCGGCTCGTAGATCACGGTGCGCGGCTCGACCGCCGGGCGCGACGCCGCCTTGGGACGCGTCGGCGGCGCCGACGCGCGCGTGCTCGGCGGCGGGGCCTCCGGCGGCGGCGCGTGCTCCGGTCGCCGCGACGAGGGCGGAATGGTGATGCGCGGTGCGCCCTTCGCGGGAGGAGCGGGGATCGCCGAGACGGGACCGCCCGACGCCGGACCGCCCGACGCCGGACCGCGTGACGCCGCGGCAGGCAGCGGAGGCGGAGGACGCGGAGGCGGAGGACGCGTGGACCGCGCCTGCGCCCCGACGGCGCCGGGAACACCCGCCGCGGCCGGATCGAGCCGCACGGTGCCCGCGGGCGGTGCGGCCTCGGCCTCGGGTGACGCGACCCCCTCGACCTCGCGGATACGCTCGGCGCGCTCCGCGAGCGTCTTGGCGGCGAGGCGCTCGGTCCATGCGCCGACGACCGTCGCGGTCGCGAGGTGCACGGCCTCCTCGAGCGCGAGCGCCATCTCACGAGCCGAGGCGAAGCGGCTCCTGGGATCACGCGCGATGGCGCGGAGCACGACGTCGTCGACGGTGCCGGCGACCAGCGGATTGTGGAGGCTCGGCGGCGGCACCTCCATCGACATGATCTTGCGAAGCACCTCGCCGTCGTCCTCGCCGCTGAAGAGCCGGCGTCCCGCGAGGACCTCCCAGAAGACGACGCCGGCCGCGTAGACGTCGGTGCGCTTCGTCGCGGGCTCGCCTTCGAGCTGCTCGGGCGCGAGGTAGGGCACCTTGCCCTTGATGGTGCCCGTGGTGGTCAGCTCCTCCGAGGTGACTGCCTTCGCGATGCCGAAGTCGATGACGCGCGCGATGCCGTCGACACCGACGATGATGTTCTGTGGAGAGATATCGCGGTGGACGATGTCGAGCGGCCTCCCGCTCTCGTCCTTCGCCTCGTGCGCCGCGTGGAGCCCATGCAGCACGTTGGAGAGGATCGCCGCGCCGACGGGCAGCGGGACACGCTCGCTCTCCGCCCACGCTGCACGCAGGAGCCGCGAGAGCGACTCGCCGTGCACGTACTCCATGACGAGGAGCAGCTCACCGCCCTCGGCGAGGACGTCGAGCGGCGGGACGACGTTGGGATGCCGGATGCGAGCGGCAAGCCTCCCCTCTTCGAGGATCATCTTGCGGAAGCCCGCCTGCTGGGCGAGCCCGCGGTGCAGCCGCTTGATGGCGACCGTCTTCGTGAAGCCGCTCGTGCCTACGAGACGCCCGTAATGGACGGACGCCATCCCACCCGAGGCGATCTCGCCGTGCAGGACGTAGCGTCCAATCTGTAGCGGCGGCGCCAAGGTGCTGACGACAGGCTATGCGGAGACGAGAGATTTCACACGGAGGCTAGTAGCTCGACCTTCCGAGAGGAGAGCGGGCACGGGCACGGGCACGGGCACGTGGAGACCGAGAGACGAGAATCGCGCGCTCTCATGTTGGGGACCTCTGGTCCCCTCGGCGCTGCGCGCCGACCGGCGTGCGCAACGCACGCCGTTTCCCGATCGCACGATCGCTCGAGCTCACGAGTGGAAGCTCACAGCCTCGCGCATCTCAGGCGTGTCTGCGGCGCGGAGCGCCGATCGCCGAAGGCGAATCACGCCGGGCCGGTGGCGAAATGGGGAGGCTCACGCGAAGCGTGAGGGGCGAAGCCCCTCTAGACAGAGGGGCGGAGCCCCACCTGTCAAAAGCCGAAGACGATGCCGATGTCGGGGCCGAGGCTCGTGGCGAACGAGTTGCCGAACGCGAGGTTGACGCGAGCGCCGAGCATGAACGCCGCGCGGTCCGAGAGGCCGACGCGCGCGCCGCCGCCGAACGTGACGAACGCGGGGCCCGCGAGCTGCCAGGCGTCGACCGTCTTCACGGCCTTGCCCGTCGCCGGGGGGAATGCGTTCTCGACGACCTGCATGCTGACCGCAGTCTCGAACGTGGAGACACCGCCGCCGACCATGACGAACGGGGCGACCTTCTTCATGATCGCGTCCTTGCCGATCAAGTAGGTGCCGCGGAGCTCGAGGTGGATCGGCGGGAACGACTTGCCGTCGTCCTTCGCCGCCTGCCCCGGGTACGTGTTGAGCACGTAGCCGAGGCGCGCGCCGAGGAGGACGTTCATGTTGAGCGCGTAGTCGAGCGCCGCCATGATCCGGACGTTGCCGAAGGCGCCGCCGCCCGAGACCTTGTCCGAGGTGCCCGCGACGATGCGGTCGTTCTGCGAGCCCGCCTCGGTGCGCCGCTCCGCGTCGCTCACGGGACGGACGGGGTAGTCCGAGCCGTTGCTGTTCACGCAGTAGTAGTTGCTACTGTTGATCGGCTGGAGCGGGGCCGGGCCCTTCGGGTCCGGCGAGTTCGTCCGGCACACGTCATCGGCGCTCGGCACCAGCGTGTAGTCGAAGCCGACCGATAGACCGACCCACACGCGGCGGAACTTGCCCTCGCCCCCGCCCTCGAAGTCGGTGCACTTGCTGCTCTTGCACTCCTTGCTCTTGCACTCGGAGTCTTCCTCGCAGAACTCGCCGCCGTCCTTGCCGGAGGGCTGCTCGGGGCCGACGACCGGACCGGCCTTCTTGCACCCGGGGAAGTTCGGCGGGCAGTCGCCCGTGTCCGCGCACTGCGTCGGCGCGGGTTGATTGGGGAGGTGCGGCGGGTCGGCGACCTTGTCGCGCGTGACCTTCACCTTGTAGGCGTTGTTGCGATCTCCGCCGACCGCGACCGGGTCGTTCGCGGCGTTGAAGCCCTGGATGTAATAGAGGGTCGTGCCCTGCTGCACGTCGGCGCACGGGAGGACCGCGCCCCATCCCTTCTCGCCCATCTTCTTGAGCTCCATCGTCTTCCAGTCGGTCATCCCGAAGCCCTTGTAACGGGCGATGACCTTCACGAGCTGCTCTTCGCCGCTGTACTCGACGTAGACGGGGATGGGCGTGCGGATCTGCTGCTCGGCCGTGGGGTCGTGGACGAAGTCGCCCGCGGGCTGACCGCCTGCGCCACCGCCACCACCGCCCGCGGGTGCGGCGCCGCCACCACCACCGGCGGCGCGCTTCTTCGCCTCGGCGAAGGCGGCGTCGAGCTCCTTCGTGCGGAGGTCCGGGTCGAGGGCGATCGCGGCGTCGAGCTTGATCGCCGCGACGAAGTTACCGATGCCCTTCTCCTTGTCGATCTGGCCACCGATCTGGACGACGCCGAGATCGCGATGGAGCTGCGCGCGGATCGGCGCGCTGCACTTGTCGTTGCCGCATGCGGCCACGGCCTTATCGAGCTTTTCCTGCGCCTTGGCGAACTCGGTGGCGAGGTAGTCCTCGTCCATCGCCTTCTTCTGGAGGGCCTTGGCGGAGGCCTCGACCTTCGCGTTCTGCGCCAGGACGGGCTGACACACGAAGAAGAGGGCAATGGCGAGCCCGATCGAGAGGGCGGCGGCGAGCGCTTTCCGGATCTTCACGGCGCCGTGATTACACCGATTTCGATTTCTTTTGGGTCAGAAAGAGCGCGAGCGCACGACTCTCACGGCGACTTGGCCTCGGTCCGAATGAACTGGACGCGGCGGTTGAGTGCGCGGTTGCCCTCGGTGTTGTTCGGGACGAGGGGCTGGTTCATGCCGAAGCCCTTGGAAACAAGGCGTTGCGCCTCGATCCCGTGGGCCACGAGGTAGGCCCGGACGGCGTCCGCGCGCTGACCCGAGAGCTTCAAGTTGTAGTTCGCCTGCCCGACGTTGTCGGTGTGCCCCTGGACCTCGATCATGATCTTGGGGTTGGCGACCAGGACGTCCCGGACCGCGTCCAGGATCGGGAAGCTCACGGCTTTGATCGTCGACTTGTTGAAGTCGAACTGGATCTGCTGCGTGATCCGGATCTCCGTCGCCGTGACGATGATGAGGCTCGGGCAGCCCGGGCGCACGCCGTTGGGCTGGCCTGGGGTGTTCGGGCACTCGTCATAGACGTCGGCGACGGTGTCCTTGTCGTTGTCGTCCTCGGGGCAGCCGTCCTCGTCCTCGAAGCCGTCCGGGTCCTCGGCCTGGTTCGGACACTTGTCCTTCAGGTCGGGGATGCCGTCGGCGTCGTTGTCGAGATCGGGGCAGCCGTCCTCGTCGAGATAGCCGTCCTTGTCCTCGGGCTCGAGCATGCACGCGTCGCGCGAGTCGGGGATGCCGTCCTTGTCGGTGTCCGGGTCGTCCGGGCAGCCGTCGAGGTCCTCGAAGCCGTTGTAGTTCTCGCGTACGTCGGGGCACTGGTCGAACGAGTCTGCGATGCCGTCACCGTCGCGATCGCCCTCGCGCGCGAGGTTCTCGGTCGTGCACTTCTCGACGGGGCTGAGCGCGAAGGCCGCCTGCGCGTTGGGCTCGGCGATGGCGAGGTGCTTCTCGGCGTCGGTCGCGAGGCCCTGATCGAGGTCCGTCGCGGCGAAGCGCAGGTGCGACTTGGCGAGAGCGAGCTCGCGCGGGGCGCAGCGCATCGCGCCGTTCTGCTCCGCCTTCACCAGGACGCCGTTGAGCCCGTCGATGCGGCCGCGCAGGACGGGAGCGGTGGTGCACGACGTCGACACGAAGAGCGCCCCCGCAGAGAAAAGCGCGACGACGGAGCGGGCCCTACCTGCGAAGGCCGCGCGCAGGAACGTCACTTCGACTCTCCGGACTTTTTCGACGTCTGGATCGCGTCGATCGCCTTCTGCGCGTAGAGCTCGGCGGTCTCGGCGTACGAGGCGGCGTCGCTGTAGCTCGCCTCGGCGGCCTCGACCTGCGCCTGCCGCAGGTGCTCGCGCGCGAAGTAGTACTCGTACGGTGCCTTCGTCTCGGCGCCCATCTGGCGGGCCTGCTCGAGGCGGCTCGAGGCGGCGGTCGCAGACGCGGTGTAATAGACGCTGCCGCACCCCGCGAGAGCGGGCATGGCGAGCAGAATCACCGCGAATACGAGGCCGCGCATCGTGCCTGACGAGACGTAACAGCGCCGAACCTCGCGGGTCAAGGAGGGTCGCCGCCACGGAGGGGTGATATCCTCGGGGCATGGGACGATGGCGCCTCCTCGTGATCACCGCGGTCCCGGTGGCCCTGGCCGCGGGGGCCATCGTCGCGTGTGGCACGTTCGGCAGCGCCACGGATCCGGCCGGCTTGGACGCCGCCGGCGGGGACGAGCGAGGCGACGCCGAGGCCCCCGACGGGACGTCGAGCACCGAAGCGGGGCCCTTCGTGGGGGCCGCCTGCCCTCCGCCGCCGGCCCCGACCTGCTCGCTCGGCATGTGCCCCCAGCGAGCGCTCTATGTCCCCGATGCACCCGCGGCCTTTCCGTTCGCGATCGCCACGGACGGCGCCTATGTCTACTGGCTCGAGCAGCGCGACCCGGTGCTGAGCGTCGCCTACAACGGCAACGGGACGGCGCGGGTGCTGCGCACGGACCGCACCGCGTCGCCGGACGCCAGCAAGGCATCGGTCCTCGCGGTCGACCAGCCGAGCGCCACTGCGCTGGCGCTCGTGCCGCCGTATCTCTACTGGGCCACCTGGGACGGCCCGACCGGCACGAGCACGCTCGCGCGGACGCAGGCGGCGTGCACGCCTCCGTCGTGCACCGTGGAGCCGGTAGGCACCACGAAGCCGCGCATCTCGAAGCTCGTGGGCGTCGGGAGCACCGCGCTCGTCGCCATGCACGAGGACGGCAAGATCGCGCGCTTCCCGATCGACGGCGCCGGCCACGTCGGCGGCAGCAGCCCCGTGGCGACGACGAAGTCATTGCCCGGGATGACCGTCACCGGAACGCACATCTACGCGAGCAGCCTGCTCTCGAGCTCCGTCGCGCGCGCCGACATCACGGGCATCGACATGATGCCGGGCTGGGTGTCGCTCGCCTTCGACGGCGGCGAAGTCGGGCTTGCGAACCTCGCCACGGACTGCACCACGCTCTTCGGCGTGCACGGCCCGAGCGGGACGGTCGAGCGCGTCGCGCTCTCGAACGGCGCCGTTTCGCCGCTCGTCGTGCTGGGGCGCGACGTCTTCGATGTCGCGGCGGACACGAAGTACCTCTACGCGGCGTCACTCAACGGCGGCGGCCTGGTCGCCGTCGACACCGTGTCGGGCGGGCTCACCGTCCTCTCGAACGGCACCAGCACTCGCTCGGTGGCGGTGGACGCGATGGGCGTCTACTGGGCGGAGCACCCGAACAGCGGCGGCGGCCCCCTCCGCATGCTCGTGAAGTGAGCGGACTACAACCGACGGAAGACGCCGACCACGACGCCCAGGAGCATCGTCGGCTTGAAGTCGACCGCGCGGACGAGGATCGGGGCCATCGCCTTGTTCGCCGGCTGGAAGCGGACGTAGTCCTTCTCCGGGAAGTAGTACTTCACCGTCGCCTCGTCGCCGATGAGGGCGACGACGATCTCGCCGCGGCTCGCGGTGAGCTGCTTGCGGACGAAGATGTAGTCGCCGTTGAGGATGCCGGCGTCGATCATCGAGTCGCCGTGGACCCGGAGGCCAAAGACCTCGCGGCCGCCCTTGAGCAGCCCGCGGTCGACGCGAACGGTGTCGATGACGTGCTCCTCGGCGAAGAGCGGCAGCCCCGCAGCGACGCGCCCGAGGACCTGGATCTCGACGATGTCGTCGTCGATCGCCCGGTCGCCCGTGTCGTTGCTCGCCTTGCCGTCGGCGCCCGCCGTGCTCAGGTGCTGAGCCACGTCGTGGGTCGTCGTCGGACGAAGCGCGCGGGACTTCATGTCCTCGCGGGTGAGGTAGCCCTTCCGCTCGAGCGCGCGGAGGTGATCGTTCACCCCGTTCGTCGAACGAATGCCCATCCGCGCGCCGATCTCACGCAACGTCGGCGGGTAGCCGCGGTCGGAGATGGACTGCCGGATGAAGTCCAAGACCATCTGCTGGCGCTCTGTAAGACCTTGCACGGCGTTCAGCCTACTGAACACGCGTACCCGAGTCAAGGAAGGGGCGAAGGATCGCGGAAAAGGTGGGGAAAACTAGGGGGAAATCGGTGGCCCCATGCCCGCCTTCGACGCGCGCGACGAGCTCACTTCGCCTTCGCCCAGCCCTCGAGGATCTTCGGCTCGAACGGGTCGCCGTGGCACTGCTCGCACGAGTGCTCCTTCTTGTCGGCGCGCTTGAGCTTCTTCACGTAGTTCACGTCCATCGCGGCCGAGAGCGCCTTCTTGTCGTGGCTGTCGAGGAGCTCCGCTTTGCCGCCGTGACACGAGTCGCAGTAGAGCGGTGTGCCGTCGTCCATCTGCATCCCGACGACGTATTCGGACCACATCTTCGAGGCGATCTTCTTCTTCGGCGTCGACGCCTTGAAGTCGTTCGTGTCGTGGCACCCTGCGCATTTGACCCCGAGTGAACGGGCGAACGTCGGCATCAGCTTCCTGATCGTGTCAGGTGAGAGCTTGTTCAGCGGCGGCGGCTTCAGCGGATCGATGCCGAGCTTCTTCAGGTCCTCGGCCATCGCGCTCGTCGTGATCGGCTTCATCGGCCCCGTCGGGGCAAGCGCGGTTCCGGTGCTCACGGGAGCGGCCGAGCCCGACGCGGCCGGCGCGGCCGGCGCGGTCGGCGCGCCTGCGCTGCCGCTGGCGCTCGCCGGGGCCGTTCCGGGGACCTCGGGACCGGGCCCTTGCGCGCCTCCCCCGCCGCACGCGGCGATCGCGAGCGCGACGAACAGGGTGGAAGCGAGAGCGACGTGACCGACGGCATGCGAGCGCATCCGGGGGTTCTAACGTCAGAACCGGCCGGTCGTCGACAGGAACGTGAGCTTGTCGTTCGTCTCGCGCAGGCGCGAGGCGAGCATGCGCACGCAGGCCCAGAGGACCTCGTACGCCAGATCCTTGTGGAGGAAGAGGAGGTCGTCGAAGGCGTCCTTCGTGATGACGAGCAGCTTGCACTTCTCGTGGGCGAGCGCGCCCGCCGAGCGCGTCGACTCGTCGAGCAGCGACATCTCGCCGAAGACCTCGCCGGTGCCGAGCACCGCGAGCGCCTCCTCGCCCATGCCGCCGACCTCACGGAAGATGCGGACCTTGCCCTCGACGACGATGTAGAGCTTGTCGCCCGGATCGCCGTACGCGAAGATCTTCGTGCCGTACGCGTACGACTCCTCGGTCGTGACGTGCGCGATCATCGCGAGCGCCTCGACCGTCAGGCCGTCGAAGAACGGAACCTTCGCGAGCTGCTCCTCGCGCCGCGCCTCGTTGGCAGCGTCAGCCGCCACGGGCTCAGCCGGAACGGGCGGAGGCGCGCTTGCTGTCACCGGCTTGTCTGGATCATGGGTCGCCGCCGGCTCGGAGGACACGCCGCCAGCGTACTTCTCGCCGCGCGAGACGTCCAGCCGGCGGGCTCTGCCCTAGCTTTGGCTCGTTTGCCGTCAGTGCGAGTCGTTCGCGGCGAGCCAGCGCTCGGCCTCGAGCGCCGCCATGCAGCCGCTTCCGGCCGCGGTCACGGCCTGGCGATAGACGAAGTCCTGCACGTCGCCGGCGGCGAACACGCCCGGGACGTTGGTCGACGTCGAGCCCGGCTTGGTCTTCAGGTAGCCGTTGTCGTGGAGGTCGAGGAAGTCCTTGAAGAGGTCCGAGTTCGGCGTGTGGCCGATGGCGACGAAGTAGCCCGTGACGTCGAGGACGCTCGACTCGTTGGTCTTGTTGTTGCGGATCTTCACGCCCGTGACCTCGCCCTTGGACACGTCGAGGATCTCGTCGACCTCGGTGTTGTAGAGGAGCTTGATCTTCGGGTTCTTGCGGACGCGCTCCTGCATCGTGATGCTGGCGCGGAACGCGTCGCGACGGTGGATGAGCGTGACGCTCCGGCAGAGACCGGAGAGGTACATCGACTCCTCCATCGCCGTGTCGCCGCCGCCGACGACCGCGACGTCCTGGTTGCGGAAGAACGCGCCGTCACACACGGCGCAGGCGCTGACGCCCTTGCCCTGGAGCGCGGTCTCGCTCGGGAGGCCGAGCCACTTCGCCTGCGCGCCGGTGGCGATGATGATCGTCTCGGCCTTGTATTCGATGTTGTCGTCGCCAGCCCAGACGGTGAACGGGCGTTTCGAGAAGTCGACCTTGTTCACGTCCTCGGTGCGGATCTCGACGCCCTGGTGGATGCCCTGCGCGCGGAACGCGCCCATGAGGTCCGGGCCGGTGATCTTCGAGGGGAAGCCGGGGTAGTTCTCGACGTCGTTCGTGATCATCAGCTGACCACCGGGAATGCCGCCGCGCGCGAGGCCCTCGAACATGAGGGGCTTCAAGTTGGCGCGCGCCGCGTAGATGCCGGCGGTGTGGCCCGCAGGCCCGGATCCGATGATGATGACCTTCCGCGTATCGCTCATGGGCAAGAGGTTATCGCCCACTACGGCCGCGGAACAAGCGCGGATGCGTCAGGTCGTGTGGCTCACGCCGCTTGCGAGCTCCCGAAGGTCGCTCAGAAGCGGTAGGCGACGCCGGCATTGATGACGTTGACCGAGTTCGTGATCGTCCCGAGGTTCACCGGCCACTTCGAGCGGTAGCGCTGCGAGCCGTCCTCGCACGTCTGCGTACCCGGGACCGGATTGACCTTGTTGCAAGACGTTCCGGCGAGGGCCGGGCTGCCCGACGCGTTCGGGTCGGTGCGGCTCTGCTCTGCGAAGAAGATGTGGCCGTACCCGAGCATGAACTCGAGCGCGCTCGTCTTCTCGCCCTCGCCGAAGCGCAGGCGGTAGGTCGCGCCGAGCGCGAGGCCAAAGCGCGAGGACGCCGCGAAATCGATGTTCTGGTACTGCGCCTCGAGGGCGCTCGTCTCGAAGAAGGTGCCGGCGCGGAGGGCCAGCTTGTCGGGGACCACGTTGTAGTCACCGCCGACACGGATGCCGACGACGTCCTTGAAGCCGCGCTTCTGGTCGCCGTTCGGCGGGATCTCGCCGCCCGCGACGCCGGCCACCGGGAGGAGGCCCTTGCCGCTCGCGTCGCCGGGGAAGCGGATCTGGATCGTTTCGGCCGCGGAGTTGTTCGCCCACGTGAGGTCGGCCTCGATGTCGAACACGTCGGTCGCGAGCGGGTCGCGGACGTGGCTCGAGGCGTGTGCGGCCGGGGCCGCGGCGGGCGCGGGAGGCGGTGCGGCGGCGAGATCGGCGGAGGGCGGCCCCTCCCCCGCAGGCGTCGCGGGCTCGGGCGGCGGCGCGACGTCGGGGACCGGCATGGCGCGCGGCTTGTGGAACCGGAAGCCGAGCTTCGCCTCCATCGGGATGACGAACTTCACGCGAGCGTTGTCGCCGTTGCCACAAGGCTTGGTCGCGATCGCGTTCGTCGTTCCCGTGCCGCAGTCGTCGAAGATCGTGTCGCCGTACCGGACGTTCTTGCTGTCGCCGGCCGCGTTCTGCTTCGTGTAGAAGTTCGCCGCCGTGCCGGCGTCGCCGGTCGCCTGGATGGCGTCCGACCACTTGTACCAGCCGGCGATGTCGATGTTCGGCGTGGCGCTCCAGATCGTGCCGAGCGTGAAGCCGGGGACGAAGTAGTCCTTCACCTGCACCGTCGCGCGCGTGTCGTTGCCGGCGGGCGTCGTGTTGTCGGCGTTGAGCGACGTCGTCGCGCTCGAGAGGTTGAGGCGTGCGAAGCCCCACGAGAAGCTCGCGCCGATGCGGAGGTTGTCGGTCACCTCGTACCCGATGCCGAGGGTCGGGAAGAGGATGATGCCCTTCTGCTGGATGAGCAGGTAGCGACCCGGGGCGGCCTGGAGCTGGCCGTTTCCATCGGGGATGAAGTCGGGGAACGTCTTCTCGCCGCCGGAGGCCGGGCCGATGACGAGGAGGCCGAGGCCGAGCCGTTCGGTCAGCTTGATCGTCGCGCCGAGCTGCGGGTTGACGGTCGGTGAGATGTCGTTGCAGGCGCGCGGGTAGACGCCGCCGGGACCCGCGAGCGGATCGTTCGTCGTGTCGCTCGCCGCCTTGATGCGTGTGAAGCAGGTGTGCTCGAAGAACGTGTTGTTCTGGAGCGTGACCCGCGACGGCTGGCCCGCCAGACCGGCGGGATTGAAGATCGTCGCGAGCGGATCGGACGCGCGGGCGACCCATGCGCCTCCGCGAGCCATCTGCTCGGAGCCGTTGTCGGGGAACTCGGTGACGTTCGTGGCGCGCGCGGCCGTCGGGAGCAGCACTCCGACGGCGCCGACCATCGCAAGGACGCGGACCTTCATGCGGCCCGCAAGCTATCACTTACTGGCTGAGCTCGTCGTCCTTCGCGGCATCGGCGTCGGGGTCCCAGTCGGTCGGGGCCGACGAGAGCCCCTCGAGGGGGCGCTGGGCCTCCTCCACGCGGACGCCATGCTCCCCGCGCTGCGGGGGCCCGCCCCGTGAGCGCATCGGCCAGGCAACGCCCTTGGCCGCCCGGTAGTCGGTGACGAGCGACGTCACGAGGGTCCCGAGGCCGAGGCCGACGTGGAGCATCGCCGCGATCGGGTCCTTCTTCGCGTAGCCGAGGAGGAACGGAGCGGCGATGGCCGCGAGCCCGGTCAGGTAGTCGACCTTCTCGTGGGTCTCGATCGGGAGGAGCTTGCCGGCGCTCAGCCGGTAGTCGCTCACGAGCGAGACGCCGCCGAGGCCCGCACCGAGCGCGAGCCCGACCGCCCGCGCGCGGCCCGTGGTCGCGAGGCTGGCGCTGACCAAGAAGCCTGCAGTATGCACGTAATCGAGCACCGAGTGAACGTCCTGCGGGAGCGCGCGAACGAGCGGCAGCATCCCCATGACCGGCTTGGCCGGCACGGGATACTCGGGGTCCCAGAGCGCGAGCGAGACGCGCTCCGCCGAGGCGATGAGCTGCTCGGTGCGCACGCGGAGCGAGCGCGGGACGTTCTGCCGGTGGATGAGGAGCGCCTCGAGCGAGCGCTCGACGGCCTCGACGATCCACGGCTGCGGGGTCGTAGGGTCCTCGTGCGAGCGGCCGACGTCACGCTCGAGGTCGCCGAGCGCGCTGCGCAGCGCCGAGAGGCCACCGGCGAGATCGTCGTGCCCGAGGCAGTGCTCGTGGCGACTCAGCTCGTCCGCAACGGAGAGCGCATTGCGAACCTCGAGATGGAGAGCGGTGCGGTCCATGTCGAGATGAGCTGCAAGCACGAGGCCGCTGATCAGCGCAGCGCAGCCGCGGAAAGCCCGACAAAGCCGCCGAGTCACACCGGCGCGACTGCCACAACCGAGACCGGCTGACCCATCCCTCGGGCCGCGCGACGCGAGAGGGAGAGCGAGAGGAAGAGACAGAGAGGCGCGGAGACGCGGAGAAAGCGCGGAGGTGTCTCGCCTCGAGTTCTTGCTGGACGCTCGTCGTGCCGGGGAGAACCCGCAGCGGGTTCACCCCGGTGGGGAGACTCAATCCCGCCCTGCCGACGCCCTTCCTCGCTCCATTGTCTGGCTACGCATCGGACATCTCGTCCTATGGGTCGTCCATGAAGAGATGTCCGATGCAGGGCGAGACAATGGAGCGAGGAACGACGGACGAAGCACGGTGGGGAGGCCCCGGGGAGGCCCCCCCACCGGGGAGAATCCGGCTTTGCGGATTCTCTCCGGAACCACGAGCGTCCAGTCAGCGATCGAGGCGAGACCCCTCCGCGTTGTCTCCGCGTCTCCGCGTCTCCGGTCGGTCTACTCGCGAGCGCCCGGTCAGTCGCGAACGGGGGTCGCTTTCAACGAGGCGCGGCCTTCCTTCACGTACACCGAGAACTTCACGCGCTTGCAGCCATGGCGCTGCATGAGCGCGTCGCGGTTCTTCTTCAGCGTCTGCTGGAACTTCTCGAACGTGAGGCCGTCGGTCGGCTCGTTGCACTCGCGCTTCGTGCGCAAGAACTCCTCGTAGACCTGGTGCCACTCGGCCGCCGGATCCGCGACCGTCCCGTAACCGCCCGTCGCCGCGATGAGATCGGCCGAGGGCTGAGCGACCATCGTCTGCTCCTCCTCGTTGTCGTTGCCGCCACCGTTCGGTGCCGCCGGCGGCGTCTGCTGCGAGGGAGGAGCGAAGCCGGCCGGCGCCGTCGCGCCGCCGAGCTTGTTCGCCCCGCCGGGAGAAGCCGCGACCGTCGCGCTGAGCGAGCCACCCGCGGGAGGCGGCGCCGGCGCGTTGAACGGAGGCGGAGGCCCCGCGTTGCCCATCGCCATCGTGCGGTCATGGCCGCCCGAGGCCGGGAAGCCCGGAGCCGGAGCGCCCGGCCCCGGCGTGCCCGGTCGAGCGTTGGCCGGAGGCGGTGCGCCCGGACGCGAAGGCTGCGCCTGCGGAGGCGGCGCCCCCGCGAAGCGATTGCCCGGCGGAGGCTGCGCCGGCTGCGGCGGGCCCGGCGGGTTTAAGTTGCCCTGGACGTTCGGCAGCTGCTGCGCGGACGACGGGTCGCTCATCGGGAACGAGAACGCGCTCATGCTCGGCTGCGCCGGTACGGGGCCGAGGATCGACTCGAGGTCGGCGGGCTTCCTCGCGGTGCCTCCGCCCTTCTCGACGACGCGCTGGATGCCGACGTTGATGTCCGACGCGATCTGCCGGAAGCCCGCGCGGAAACGCGGGAGCTGCAGGACGTCGATCTCGCCGTTCTTCAGCCTCGCGGCCTGCTTGCGCATCTCGCCCATCGGCATCGAGTGCTCGAGGAACGAGAAGAGGATGCCGAAGATCGAAGCGCCGAAGACGACGAGCGCGACGATCCAGAGCTTCACGTTGCGCTTGTCCTGATCGTCGGCGCCGCTGATGAAGCCGAGGGGACCGGCGATCGAGACCTTCTGGCGCGCGACCGCGAAGCCGGCGCCGAGCTCCCAGCCGTCGCCGGGGAGGCGCACGAAGATGACGCCGCCTTTGTCGTCGGTGCCGAGCGGGCGAACGTCGGTGCGACCCGACTCCTTGAAGCCCTTGTCCTCGCCGACGCCCTTGAGGTCGCCGCCGAGCGCCTCGAGCGACTGCTCCTCGAAGCCTTCGGTGCTCGCCGCCGAAGCGACGCTCTGACCGAGCGCGTAGAACGCGATGTTCGTGCGCGTGCGCTTTCCGATCTCCTTCGCGAAGCCCTTGTCGACCCAGCGAACGCCGACGACGGCGCCGAGCGGGGGCTGACCGACCTCGTCCTCGACGGGACGCGTGACGACGCGCGCGATGCGCCCGCCCCACACCCACGTGTCGTCGCGGAGGAAGCCGTGGAGCGCGTCGTTCACCGCCGCGTAGCCACCGAGCTCGAACTCGGGATAGGCGGCGATCTGCTCGTAGCCGATCTGCGCGACGAGGCGGCCCTCGCGGTCCGTCAGGAAGACGGCGTCATTCTTGTATTCTGCAGGCAGTTTGTCGTTGAAGGCCTTGAGCGCCTTGGCGCCCTCGTCCCTCGACGCCGGCGGGACGGTCTCCTTGCCGTTCGCGCCCTTCAGCGCCTTGGACGACACGGGGTCGACCGCTGCAAGGAGGAGGACGTCGAGGCGACGGCGAGCGTCGACCTGCATCGCCCAGCTCACGACCTGGCTGTCGGCCTTCAGCGTCTCGTCCATCGCGGACGCGTTACGCCGGTTGTATTGACCGACCGCGAGCGAGACGATGTAGTAGGCCGCCGCGAGGAGGATCGCGAGGATCACGTACCAGATACGGGACAAGATCATCATTTGGAGTCGGTCCCTTCCGGCGCCGCGGCGACGTTCAAGGGATCCTTCAGCTCGACCGTCGACTTTTCCTTGGCGTTGACCTGCGTCGGTTTGCCCACCTGCTTTCCGGCGAAGAACGCCTTCAGCACGTACTCACCGGCAGGGAGAGAGAGCCCGAACGCGCCGTCCCGCCCGGGGTAGGCGACCTGGACGACCTGCGGATCGACGATCACGTAGGTGCGGACGCTCGGGAAGAGCTCGTCGCGGATCTCGTATTTTCCGGGCCCGGACGACGACCACGACCGCACCTGGTTCGGCGCCATGTCCTCCGCCTTGAAGGACGGATTGCCGACGACGTAGAGGCGGTGCTTGAAGGGGTCGAAGTTCTTGAACGCGAGCGGCGTACCCGGCGAAACCACGATGGTGGTCGGGAAAACACGGCCGCCGGTGACGGTCATGCGGATCGCCTCCTGGGGACCGGCATTGCCGCTCGTGGTCGCCGCGATGCACAGATCGCGCGATGGGTTGGCCGCCAGCGTGCGGAACTGGGCCGCCACCGAGGGCGACGGCTCGCGCCACGTCCATCGACGAGACTCCGGTTTTGCAGCCTCCGCGTAGACATCGGGGACCAGTTTGTCCTGGCCCGTGATCTTGCCCTTCACGTTGGGGGCGCCGGCATGACCGGCGACCGAAAGGAGGGCAATGGAAACGAGAACCCCGAGGGCAACGCGCATTCGCATGGAGGACCGGACGAGGGTAACCCAAAAACGCTATCCTCTTCCATGTGCTGCTCGACTCGGAGCCGCCCCCTCCTCTTCCAGGCTCCTCCGAGCCCGGCAATAGCGGGTCCGGGCCTCACCTTTCCGGCGAACCGGCTGGTCAACCGGCTGGCCAGGACGAAGAGGCGCCGCCCAGCTCGACCCTGTTCACGCCGCCCGTCCGGCTCGAGCCCCGCGGCGAGCGCCCGGAGCCGCTCGTCTTCCGCCAGGGAGCCCACCCTCCTTATGGGATCCGCTGGTACGGCATCACCTCCCTCTTCGGGCACCTCCGGAATTTCACGGCGCGCGCCATCGCGACCGAGTCGGTCGACTCGCGCGACTGGATGCGTCCGAATCCCCCGGCTGAGCTGCTCGGGGCGTCCCTCGACGTGCTCGGGGTCCGGAAGGTCCGGCAGGGGGTAGAGGGACAGGTCGAGCCGACCACGCTCGTCGATGCGATGGGCCGTGCGGTGTGGATCGACTTCGTCGCCGACACGGGTGACGACCGCGACGTGAGCGCCGGGGTCGGAGCCATGCTCGCGTCGACCTACGACGTCGACGACGGTCACGACGGCCGTGCCCTTCTCCCGCGCGGCGACCTCCTCGTGTTCGGCGGCGACATCGCCTACCCGGTCGCGACCGCCGACGAGATCTACAAGCGGCTCGTGTTGCCGTGGAACGAGCAGCTCCGGAAGGCGCTCGCGAGCTCGCGCAAGCGCGTCGTGCTCGGCGTGCCGGGCAACCACGACTGGTACGACGGCCTCGACGGCTTCGGCCGCCTCTTCCGCCGCAGCATCGACGAGCCGTTCCGCTCCGATGACAAGGACAACACCTCGCGCATCGGCAAGCGCCTCCGTACGCGCACGGGTCGCAAGGTCGGGCTCGTCGCGCGTCAGCTCCACCTCGACGAGGTCGGGAGCGCGTACTCGCTCACCCTCGCCTTCCTGCGCTCGGTGCGCGCCTTCCTCACGGGCGTCGGCATCAAGCGCAGGCGCCGCCTCGTGCTCCGCGGGTATGTGCCAGTGCAAGAGGCGAGCTACTTCGCGATGCCGCTCGCGAAGGGCCTCGATTTCTTCGGCGCCGATCGCCAGCTCGGCCGCGTCGACTTCCGGCAGCGCACGTACTTCTCGCAATGGCGACGAAAGCATGCGGACCGCGCCGTCCTGTTCGTCGCAGGTGACCCGCCGATGGCCTACGGCCTCCGCAACGACCCGGGCTGGCGCATGCTCCATGCGTGTCGCCTGAGCCTCGAGCGCGACCGCGTGCTCTCGATCGCCGGCGATTTTCACCACTATGAGCGGCGCAGCGTGAAGCGGTCGATGCACATCATCGCCGGCGGCGGCGGCGCATTCTTGCATGGTACACGCATCGGCCCTTACCCGAAGGAGTCGGGCGAGCCGGACGCCGCGTACCCGAACGGCGCGGCCTCACGGCGCCTCGTCGCGCAGGTCCCGGTGAAGCTCGCGGTCGGGCGCGCCGGCTGGCTCGTGCACCTGGCGCTCGGCTTCCTCGCGTCGCTCGAGCTCGGCGCGGCGCGCCAGAGCATGTCGGCGCTCGTCGTGATGAGCGTGCTGCTCTCCATGTCGCTCGTCCTCGCGCTCTACTTCGTCGCGCACCAGGGCACCGGCAAGAAGCGCATCGCGACGCTGGCGGCTCCGTTCGGCATCGCGCTCGGACTCCTGCCGATGGCGCTCCGTCTCTCGGTGGCGCAGCTCCCTGCGATGGCCGGCGACACGGCAGTCATCCTCGCCACGGCGTTCGGTGGCTCGTTCATCTTCGGCTTCTACCTGATGCTCCTCGCGGTCTTCGGCCTCGAGCACCAGCAGGCATTCACCGTGCTCGGCCACCCCGGCTTCAAGCACTTCGTGAGACTCTGCGTTCACCCCGACGGCCGCGTCGAAGGGTGGACCATCGGCAAGGACGACATGCTCTCCGACACCGCGCCGCTGCTCATCGATCGCTTCGAGTGGACGGCCACCCCGCCGCCCGTCGCGCCGAAAACTCCGGCCTGACTGCCCGGACGGGCGGACCTCGCGGCGTGTGCTACGGAGAGGCCGATGCGAGCCCATGCGAGCCGGCGTGAGCCGCCGTTCTTCGTGGCGCTGCTGACGGCGATCGCGGTTTTTTTCAGGCGCCGCGTGCAGCGGATCCGAGCCGGATGCCGCGTTCGCTCCTCCCGCGGCCGCCGCGGAGGAGCCGACGCCGACCGCTCCCGCAGCTCCCGCCGCCCCTGCGTCTAGAAGACTGGTGTCAAACGAGGTCGTCGTCGCACGACAGCCTGCTCGACCTGCGTGAGGTTCGAGAGTGAGATCGGGCACGGGCACGGGCACGGGCACGGGCACGGGCACGTCGAGACGAGACGAGACGAGACGAGACGAGACGAGACGAGACGAGACGAGACGAGACGAGACGAGACGAGACGAGACGAGACGA
>Ga0335397_10001041_pt1 | contig 37337 bp, 42 predicted proteins | sample MAT04_FD_205740 | JGI IMG/M metagenome (GOLD analysis project Ga0335397, IMG submission 205740) | Freshwater microbial communities from Lake Fryxell liftoff mats and glacier meltwater in Antarctica - MAT-04 (spades assembly) (version 2) ... | reverse complement strand
GTTGAAAATCATGGCGCTTCTCCTGTGATAAAGTGTTTTGTGCAAACCTATCATCCCAGATTGTCGTCTTTCTTTCAACTCCTTCTTTTTACTCAACATGCTACCAACTGATTTTAGTCACACTCAATTCATTTGGCGGAGTTTTCTGGGATTTCTTGACAAAGCCATGCAGAAGAATCATCATCTTGTCTTTGACCGTGAAAAATACCCGCGCAATCCCTGTGCTGATATTTGAACGAACCTCCCAAAGTCCGCGTTCCATTTTGCGGATCAGCGGCATTCCCAACGGCCAGCCATATTGCACGGTCTTGATGTCTTCGCCAATGGTTCTACGATCTTCACGTGGCAGGTCTTTTAGCCATTCGCGCACAGGTTCGTTCCCTGCTTCGGTTTGATAAAACACTACATCCAGAATCGGCTCGTTGTTATCTTCATCCATTAAACGAGTGTACCATAATTGATACACTCGTCAAGGGCTTATAATATTTCAATATCCATGCGGGACAGTTTTACAAGTTAGTCAGATTTCCCAAGTCTTTAATTACACAATGTCAATTCATTAATGCTATACTCGTTTTGAGATATTTTTGAATCCTCGACATTAGAAAGGAAATGAAAATGACAAAGTTGATCCGCTCGTTTATTCTTTCTGCGACGATTGTGCTGGTTCTGGCAGCCTGCTCTTTCACTAAAAGCGACACCCAGACTCAGGTCGCCCTGGCAACTCCCACCCTGCTTGCGGCGACGGGCATCGAACTGGCTGAGCAGACAGATACCTCAGTCCCATTTACCACGGTTGGGCAGGTCGTCAAATATACTTATACCGTCAAGAACTCAAGCCCCGCATCTGTGCCGGGACCTCTCGCGGTGACAGGCGCAACCTGCCCGGCGCTCACCACGGTCGGCAATCTGGATACTGCTTTTGATGTGAACGAGACGCTCACTTGCAAGTCTGAATACGCCATCACACAGGCTGACCTTGATAAAGGTTCAGTCACAAATATTGCAACCGCCATCGTGAATGGCATTAACTCAAACCCGGTCACGACCACAATTCCCACGCTGAAACCTGTGGTATTGAAGTTAACCAAAACAGCCAACCCCACAGCCTATGATCATGTGGGGCAGGCAATTACCTATACCTATGTCATCACGAACAGCGGCACTGCGACTTTGGGACCCGCTCAATTTGCAGTGACCGACACCGGAATCAGTGCCCCCTTTAATTGCGGCGACGCGGCTGTCACACTCGCATCAAACTTAACTGTGACCTGCTCTGTCGCTTATGCAGTTACCCAGGCTGACATGGACACCGGCTCCGTCACGACCAACGCAACTGCATCAGGCGGCGGCGTTTCGCCGTCACAACCAGCGAGCGCTACGATCACGAAAGGCAACGCAGCCGTTCAACCGAATCAAAATCTGACTGTTGGTTCAACCATAAAACATCAAGTGGTTGAAGGTGAATGGTTGTGGCAGATTGCCCGCTGTTACGGCGCTGACCCAAACAAAGTGAGCGCTGCGAACCCGCCAACCCCCGCAGAGATATCGCCGAACACAACTGTGACCGTGCCAAACATCGGAAGTGCCGGGAAAATTTATGGACCACCCTGTGTGGGAACTCATACCGTTCAAACTGGCGATACCTGGAGTTCCATTGCGCTGAAATACAATGCGGATGCCACTGTCCTGCAAATGGTCAACTTAAATACAATGACGGTCGGGAAGGTGCTCAAGGTGCCGCTTAATTCTGCAGGCGGAGTCAAAACCACTACCGGCGCCACAGGCAACTGCGTGGACTTAACTCGCAGTATCAGGTTTACCGGACTGAACGCAAACACAACCCATTTCAATATCTGCGGACAGACGGATGCGTTGGGAAATATGAAAATTGCAACCATCAAAGTCTACCAACGCCTGGAGGATGTGGGGTTGGGCGGCTTGGTGCAGGACATCAGCGTGTCAGTCGAAACATCAACACCGATGAATGACCCAAGCCTGATCGTCGGCGATATGAATTATGACGGCAATGATGACTTCCGCTTTATCAGAAACCTGCCAGCCAGCGGCAACATTCCCTATCTGTATTACATTTATGACCCAGCCGCCCATAATTTTGTGTATGGCAAAGCGTATGAAAATATTACGTCACCGGAATTCCCTGGCAATTCCGAGATCCGCTCAAAGTGGCGCGAGAGTGCTTCAAAATCGGGTATTGATACATATACCATCGCCAGCAATATTCCCAAACTAACCAAACGCGAAACATGGGAAGCCATCAGCGCAACGCAGGTAAAGCACCAGGTTACCGTGTTCAACACGGATGGAACAAGTCAAGTGACTGTTGACGAAACTATTCCACTGCCTGCCCCATAACCAGCGAAAAATAAACGAAGGTCCTCCGGAATTGAAAATCCTGGAGGACCTTCGTTTTCCAGTAAATGATTGTACGAATCAAAACTCTTGACAAATAGACGTTTGTCTATCTAATATTAAATAGAAGGTTATCAATATGAAATTCAACCCTGTCCTGTTTGCCAAAGCCATCTCTGACGAAACCCGTCAGAAAATTATGAACCTGTGCTGTTGCGATTCTCTTTCAGTCAACGAGATCGTGGAAAAACTGGATGTCTCGCAGCCCACTGTTTCGCATCACCTCGCCATTTTGCGCGAAGCGGACCTGGTCACAGTCCGCGAAGAAGGCAAGCAGACTTTCTACTCGCTTAATCAGGAAAATGTGGCGATTTGCTGTGGTCAGTTAATGATCAAGTTTGCGCCTGAATCTGTCACCACTGAAAATCTGTTGAAAATCATCAAGGCTTGATCGGGACGTGTTTCGGCGCCGAAATAACGCCCCGTTTTTTTAGTAAAACACATAGACAAACTTCTATATTAGATAAGGAGAAAAAAATGACTCAATCCCCCACACCCATCCATGAGACCGTCCGCGAACATTACGCAGAACGGATCAAAAGCTCCGCCTCTTGTTGCGGACCTGATAACTCTTGTGACACATCAGGCAATCTCTACCCCGTAGATTTGCTGACCACCGTCCCTTCCGATGTAGCCAGCACCAGTTATGGCTGCGGCGACCCGATTACACTTGCCTCACTGAAACCTGGTCAAACCGTGCTTGACCTCGGCTCAGGCGCGGGACTCGATTGCATCCTCGCCGCGCAAAAAGTCGGGGAGACAGGACACGTCATCGGCGTGGATATGACGCCAGAAATGATCGAGCGTGCCCAAGCCAACGCGAAGCGAGTCAACTTGAAGAACGTCGAGTTTCGACATGGCTATTTGGAAAGTCTGCCTGTTGAAAGCAGTACCGTCGATGTGATCATCTCCAACTGCGTCATCAATCTCTCGCCTGACAAAGAGAAAGTTTTTACCGAAGCCTTTCGCGTGCTTGCACCGGGCGGAAAACTTGCTGTCTCAGATATTGTCACCGATGGTCCGCTGCCTGAGTCCATCAAACAAAGCTTGAGCGCATGGGCGGGCTGCGTGGCAGGCGCGGTCGAAGCTGAAGATTATATTGGTATGATGAAGTCTGTTGGCTTCACCGATATAACGATCACGCCAGTTTTCTTTGACAAGGAAACCGTGGACGCCGCCCTTGCTGATATGGGCGATGAATTGGATTTGCAATCCATCGCGCGCGATGATGTATACAAAGCAGTTTACAGCGCAAAGATCACGGCTTACAAACCAGCGTAAAGCAGTTGCCGTCAAATAAAAAATTGGCAGATACTTTTTTGAAAGTGTCTGCCAATTTTTTCATTTAATATTCCTGTTGTTAGGTCTTTTGTATATTCTTCAAATTGAATACAGAGATTTGTTTGGTTCCCAGAATCAACTGTGCGTCTGGATTTAATTGCACCCAATAAAAACTGCGATGTTCCGAGTATGGGTCTACTTTGAATACCACGCCTTCGTACCAGCCTTCCTTATCTCCAAATTTTGAATCAAGATAAACCTTTACCCGGTCGCCGACCTGGATCGCTTCGGTCATGATTAATTTTTTCGATTTGCAAACCAGAACATCCCCGCGCCGATCAATGCGGTCATGGCTCCGTTGATCGCCCATTGCGGGTCGCCTGTCATAAAACTACCTGGCAAAATATTGACGCCTTGCAAAATCCAAATTACGCCTGCAAGCATGAGCAGGATAGCAAAAAGCTTAATAATGGTTTTAACGGTCGAATTCATTTTTCTCCTTTAAATATATGCTCTATGCGGGCTTAGCCCCACTAATCTATCTTGCCAGCGCCAGCATTGTGCGGAATGCAAGATAGATTGTAACCATGTCAGGCGCTACATATTCCACGCGGCGTTCTATGGTACGTGTTGCATGCGGCATTAGAGCGGCTTTATCCGCCATGTCTGATTGCTCAAATTTCACGGTCAGGTTGATCGGCTTGGTCACCTTGAGCGGCTTCGGCGCTTTTTTTCTTTTCAGGTTGATCACTGCGCGCCTGGCAACTTCTTCGATCAGGCTGGCGGTCACTGCGGGCGGTAAACATTCCGCAGACATACGGCTGAAGGCTCTCTTCACCTGCGCGACCTCGATCTTGCTGCCGAACAATTCCTGAACTTCCGCGCATAGAGTTTGGTCACCTGACGCCATAATAACAGGCACATTGAAATGACCACAGACCGCGCCATTCAGCCCCGCTTCGCCAAATGCCTGACCATTGATCCATAACCCAGATACGCGTTCATCAGACCAGGTATGGTCGAGGATGGCATTCACCGTGCCCATGCGTCCGTGATAACCAACGAGCATCACGCCATCCACATCTTCGTCCACGCCCTGCACCATCGACAGGGGCGAGGGCGAGCCGGAGTTTAACGTTGCGCGGACATCCAATTCCTCGATCAAAATATTTCTTCCGTTGTGATGACCATCCGTCACCGCGACAGATGTTGCGCCGCCCGCGAACGCGCCGCGAATGGCGGCGTTGACATCCTCGGTCATCAATTTGCGAAAGCGCGAATATTCCGCGTGATCGGGGTTTACCTGATCCCAGTGAACCACGCCCGTAATTCCTTCCATATCTGCCGCGATTAAAATTTTCATATTTCTCCTTTTGCTACAGTTTTACTGCTCGTGTAGCGATGTAGGTTTCGATATACTCACTGAGCCTGACTTGATTATGATGGTCTTCATACATGCCGACGATTGCAAACCCCGCATCCATCTGGCCTGATAGTTGGTCGCTGAGCGAGTGACCAAATTCTGCGGGACGGTCTTCCTGCTGCAGGCGTTCCAGTCCATAGGTTTCCACATCTGAAAAAGGGATTTTATTCTTTGCGGTCATAATCCCCTTTTCCATGTCTTCCCAATCAAATAAATAAAATACTGGATTCATGAACCCAGCCAGCATTGTTCCGCCATGACGCAGCACGCGATAAGCTTCCTTCCAAATAGGTCTGATCTCATGGATAAAAACATTGGATACAGGGTGAAAAATGAGATCAAAACTTTCATCTGCAAATGCAGAAAGATCGCGCATGTCACCTTCCACCGTGCGAATGTTCAAGCCTTCGCGTTCTGCCACTTCACGGTCACGCGCCAGTTGAGCCGGAGAGTTGTCGAAGACCGTTACCTCTGCGCCAGCCGCCGCTAGGATCGGTCCCTGCTGTCCGCCGCCGCAAGCCAGCCCGAGGACTTTGAGTCCACGCAGGGGCGGGAACCACTCACGCGGCACAGGCTTGTTCTCCGTCAGCACCACAGACCAGTCACCGGCGCGCGCGCGTGCGATCAATTCAGGTGAGACGGGAACCGTCCACGGGTTTTTGCCAGATTGCACCTGACGATCCCAGGCGTCACGGTTGAAAGCACGAATATCCATTTAATATTTCCTTTTGAGGCTAAAAAATATCGGAAGTCCTTCACGACTTCCGATATTATAAAGGGCTATTGAAGCTGCTTGCTTTCCTCGATGATCTTTTTTACATCCGTTGCATGTTGCAGTTCGTGCGGACCAAACACCTGAAAAATATCTTCCAGTGAGCCTTCCTCGCCCCACGGCAAAATGGATTTTTGTGTCACCATTTCTTCCGGCATCAGGCGGATCAAGCTCAACAGTTTGGCGCGCGTCTCAATATATTCCCGCACAATGCGGTCATAACTCAACCCTTCGCGTGTACTGACTGTTTCTTCATTGTACACGTCAACTCCGCGCGGCGCAGGCGTTGGCGGTGTTTCACCTTTTAGTAAAGCATCTACAAAACCGATTGCGGCATCGTCCCAGCCTGAGAGATGCGCGATAATCTCGCGGATCGTCCACAGGGGATAGATCTTGCGCTGTTTATCAACTTCATCAAGTTGAGCCATCATTACGGCGTGTGAGTTTTCAAGAGCTTTGAGGATTTCTTCGCGCTTTCCCATTTTTGCCATCCATTATTTTGATTTGTAAAACACAGACGCTTGCTGTAAACCATATTTTACATCCGAACACGGATGGAGGTTACGGGAAATAAAAACTCCCTGCCAATTTTCTGGACAGGGAGTTGACTGAACTTCAATCGCTTTGATCGGACCTATGGAACGGGCGTGCCTTGGACAGCGACGCCCACCCAACTGAAGACATTTTTTTGGCTGACTGCGCCAGCGTTGACCCAAATTGGTTGACCCTGTTCGTCGGTTCCAGCCTGTCGGACGGGGGTAATCCACCAGCGCAGGACGTGCGCCACATTATCTTTCGGGCGGTAGGAGGTGGGCACGATGTATTTGGTGTCGGTTACAAAATCTGTCAGGCGGCGGGTCTGGTCGGCGGTGATGTCTTCCACTGTGATTTTATAGGCTTCGGCGTCACGCAAGGTACCAACGGATGCCCATTGTAGGGTGACCACGTCGTTTGCCAGAGTGAAGGCGGCTCCATCCGCAGGCAGAAGCAGGTTCGGGGCGGGGTAGGGCGGCGGGATTGTCGCAGTGGGGGTGGGTCCGGGTGTAGCCGCGCGCATACATAACGGGATGAGTAAATTTGATGACACGAAAACGTTGTCGGTGGTTAATCCGTTGAAGTCTTTGATGGCTTGCATAGGAACAGCGTAGTTCAAAGAAATGCTGGAAAGAGTATCGCCATCCTGCACAGTGATTGGGACAGTTTCACATGCCTGTTTGGTTGCATCCACTGGCAGCGGGGTGCTGGTCGCAGGCGGTGGGATGGTGGGGGTTGGATATGGGATGCTGAGTTTCTGTCCGACACTGATCGGACAAGAAGAAGGCAGATTGTTGGCGATGATAATGCTCTGGACAGAGACGCCAAAAGTAAATGCCAGTTGCGAGCAGGTGCCATCACCGGCGGCAACTACATAATCAAATGGCGGGATGGTGGTTGATGTGGGGACTTCGGTTGGCGGGATGGTGGCTGTGGCTGGCAGGGTGGCTGTGGGTGTTTGGGTGGGGGTGGGAGTTTCCACAGTTTCAAACGTTCCTGCTGGCGCGTTTGCTTTCAGAGAGAAGAACGCAATCGACGCGGCAATAATGATCACCACTGTAAGGATACCTACTGCGGCAGGTAAACTCAAAGTGACCAGAGGCATACGGCTGGCTTGCACCGATTTTTCCACCTTTTTAGCGGCTTTGAGTTCAGGTTTTGCGGTGAATTCTGTGCCGCAGACAAGACAGCGCGTTGCGCTTTCGCTCAGCCGCGTTCCGCAGGTGGGGCAGACTTTTGTTTTACTGGAATTGGTTTCTAGGCTCATACTGTAAAAATTATACCTTGATTTTTATCTTCAAACTTGGGTGTCTTCTCTACGATCCTTCGACGACTACCGTGTTTGATTTGGCGTACTGATGGCGCAGCGCCCGCGCTGGGGCGTATTCGGGAGAGTTGAGCCAGTTTTTGGCTTGTTCGACAGAGGGGAATTCAAGGATCACGAGGCGTTTGGCTTGCCAGTCGCCTTCCAAAGTTTCGTTTGGACCACCGCGCGCGATGTATTTTCCGCCATATAACTTGACTGTTTCCGGCGCCATTTTGGCGTATTCCTTGTATCCTTCGGGATCGGTTACTTCAATGTCCAAGATCACATAAGCAGTCATGGTTTGTCCTCGGATAATTAAGGAGTCAAACGTCTCCAGACTTTTGCTTCAACGTCGGGAGACTTTTGACTCCAATGCGTTACTGGGCTTTGGGCAATAAGGTGACAAGTACCTTGTCTACGCGGCGTCCGTCCATGTCCATCACCTCAAAGCGGAAGCCATTCCAGTCGAAATTGTCAGCAGCTTGCGGGACGCGTCCGAGCGAAGTCATCATGAAACCGCTTAACGTCTCATACTGATCTTCATGCGGAAGATCAGTGAATTCAAAGAGTTCCTTGAATTCATCCACTTCCAACATGCCGTCCAACAGCCAGGAGCCGTCCTGTCTTTGGGTGGCTTGCGGTTCTTCGAATTCCATTGCGCCGACGATCTCTTCCAAAATATCGTTAATCGTCAGCAAGCCTTGCAAGCCGCCAAACTCATCCACGACCAGCAGCAGTTCGGTATTTTTTTCCTTGAATAATTCAAGAGCGCGCGAGGCGAACATGGTTTCAGGAATAAAAAACGCCGGTTTGAGCAAAGTCTTTAGATCGATTTCCTTGCCTGATAAACTTTCAACCAGCAAATCGCGTGATTTGACGATGCCCAGTATGGTTTCAAGCGAATCCTGCATGACAGGAAAACGCGAAAATGAACATTCCGCAATTTTCTGTCGTATCTCTTCAATCGAATCGGTGATGTCCAGCCAGACCAGTTCAGTGCGCGGCGTCATCAGCGAGTACACGCGTGAATCGCCGAGACTGAAAATGCCTTCGACCATATCCTGTTCAGCTTCCTGAAAAACCCCCGCCTGTGTTCCCTGGTCTATCAAAAGATGGAGTTCCTCTTCAGTGACAGGTGATTCCAAATTTTCTTTTACGCCGAGTAGTTTCAAAATTGCTTCCGTGGAAAAACTGAGAAGTCTTACCAATGGGGAAAATAATTTTGAAAAGAACAGCATGGATCCCGCAACCGTAGATGAAACACCTTCCGGGTCGCGCAGCGCCAATCGTTTGGGGACAAGTTCGCCCAGTACCAAAGATAAATATGTAATAGGCAGTATGCTGACAAACAAACCAATGATTTCACTGTAGGGTTGCAGCAAAGGGAAACGATCCAACTCGGCGTTTATCCAAACGCCCAGGGTTGCGGCGGTCAACGCACCGATCAACAGGTCAATGGATGTGATGCCGATCTGGATCACAGAAAGAAATTGATTTGGATTCTCGGTGAGTTTAAGTACAACGCCAGCGCGTTCATCCCCTTTGTTGTGCTGGTTTTGAAGGCGGGTTTTCCTGACAGAGAGCAGGGCGGTTTCTGCCATGGCAAGCACACCGTTTAACAACAGCAAAATGGCAATCGCGATCAGACCGCCGCTAAAATTAGTTTCTATGGGGATTTCAGACATGAGGTTTGTTGCTTTTTTCTCTTTTATTCCAAGAAGGTGATTGTCACTTCGCAAGCGACTTTCACCTGCATACTTTATTGTAACGTATGTTTACTTCTTCTTATCAATCTTCTTTTCAATATTCTTCAAACGTTTATCAATGCGGATGTAAAACCTTGCGACTATAAATGGGATAACGAGCACAAGCAGGATCATGCCGCAGGTGAGCGCCAGTTCAAATACACCGATGCGGAACATTATGCGTGAACCTCAATCCCCTGCCCCGCGCAGACTTCGCCCACGACCCAAACCAGTTGATCGAGTTCCTGAGCGCGTTTTTGGAACGCTTCCAATTTTTCGCGCGGTACACCCAGCAGCAAGCCGCCGCTGGTTTGCGGATCGAAGAGCAGCATTTCGGCAGGCTCGCCAATTTTCTCATCAAACTTAACAGACTTTCCCACGTGCGCTTTGTTATCGAATGCGCCGCCGGGGAAAATCCCTTTTTCGGCATATCCACGCGCGCCGCTGAGGAGCGGGATTTTGGAATTCTCAATCGACAACATCACACCCGAAGCATCCGCCATTTCCAACCCGTGACCGAGGAAGCCGAAGCCGGTGATATCCGTCCCGCCGCACAGGTTGAATTCAGTCGCTAGTTGTCCCGCAGTTTTATTCAAACGCGACATCCACTCAATAGCTTCCTTCACATGGCTCTCCGAGGCTTTCTCCTGTTTGATCGCGGTGGTTGTCACGCCGCAACCCAAAGGTTTTGTGAGCACGAGCGCATCGCCGACTTTCAATCCGCCTTTGCTGATCATCTTGCGCGGATCGACAAACCCGATCACGACCAAGCCATATTTTGGTTCTTTATCTTTGACAGTATGTCCGCCCGCAATCACCACGCCTGCCTCGCGCGCTTTCTCAGCACCGCCGCGTAAAATCTCACTTGAGATTTCATTAGGCAGGTTGTCGGGCAATGCCGCGATATTCAACGCCAGGAAAGGCTGTCCACCCATGGCGTACACATCTGACAGACTATTTGCGGCGGCAATCGAACCATATTCGTAAGCCGTATCCACAACCGGCGTGAAAAAGTCTGTGGTGACCACGATCGCTTTGTCTTCGCTTAAACGCCAAACCGCCGCGTCATCCGGTGATGCAAGACCAACGATCAGGTCTGGATATGAGGCGGGATCAAAAATATTTTGAAGTGGACGCAGGACCTGCGTCAGCGCGTCGGCGCTTAGTTTGGATGCTCAGCCCGCGCACGCCGAAAGCGTGGTCAGGCGCACTTCGCGCCCAGTTTGTGGAATTGACATTTAGTTTCCAATTTAGATTAAGACCTGACAGGTTTTCGAAAACCTGTCAGGTCTTTTGTAACTATGGGGTGGTCGTTGTATTCGGCAAAGGCAAAATGAATTGATTGCCGCTTGGGATGAAGATCGTCTGCACGCCGGGCGCAAGTTTCAAAATATATTGATATTGCAGCAAGGTGGGCGAGAGAGATTCCGCAAGCAATTGGTTGGCTTTGGCTTCGGCTTGAGCTTGGATCAAACGCGCTTCCGCCGCACCCTTGGATGCGATGACTGCCGCATCTGCCTGACCCTGCGCGGTCTGACGTGCCTGCTCAGCTTCCTGCTTCTTGGACTCTACAACGAACTTGGCTTGTTGCGCCTGTTGTTCTGCAACCTGCTTTTGCTCAACCGCCGCGGCATACTCATCGCTAAAGCGGATATTGCGCAGCAGGAAATCAGACATGATGATGTTGTTGTCTTGGAGTTTTAATTGAATCTCATCACGGATCGCGGTCTCTAGTTCACCGCGTTTGGTGCTGACCAATTCTTCCACACCAAATTGCGAAACCGCATTGCGGATTGCCGCGCGCGACACAGGGCGCACCACATTTTCTTCATAGCGGTTTTGCCAGACGGTATGTAACTGGATCAATTGCGTGGGGTCTACCGCATAAATGACCGAAGCATCAATGAAGATCTGCTGTCCGTCTTTGGTACGCGCCTGGATCGAATCATCGCCTTGCACAGTGCCTTCACTGCTTGTGGAAGACATCGTATACGTTTGCCGCGCAACGGAATACTTCTGCACGCTTTCAATGAATGGAATGATCCAGTGTAAGCCGGGTGTCAAAGCCGTTTCACGATAGCCTTTTGGCGCAAACGCCGAGATCACCACACCGTACTCGTTGGCTTGTAGGAATACCAAGCCCGCGCCTACACTGGTCAACAGAAGCGCCAGAACCAGAAAAACAATCACCAGTGAAGTTAATCCTTTCGCAGGTTGGTTGCGGCTGACGCGCAGGAAGATCGTAACCAACACGCCGATAAAACCGATCCATGCGAAGGACGCCAGTCCTTGTAGTAAAGTCGAAATATTCATAGTTTCCTCCGAAACATAATTTTCATGATTATAACTCTCTTGCCCATGCCCTCAATGCGTGTTAATATTTCTCCTATGAAAAATGGATCAGGGCAACTGTCTGAAATTTATTTGGATTCCCGTGCGCGGATTTTATGTCCGCCCGATCTGATTCCTGCGCCTGGACAATACCTCCTTGCCCACGCCTCTGCCTCTGACGCTCCTTTGGCTGTCCCTGTTTTTTTCAGCGACTCTGCCCCGAACGGATTCCGCTCCGCGCCCTTTCTGCCGCCCGCGTGGACACCTGGTACGCAACTCAACCTGCGCGGTCCACTCGGACATGGATTTTCGATCCCAACTTTTGCGCGCAAAGTGGCGCTGATCGCATTCGACGAATCACCAGCGCGTTTGCATGGATTAATATCCATCGCGCTCAGACAGGATGCAGAAGTGGTTTTGGTCTGTGACACGATCATGGACGAACTGCCGGAAGCCGTGGAAGTTCAGCCGTTGCAAGCACTGACCGATATTTATCAATGGGCTGATTATGCCGCCTTCGATCTGGCGCGCGAGAATCTGAATCAGCTTAGGGAAATGCTTGGGGTGGGGAAACAGGCAAAGGCGCCGCGTGAAGCCGCTGCCCTGAGCCTGTCGAAGAGGCAGGTTTTAATCCGCGCTCCCATGCCTTGCGGTGTGTTTGCCGAATGCGGCGTCTGCGCGTTGACCATCCGCCACGAGTGGAAAATGATTTGCAAAGATGGTCCTGTATTTGAGTTGAGTTCTGTTTTTACCTCATAGGAAAGGGATGATATTTGTACGATTCCTTTGTGACGCTTGGCACTACTCACAATTGTCGTTAAACGACATAATCAGGATAGCGATAATCTCGCTAAATAATGTCCGACTTCTCGTATAAGTAAAGGAGACTCAATGCCTGCTAAAGGTTGGATCGAAGTTAGTGATAACTACTGTAAAGGATGCGAACTTTGCATTAGTGCATGCCCACCCGGTGTGATCGAGCTTAATATGTCACACCTTACCCCCAAAGGCTACCACCCCGCGCACACGTTCAAGGACGGTTGCACGGGGTGTGCTATTTGTGCGCTGGTTTGTCCAGACGCGGCGATCACGGTTTATCGTGAAAAGACGAAGGTTGTGGTGATGCCGATTGAGTCATAATGCAAGGATGAATTATGAAGGATGAAGGATGAAAAAAAACCTTTGTGACCTTTGTGTTTGAAAAAAAATTACGGAGATAAAATGCCAAAAGAATTATGGAAAGGGAACGAAGCGATTGCTGAAGCCTCTGTACGCGCGGGGCTTGAGGCATACTTTGGTTATCCCATTACCCCTCAAACAGAAATTTTAGAATATCTTTCACGTCGTATGCCCGAATTGGGGCGCGCTTTTGTGCAAGCCGAATCTGAACTCGGCGCGATCAACATGGTGTATGGCGCGGCGTGCGCCGGTGTGCGCGTCATGTCGTCTTCATCCAGCCCGGGTGTGAGTTTGATGATGGAAGGCATTTCCTATATTGCGGGGACGGAAGTGCCGGCGGTATTGGTCAACGTGATGCGCGGCGGGCCGGGACTCGGAAACATCGCGCCGGCGCAGGGTGACTATAACCAGGCGGTACATGGCGGCGGACATGGTGACTATAACCCGATCGTGCTTGCGCCTGCCTCGGTTCAGGAAGCGATTGATTTAATGGTGCTTTCCTTTGATCTGGCAGAAAAATACCGCGCGATCTGCATGGTCATCCTCGACGGTTGTGTGGGGCAGATGATGGAGCCGGCACAAATGCCTGAGATGCGACCGATCCAGCGCACAGACTGGGATTGGGCGACCAATGGCAAGATGGGCAAACGCGAGCGCCGTATCCTTTCTTCAATTTACATTGAACCTGTTGACGAAGAGATCATGAATCTGCGCCTGCTGAATCGCTGGAAAACAATTCAGGCGAATGAAGTCCGTTATAAGGAATATTTCCTTGACGATGCTGAGATCGTGATCGTCGGCTTTGGCACGGCGGGACGCGTAGCATTATCTGCTGTGCGTGAAGCGCGCGCCGAGGGCATCAAGGTGGGTTTGTTAAGACCGATCACCGTCAGCCCGTTTCCGTCTGAGGTGATTGACCAGCTTGCAGGGCGGGTTGAGGCGTTTTTAGTCACCGAGATGAATTCGGGACAAATGCTGGAGGATGTCCGACTGGCAGTACGCGGACGTGTTCCCGTCGAATTTTATGGTCGGCTCGGCGGAATGGTTCCATTCCCAGGTGAGATATTGGATGAGATCCATCGAATGGCAAAGACCAAATTGAACGCGAATATTCATCCGCGTGATGCATGGCTTGAGCGAATGGCGCACGTAACTGCATAATGTCATTGCGAGACGGCGCTCTCCCATCGAAGCAATCTCTTGTTGAACAGGAGATTGCTCACTGCACTGGCGTGCCGCGCAAGTGTCGGGCGAAGAACAAGTGCGCCCTCACAATGACATAGTAGAAGAGGAAAATTATGGCGACTGAAAATTTAGTTTACGAAAGAACTGAAGGTTTTACTGATACGCCGACCCATTATTGCCCGGGCTGTACGCATGGCGTGGCTCATCGTTTGATCGCGGAAGTGTTGGTTGAGATGGGCTTGATCGACAGGACGATCGGCGTTGCGCCTGTGGGCTGTTCGGTCTTTGCCTACAATTATTTTGACACCGATTTTGTCGAAGCGCCGCACGGACGCGCGCCTGCGATGGCAACCGGCATCAAACGTGTTCTGCCTGATCGTATTGTGTTCACGTATCAAGGTGACGGTGATCTGGCTTCAATTGGTATGGGCGAAATTGTTCATGCCGCTGCGCGCGGTGAGAACATCACCGTGATCTTTCTCAACAACGCCAACTTCGGCATGACAGGCGGACAAATGGCGCCGACAACTTTGCCGGGCATGAAGACCACGTCTTCGTCGAATGGACGTGATGTAGAGACGCAGGGTTACCCGATCAAAGTAGCTGAAATGCTTTCGACCTTGGACGGTGTTGGCTATTGCGTGCGCCGTTCGCTGCATGATCCGAAGAATATTCGTATGGCAAAGAAAGCGATCCGCATGGCGTTTGAAACGCAGGCGCGCGGACTTGGCTTCTCGATGGTCGAATTGCTTTCCACGTGTCCAACCAACTGGGGCATGACACCTGTCAACTCGTTGAAGTTTGTGGAAGAACACATGGTCGCCGCGTACCCACTGGTGGATTGCAAGATCAGCGACGCGATTAAGCAAATCAAAATTTGATGTCATTGCGAGGAGGACGTTTTTTTCCGACGAAGCAATCCCTTGTAAAGTGGAGATTGCTTCGGGCAAAGAACAAGAGCGCCCTCGCAACGACATGGAGATAATTATGCAAAAAGAAATCATCATCTCAGGTTTTGGCGGACAAGGTGTGCTGTTTGCGGGGCAGGTCATTGCTTATGCGGCAATGGACTCTGGCAAGGAAGTGACGTGGATCCCATCCTACGGTCCTGAAATGCGCGGCGGCACGGCAAACTGTACCGTGGTCATTGCGGACCATGAGATTGGCTCGCCCTTGGTAAAAAATCCGCCATTGGTGATCGCGCTGAACCTGCCGTCGTTTGACAAATATGAATCCATGATGCAAGTGGGCGGGACGCTGGTCGTGAACCAGTCCATGGTGGATCGCGGTGCGAAACGCGATGATATCCATACGATCTTTGTCGCTGCCAATGAGATCGCGGAGCAGATCGGCGACAAGAAGTTGACCAATATGGTCACCGTCGGTGCGCTGCTGGCGGCTCTGCCCGAAGTGACAGTTGAAGCTCTGGAGGCTGCGCTCAAGGCACATCTGCCTGCGCGGCATCAGCATTTACTTCCCAAAAATTATGAGGCCTTGCGCCGGGGATTTGAATCGGCGAAGGAGCAGTTGTTAGTGGCGGCGTAGGGAGTGGCTGGTAATCAGTGAGCAGTAAGCCCGTCTTTTAAAAAGGCGGGCTTTTGTGTTGATTTGTCTAAAGGATTAATGTATAGTAGTGGCATATATCAACTTTTAATGTTTTATTGGAGGCGAATATGACTGACGACAAAGTTTTAAAAATACCGGATCATGCTGGGTTCGTAACTTCGGTGAAAGCCAGTCTAAACACTGCAAAAAATAAGACGGCTGGCATTCGCAAAACAGACTCACAATTATTTGTGGCGAATGTCGTGTCGCCTGCCGTGGCAACGCTTCTTGCGACAGTTGCCGCCACACTGGGCGGTAACGCCATGTTTGCGCAAGCCGCAATACGATCAGAGGATGGCGGTTGGAGATTCGCCTGCATCCTTGTGGCAATTTTCAGTTTTATTGCAACCGTCAGCGGCATGTTCAAAAAACAATTTGAAGACCGCCTTACACAGGGGAATCAATGTGTTGGACGGCTGCTCACTCTTGATCTGTCCATAACTACAGGCAGCAGTAGTTGGGAAGAGGTTGCCAAAGAATATGGCGAGATCGTTAAGTCCTTTCCTGAATTCGTTGAGTAAGATTGTGTTTCAGAGAAATTTTTGAGAAGGTTCCTGTTTCGGCGCATCAAGATCGCGAAGTTGCTGACTTATTTCGTATGTACAAAAAAGTATAATTCAATTATCAGATGGGCTAAAAGCCTTTATAATGAGTGACAAGCCATCAGTTTTGAACCGATATAAAAGCGGGCAGTGCATTCCCGTTGCCACCATATTCCTCGTCGAGTATGGTGGTTAGTTATAGCTCAGGCTTATTTCATAAGCAAAAAGGTAAAATATTCATGTCGCTTCATTTCGCTTTTTTAGTATTGGAAGAACATCCTTACGGACGAGAGATGCTGCGTATCCTATTGGAGAATCATCTGGTTCCCAGCGTGATTATTCAAGAAGTGTCCGCTGTGGGCGACGTGGAGCGCGAGAAATTCCTGACGCGTATGGCGGGTCAACCCTTGGCACCGCGTCTGACACAATTGGTGACTGGGAAGAAAATACCGGTTTTTTGTGTAGCCAACCATAACGACGACACTTGCAAGGAATTGCTGGCAGCCGATAAACCGGACGTTTTGGCATTGGGCGGCACGCGCATCATTAAACCGAAAATTTTGGAAACTCCCCGACGTGCCACGGTCAATGCGCATCCGGGTTTGCTCCCCATGCTGCGAGGGTCAGCTTCGGTAGGCTGGGCTTTATACAAGGACTTGCCAGAGGGTGCCACCGCTCATTTTATAGATCCAGGAATTGACACGGGCGACATTATTGTAAAACGCCAGCTTCCGGTCTATCATCATGATACTTATGAAAGCCTTAATTATCGCATTGCCCTTCTGTCTGGAGAATTAATGGCAGAATCACTGACACTGCTTGCCAATGGCGAAGCTCCCCGCGAACCCCAGGATCCCAATCTGGGCGAGACCTTCAAGGTCATCCCAGACGATTTATTGGAAGAAGGCAAACGGCGGTTGTCAGAAGGTCGCTATTCGCATTTTGCAGATTGACGAATTTTCATCACCCAAAAGGCACACTTAATGAATATTGATTTGTCTCGTGATTATGCTTGTAAATTGGACGAAGAAGACGAATTAGCCTCCTATCGTGATAAGTTTCTCCATGCAGATGCCGATATGATCTACATGGATGGTAATTCGCTGGGAAAACTTCCCTTGCGCACGGTTGGGCGTATCAAGCAAATTGTTAAAGAAGAATGGGGCACAAATTTGATCCGCTCGTGGGGCATCAATTGGTTCCAGTCCCCGATTCAGGTTGGCGAAAAAATCGCCCAACTGGTCGGCGCAGCTCCAGGTCAGGTGGCGGTCGGCGACTCGACCACCATCAATCTTTATAAACTGGCTATGTCTGCATTAATGCTCAGACCCGACCGCAAAAAGATCGTCACCGATACGCTGAACTTTCCGTCTGACTTGTACATGCTGCAAGGCTGCGCGCACGTTCTTGGCGGGAAGCATCAAATTCATTTGCTTGAACCAGCCGACGGGTTGCGAGTCAACACTCAGGCTGTGCTGGACGCAATCGATGAAGATACCGCGCTGGTTACTTTGTCGCATGTCGTCTTCAAGAGCGGTTACATGTACGATGCCAAGACCATCACCGAGTATGCTCATCAAAAAGGCGCGCTGGTACTCTGGGATTTAAGTCACGCCGTCGGCGCCGTCCCCGTGGAACTGGACGCCTGGGGCGCTGATTTTGCGGCAGGTTGCACCTACAAATATCTGAACGGCGGACCCGGCGCTCCGGCGTTTCTATACGTCCGCCGCGACTTGCAGAAAGATGCGCTCTCTCCAATTTGGGGCTGGTTTGGCGAGCGCGCGCCTTTCAGTTTTGAACTCGATTACATGCCTGCGGAAGGCATTCAACGTTTCCTGAGCGGCACGCCGCCGGTGCTTTCGGTGCTGGCAATGGAACAGGGCGTTGACCTTTTATTGGAAGTCGGCATTCAGCGCCTGCGTAAAAAATCCATCCTGCTGACCTCATACATGATCGACCTGTTCGACGCGATTCTGGCTCCGATGGGTTTTACTCTCGGAACCCCGCGCGAGGTGGAGCAGCGCGGCTCACACGTCAGCATTCGCCACGCTGACGGCTATCGCATCAACCTGGCTCTGATCGAAGACATGAATGTCATCCCTGATTTCCGCGAACCGGATAACATCCGTCTGGGGTTAACGCCCATGTACACATCTTTTCAGGATGTATGGGAAAGCGTTAACCGTATTCAACGTGTAGTAACAGAGAAGCGTCACCTGCGCTTCCCTGAAACTCGTCATGCCGTTACTTGAGAACCTTTTTCATTACGGATCTAAATGAGAATGTTTTTGGTGCGGCAAAATAATATTTTTCAAAGGAGAAAGAAGACAATGAAACGTACCGTACTGTTCATGATGTTGATCGTTACGCTGTTGCTGGCGGCTTGTGCGCCGAAAGCTGTTGCGACAGAGGTTGCTGCGACAGAAGTTGCCGCGACAGAAGTTGCCGCAACTGAGGCTGTTGCTGCGACAGAGCCGGAAGCGTGCGCCGCTGAATTTGGCTGCGCCGTGTTCACAAAAGACCAGACTGTCAAAGTCGGCTATGCCGGCCCGATGACTGGTGACTATTCCCAATTCGGGATTGACATGTCAAACGCCATGAAACTGGCTGTCGCCGACTTCGGCGATGTTCAGGGCTGGAAGGTTGAAATGGCCATCGAAGATGACGGTGGCGGCGCGGAAGGCGGCGCGGCTGTGGCAAACAAACTGGTCTCAGATCCGACCTTTGTTGCCATGGCTGGACATGCCTTCTCCGGCGCAACTGCCGCAGCCATGCCCATTTACGAAAAAGCCGGCGTCCCGATGATGTCTCCCTCCGCGACCAACCCCGACCTGACCACCAAAGGTTCCACGGTCTTCAACCGCAACGCTTTCACCGATACCGAACAGGGCAAAGCTGCGGCCAAGTACCTGTATGAAAAATTGGGCATCAAGAAACTGGCGCTCATGCACGACGGCTCCGACTATGGTCAGGGACTTGCAAAGGTTGTGGAAGAAAACTTCGTCGCGCTTGGCGGTGAATCTGTGGCTTTCGAAGCAGTTACCCCCGGCGAATCAGACTACAGCGCTCCGTTGGCGGCTGTAGCGTCCAAGAAACCCGAAGCCCTTTACTTCGGCGGCTACAATGCTGAAGCTTCCGTCCTCGTCAACCAAATGACTGGGGCTGGTCTGACCGGCGTGGTCTTCTTTGGCGGTGATGGCATCTACGGCAAGGACTTCCTTACCAAAGTTGGCACCAAGGGTGAAGGCGTTTATTCAGCCACCCTCGTTCCCCCCGGAACTGACCCAATCATTAAATTCAATACAGCATATTTGGCTGCCTACGGCACCGAAGCTGGCGTTCTCTCCGCCTACACCTGGAACTCCTACGATGCAGTCGGCGCTTTGATCCAGGCCATCAACAGCGTAGCGATTGTCCAGGGCGATACACTCTATATCCCGCGCAGCGCTCTTGTGACCGCAGTCCGCACCATGAAGGACTATCAGGGTATCGCAGGCGTCATCACCTGCAAGGACACTGGCGAATGCAATGCCTCCGGTCCTGTGTTCTACATCGTCAAGGACAGCAAGTGGGTCCCTGCCGAGTAATTTGAGTTCGAGTTCGTTTGTCCCTTATCTGCCGTGATGAGGGTTTGTTAAGGGGTTGCCGTGACCATCCGTCATGGCAACCCCAAACACTTATTGAAAAGGCGTCGTTATTTCATGAATAAATCAAACTCCAGATATGCCCAAACCAGGCTGCGGATCGAGCGTTATATCCGTACATTCGCCGGGGTCGTCATCGGTGTGTTCCTTTTATGGCGGATGTATAACGTGCTGGTTGTAGAACAAAGTTTTGGCGCCGACACGTGGGTCCGCTTTGGGCTTTCCGGTTTGATCCTGGGCGGCATGTACGCACTGATTGCCATTGGCTACACCCTTGTATATGGCATTATGTTTATGATCAACTTTGCGCATGGCGAGGTGATGATGTTGGGGGCGTTTGGCGGATTTTTCGTTTTTGAAGCCCTGCGTTTTATCCCCGCCCCGACGCTTGCCAACCCGCAGTTGAATTTTTTGAACGCCCATCCGATCATGTCAGTCATCCTGGCTTTTGCAGTGGGAATATCCGTCTCGGCCACAGCAGGCTATTTTTTGGAAAAGATCGCATATCGCCCCCTGCGAAAAGCACCGCGCTTGATCCTTTTGATCACCGCGATTGGCGCTTCCATCTTCCTGCAAAACCTGGCAATGCTGCTCTTCGGCCCCCAGCGCAAGAATGTGGTCAACCCAGATATTCTGGATCGTGGTACCGGGTGGACTGTAATGGTGAGCGGCAATCCGGTATTGATCTCATACACGGGTATTTTTTCACTGGTTCTTTCTGCGGTCTTGATGATCGGACTCTATCTGCTGGTTCAGCGCACCAAACTGGGACGCGCCATGCGCTCTGTCGCACAGGATAAGAACACAGCTTCCCTGATGGGCGTGGATGTAGATGATGTCATCAGCAAAACCTTCATTATCAGCGGTGTGCTGGCTGGCGCGGCGGGCGTGATGTGGGATATCCACATGGGGTTGGTCAATCACTATATTGGTTTCCTGCCGGGGATCAAGGCATTTACCGCCGCAGTGATGGGCGGCATTGGTAACATCCCCGGCGCAATGCTGGGCGGAATGGTGTTGGGCATCATCGAAGCCACTGGTCCTGCGGCTCTGGGAATTGACTTCCAGCTTAAGGACGTGATCGCGTTCTCAATTCTGGTGCTGGTCTTGATCTTGCGTCCTTCCGGCATTTTGGGCGAAAAACTTTCCGAGGAAAAACTATGAGATCGTCGGCTGTGGATAACGGGCTCCGCACCGGAGTCGCTTTTGGAGTTGTCATTGTCACCATGTTCCTGATCGGTTTTACAATGACCGGCGCGGAATTGATCGGAAAAATTTTCGGCGCTCACGCATCTTCCAATGGGATGCCATCGCTGACATTTTTCTCCATCTTTATGATCCTGATCGGTATGTGGGCGGGGTCAAGCGCCTCACCGCGTCCACTCGTTGAAGCGGATACATTCAAGCGCGCTCTCACGTCTGGGCTGTTCGCCGGTGTGGTCGGCGGATTGTTCGCGGCGGGCATCGGTTTTATTTTTGGTGATCTGCTCGCAAGCAAGATCGACCCGCGTACCTATCTTCCGTCTGTATCGCCGGATGCGATCAAGATATTTCTTTTCAATCAAAGTCCGCTGACGGGCAGTCTGTTGATGTTCGCTTTGATGGCGGTCTCTGCGCCAGCATCGGCGGCGTTATCGTTTTTCCTGCGCAGTAATGACTGGTTGAAAACCAAATCGCGCGAAAGTTCCACATCTGCGCATGGATATTTCCAATCGGAGCGTGTGCAATCCATCCTCCAGAACAAATATGCCCGATACGGATTCTGGCTGGCTGTTGCTGTTGCGTTGGTCATCCTCCCGCGTATCTGGGGCAGTTACTGGAACTATGTGCTTGGCACAGTTGGGATCTATATCATCCTGGGTCTGGGGCTTAATATCATCACCGGCTGGGCGGGACAATTGGTAATTGGCTACGTCGCCTTCTTTGCGATTGGCGCGTATACCTTTGCCTTGCTGACCGCGCCGGAGCCTCGTCATCTCATGTTGAATTTTTGGATCGCAATGGCGCTCGGAGTTTTGGTCGCAGGCATTTCGGGACTGTTGATTGGTCTGCCCATCCTGAATTTGCGCGGCGACTATCTGGCAATTGTCACATTGGGATTTGCGGAAATCATCCGCATTCTGCTAAAAAGCGATCTGATGACACCGTACACGTCGGGTCCGCGCGGCATTCGTGATATTGCTGGTCCAACCCTGTTTGGCAAGTCTTTCATTACCGACGTGGACTTTATGTACCTGATCATTATCGCGGTGCTGATCGTAACATTCCTTGCGAACCGTTTGCAGAATTCGCGTACAGGCAAGGCATGGTTCGCGATCAATCTGGATGAGACTGTCGCGCGCGCGACCGGCATCAATGCATTTGGCTCCAAACTGCTGGCGCTGTCGCTTAGCGCGGCGGTGGCAGGACTCGCGGGCGTGTTGTATGCTTCGCGCAACCAGTTCACAGGTCCAGATGATCACATGCTGATGGTTTCGATTAACGTCATTTGTCTGGTTATCGTCGGCGGCATCGGCAATATTCCCGGCGTCTTCCTCGGAGCATTTGCGTTGAAAGGATTGCCGGAAGTCCTGCGTGAAACTGAGAGCTACCGCCTGTTGATCTTTGGCGTGCTTCTTGTTCTAATGATGAGACTTAGACCGGAAGGTTTCCTGCCAGCCAAACGACCTCAGTTGGAAAAAAACGCCGCTCAAAACTTACCAGGCAAGGACGTGTAACCATGTCAGCATGTATCGAAACAAAACACGTATCGAAATTTTTTGGCGGGTTGACCGCTGTCAATGCGGTTGATCTGGTCGTGCCAGAGAATGTGATTGCCAGCATTATTGGTCCCAACGGCGCTGGAAAGACCACGCTCTTCAACTGCATTTCTGGATATTACGTCCCCGAGCAGGGACAAATTCTGTTCTACGATATGCCCATTCAGGGACAGCCCACTTACGCAGTGGCAACGCTCGGCATCGCCCGCACCTATCAAAATATCCGCTTGTTCGGGGATATGACCGCCATTGAAAATATCATGGTCGGGCAGTATCCGCGCTTCAAGGCTGGCTGGGTGGATGCGATACTCTCCACCCGCCGCGAACGGGATGAAGAAAAGCAAGCCATTGAAGAAGGTCGTCGGTTGCTGAAATTCGTGGGTCTTGCTGGGCTTGGAGATCATCTTGCGCGCAACCTGCCCTACGGCGCTCAGCGCCGCCTCGAAATTGCGCGAGCTTTAGCGAATAAGCCGCGCTTGCTTTTGCTGGACGAACCCACAGCCGGAATGAACCCGCAGGAAACGGGTAAAATGACCCACTTCATCCGCAACCTGCGCGACGAACTGGGAATCACCATCCTTTTGATCGAGCATGACATGCGCGTGGTCATGGACATTTCTGACCAGATCACCGTGCTAGACTACGGCACGAAGATTGCCGAAGGCAAGGCGAAGGAAATCCAATCCAACCAGAAAGTGATCGAAGCCTATCTCGGACCCGATGTGACCAGCCTGACCCAAAAATACCAATTACGGAAGAAGCAACGTTATGATGCTAAAAGTTGATAATTTACAGGTTTATTACGGCGCCATCCACGCCCTGCAAGGGATTAGTTTTAATCTCGAAAAGGGAGAAATTGTCGCGTTGATCGGCGCAAACGGCGCGGGAAAATCCACCGCATTGAATACCATCTCGGGCATCCTTCGTCCGCGTGAAGGCTCTGTCGTATTCGAGGAGCAGGAAATCCATCAGATGCCTGCCCAGGATATTGTGCGTAAGAGCATCATTCAAGTCCCTGAAGGGCGCAAGATTTTCTCGCGTATGACCGTCACAGAAAATTTGGAAATGGGCGCGTATACCCAAACGGATCGCGCAACCATCGTCCGCGATATGGAAGCGGTATTTGAGCGTTTTCCTCGTCTGCGTGAACGCCGCACCCAACTTGGCGGAACGCTTTCAGGCGGCGAACAGCAGATGCTGGCAATCGGGCGTGGACTGATGGCGCATCCCACCCTGCTGCTTTTGGATGAGCCTTCGATGGGGCTTTCTCCCATTCTGGTGGAACAAATCTTCGACATCATTCAGGACATCAACGAACAGGGAACGAGCATCCTGCTGGTGGAGCAAAATGCTCAAATGGCTCTCGCAATTGCCGACCGCGCTTATGTGCTCGAAACTGGCAAGATTGTGATGCAAGGCAAGGGTGACGACCTGCTCAAAGACCCAAGCGTCATCGAAGCCTATCTCGGCGGGCATTGACTCGAAACATTTCGCCAGGTATTTATTATCCAATTCGCCTCTTGCGAGGCGAATTTTTTTTATAAGCTATAATTTCTCCCATGAAATACGGAACCATTCCCAGCTAGTCATGCTCTTAATCTGGAGTCCCGAAGTTCTACTTCGAGACAGCGCAAGTAAAACTTGTACACTCCAAAATGCCCCTGATTATTGAAATGATACATTTTTTTTCATACTCCTTCATGACCTTTGTGTTTAATAAAAATGAATCTACAAATCTCCCCCGCAATCGAAATCACCGAAGAAACAAAAACTGCGCTTGAGCCGCTCTACCGCGTCATCATCCACAATGACGATGTCACGCCGATGGATTTTGTCGTCAATGTGCTGACCTCCATTTTTGTCCTCGCCCAACCTGACGCGCTGGATGTTATGCTAATCGCGCATTATACGGGCGCGGCGCACGTCCAAACCCTGCCGAAGACCGAAGCCGAGAAACGCATCAACAAAGCCCATTTTGCCGCCGGGCTTGAAGGCTATCCTCTGCATTTTTCGCTGGAACCCGAATGACATCCAACCTCGAACTCCTGACCCAGATCAATCTCGACGACCTTGTCTCCTCTTTTGGCTGGCAAAATCGACCCGCCCTTTCACGCGCACTGCGCAGATTTTTTTTACGCCCCGCGCAGACCTTTGCCGAATTCATGCAGGAATTTGACTCTGCCATCGCTGAGCGCGGACTGGCGGATGCGGCGCGGCTTGCGCTCAAACATTACGTCCGTGATGTGCGGGTCTTTGGTCTGGACCGTGTGCCTGATTCCGCTTTCCTTGCATTGTCCAACCACCCGGGCATGACCGATACCCTCGCGCTCTTTGCCGCGCTCAACTGTCCTCAATTGAAAATCATCGCCCTTGACCGTCCCTTTCTGATGGCGCTTCCCAACATGAGCAAACAGCTTTTCTTTGTCAGTGATGAGTATGCTTCTCGTATGAAACTGGTGCGCCAGGTCAGCGGACATTTACGCAGCGGCGGCGCGGCGTTGACCTTTCCCGCAGGCGAAATCGAACCCGACCCAAACATCTACCCCGGCGCAGTGGAATCCCTGCAAACGTGGACAGACAGCGTCGGTGTCTTTATCCGCCTGGCGCCAGATACCGTCATTCTGCCTGTTCTAGTTCGGAACGTGATCTGGGACAAAACCGCCAACCTTCCCTTGCTCAAAGTGAAAAAAGACAGATTCGAAAGAGAAAAATTAGCCGCTGCCCTGCAACTGCTGGCGATGGTAATGTGGAACGCCATACCCGTCACGGTCACGGTGCAAATTGGGAATCCGATTGATCCCAAAAAACTTGGCACAACGGATACGCACATTATCCATCAGGCGGTATTAACCGAAATGAAATTCCTTATCGAAAACCCGATTCAGGGCGAAGGTATTAGCGTTCTATGAAGGACTCTCCCTCATCCCCAACCCTGCCCCCGCAAGGGGCAGGGAGTTCCCTCTCCCTTTGGGAGAGGGTTAGGGTGAGGGTGAGGGTGCGTTCTATCGCAATTTATTCCCTGCTTGCCGCCCTGCTTTATTTTGCCCTCCGCAACGCCCCGCTAATTGAAATCTGGGGGATGCTTCGAAAATTGCAATTTTGGCAAATCCTCATTTTGGTTGGTTTGAACGTCATCATTTACATTCTCATTGCTTTGCGTTGGTGGCTGATCGTCCGTGCTGAAAAGAAGGACGTTTCCTTTTTGCCTTTGCTGGCGGCGCGTGTGGCTGTTTTTGGAGTCAGTTACTTCACACTCGGACCTCAGGTGGGCGGGGAACCACTCCAGGTTTTGCATTTGCAGCGCAACTACGGCATGACGTACACGCGCGCCACATCCACGGTGGTGATGGATAAACTGCTGGAGTTTCTGGCAAACTTCATTTTGCTTGGGTTCGGCTTGACGGCTATTTTTCAGGCGGGCATTTTTTCTGCGAGCGGAAATATTTCACTCGCAAGCCTGAGCGGGTTGATTGTCCTGTTGCTGTTGCCGCCCGTTCATATCATCCTTTTGGCTCACGGAAAATATCCCGTATCGGCGGCACTGCATAAATTCTCGAACAATAAATTTGTGCGCTTTGTCGCGGCGTCTGAACGCATGGCAGGCACGTTTTGCCGCCGGCATTTGGGGGTGCTGGTTGCGGCAATTTTTGTCTCTGTGCTTGCCGCACTTGGCATGGTGATCGAATTTTTTTGCATCACCTTGTTTCTTGGAATTCATCTGTCGTTCTGGCAAACCATCGCCGCCTGGACGGCTGGCTGGTTGGCTTTCCTTGTGCCCTTGCCCGGCGGATTGGGTGCGCTCGAAGCCAGCCAGGTCTTTGCGTTGGGCGCGTTCGGTATTTCAGCGGTTGCGGCAATCGGCGTGACCCTGCTCATCCGCGCCCGCGATCTATTGATCGGCGGGTTGGGATTGTTGATCGCCAGCCACGGGGTTAAGAAGTAATAATCAGAGACGCGAGTCCGTCTAAATGTAAATTTTTAGAGGAGATAAACTATGAAACTTAATGGTAAACAATATGAGATCATCCTGCTTACTGTCTTCACCGCGGCATTACATTTTGCGGCGGCTTTTGATAAAGTCCTCTTTCCAGATTCTCCAGACCCACTATTCATTCTAAATGGATTGGGTTTTCTCGGTTTACTTGGCGCATACTTTTTGCCAATCAAGTTTTTTCAAGACCGCCATAAATTGGCATGGCGGGGGCTGTTTGGATTCGCCATCCTGACCCTTGTGGCATGGCTGGTTATTTGGGTTGGCTTTAGCGTCATTCGCGACGGCATCCCATTCTTTAGCCATGACTCCATTTACGGCGTGCCAGCTAAGATCGCCGAACTCGGCCTGCTTGGTTTATTGTGGGCTGAAAAATCCTAGTGGAATATTCCTTCGCTCATTACCTGCTCTCCAAACAAAGCGTGGATGACCGCGCCCTTAACCGAACTGTCCTCGATTCTTTGAAATCCAATTTATCCGCCACGCCACTTCGAATCATTGAGGTGGGCGCGGGAATTGGAACCATGCTTACGCGCCTGCTGCGTTGGAATGTGCTGACGAAAGCCAATTACATCCTCGTGGATGAGATGGCGGAGAATATTCAAACTGCCCGAGAGTGGATTCCGCTTTGGGCTGTCGAATCAGGCTTGGGTGTGGAAAGAACCGAGCAGGATCAACTGCGGGTGTTTGACCAGACTCACGATATCTGCATCCACTTTGAGTGTGCAGACGTTTTCGATTTCATCCAAAAAAATAACACGCCTGCTGATTTGTTGATCGCACACGCTTTTTTGGATTTACTGCCGATGCCCGAAAGTATGCCGAGCCTGCTTGCGCTGACCAAACATTTGGCGTGGCTGACAATTAACTTCGACGGCGTAACTTCATTGGAGCCGACGATTGACACGGCGCTTGATGAACAGATCGAGCGACTATATCATGCCACAATGGACGCGCGCGCGACAGGCGGTGACAGCCGAGCGGGGCGGCATTTATTCGGTCACTTGCAGCAGGCGGGTGCAGAGGTTCTTGCGGCGGGCGCGTCTGATTGGGTGGTGCATTCTGTGAACAAAAAATATCCCGCAGACGAAAAATATTTTTTGCATTTCATTTTGCATTTCTTTGAAGAGTCGCTGACGGGTCATGTGGAGTTGGATGGGGGAGCGTTTGCAAATTGGCTAAAAGAACGCCGCGCTCAAATTGAACGCGGCGAGTTGGTGTACATTGCGCATCAGATGGATTTTTTGGCGCAGGTGTTAAGTTCCCCAATCACGCAAATATAAAAAGTCATAGCCAATGGTGCGGTTGCTGACTTTTGCAATCGGCGGCTGCATCCGTTTGAACTGGTTGCGGCGAATGCGGATTGTGACTGCGTTGACAAATTTTTCGTTGAAGCCCGCTTCGATGGCTTCCTGCGGGGAGTAGCGCTGGTCAATAAGCAGATATAGAAGTTTGTCCACATTCTCATACGTGAATCCCAATTCATTCTCATCGGTTTGACCTTCCCACAGATCGGCTGAAGGCGGCTTGTCAATGATCGGGGCGGGGATGTTCATCGCACGTGAGAGTTGGCGGACTTGTGTTTTGTACAAGTCGCCAATGGGATTGATCGCGCTAGCGGCGTCACCGTAGTGTGTGCTGTAGCCAAGCAGGATCTCGGTCTTGTTGCTGGTGCCGACGACCAATCCTTTGAAGACTTCGCTTTGGTCAAAGAGCACAATCATGCGTTCGCGCGCCATGATGTTGCCCATGCGCATTTTTGAAATTTGGGGGTCAAGTTTGAAAAGCGGCTCAACCATGTCTGTGATCTCGATGGTTTTACTTTGCACGCCAAGCTGCTCAATTAACAGTTGCGCATGGTCAAGCGAATCACGGCTGGAGGCTTTGTATGGCATCCGTATGGCGAATACATTTTCAGCGCCCAGCGCTTCGACTGCCAGGATGCAGGAAAGCGCTGAATCAAGTCCGCCGGAAAGCCCCACCACTGCATGGGAAATTCCCACACGTGTAATTTCGGATTTGATGAAGCCTGTGAGGATTTCGCGCGCCAGGTTTGTGTTTATGCCAAGTGTCAGATCAGTCACGGGAAAGTATCCTGTTTAATTCTTTTTGGACGAGATTGGTACGTTCATCACGCAGCAAAGGCAAGCGGGCGCGCGTGCGGCGGAGTTGATTCAAGTCCATTTGGGCAAAGGTGAGGGCTTCTTCGTTATAAGGTCCGATAACAATTTCTTCCCCGTTCGGGTCGAAAAGCGTTGCTCCGCCCCAGAAATGCAGACCATCTTCATAGCCCACACGGTTGGCATGTGCCACAAAGGATGTGAACATGCTGGCGTAGGCTTTTGTCACACGTTCCACCCAGCGCGCGGATTCGAGTTTATCCTTGTCGTTCAGTCCGCGCCCAGGGGAAGCGGACGAGAAAAGCATAATATCCGCTCCATCCAGCCAGAGCAGATATGGGGGGGATGCGTGCCAGAAGTCTTCGCAGATCAACATGCCCACGCGCCCAAAGCGCGTATCAAATGCGCGGATCGAATCTCCCCATGCAAAAAAACGACCTTCATCGAAAAGGCCGTAGGTGGGTAAGTAAATTTTGTGGTGAACGTGAACGACTTTTCCGCCGGAAAGGTAGGCGGAGGCAACGTAAAAACGGTGACGCGAATCTTCGTCTACAAATCCAATGACCAGGTCCAGATCGCGGCTCTCTTTTAGCAAATGCTTGAAGACGGGGTCATCCTCTGTTGGCTTGTGCGCGACCGAGGCAACCAAATCCTGTAAAACATAGCCTGTGAGGGAAAGTTCAGGAAAAACAAGCAGGTCTGCTTTTTCAGATTTGGCTTGTTTTATGTAATCCATATGCTTGGCGAGATTCACTTCAACATCTCCCAATTTTGTGTTGATCTGGGCAAGGGCAAGGTTTAGTTTCATTAATGCGAATCTTACCATTAAACATAAAACCTCCGAGGTCTTTAAGACCTCGGAGGTTTGTCTGGCGGGGAGGGGGGGATTCGAACCCCCGGTGGACCGGAGCCCACAATAGTTTTCGAGACTATCCCATTCAACCACTCTGGCACCTCCCCAAGCATAACCCGCGGACGCAGATTATAACTCCGTTTTATGTCATTGCGAGGGAGTTCTTCCCGACACTTGCGCCGTACGCCAGTGTGGCGAGCAATCCCCTTATTTTGGCGAGGAGATTGCTTCGTTCCTCGCAATGACATCACAAATCCACGCTCTCGTGCAGATCGGGATAATGTACGTTGCCTAATTTTTGTTCGTTCAAAAGTCCCTTCAAGGTCATGGCTTGTTTTTCTTCACCATGCACCAAAAAGATTTGTTTGACTGTATCTTTGACGCCCATGGCATATTTCACGAGCAAATCCTGCCCCGCGTGACCAGAGAGTCCGCCGATGGTTGCCACGTCACATTTGCGTTCGTGTACTTCGCCAAAGATGTTCACTTCTAGTTCGCGGTCTGCCAGTCTGCGCCCCAGTGTATTGGGCGCCTGCCATGAAACGATGCAGATGGTATTTTTGGGATTATCAATATTATTGCGGATATGATGCACGATGCGCCCTGTTTCTGCCATGCCCGAAGCGGAGATAATGACCATCGGCTCTTTGATGTCATTCAAGGCTTTGGATTCCTCGACCGACTTCACGTAAGTCAGCATCTTGAAATCCAGCGCAGGGTGACGCGCTTCTGCCACGAACTGAGCCGTCTCTTCATCAAAACATTCCAGATGATTTTTAAAAACTTGCGTGGCGTTCACCGCCAGCGGACTATCCACGTAAACTGGCACACGCGGCACAGAGCCATCTTCCATCATCTCGTTTAAGTTGTAGACCAATTCCTGAGTGCGCCCCACCGCGAAGGCTGGCACGATCACTTTTCCACCGCGCTCCACAGTGCGTTTGACCACATCACGGAACTCAATAAAAGCATTCTGCGGGTCGCTGTGTGATTTATCGCCGTAGGTTGATTCCATGATCATGTAGTCAGCGGCTTCGGGTAAAACAGGGTCGCGCAATAATGGCATTCGATATCTGCCAATATCACCGGAAAACCACAAGCGGATTTTCCGCCCCTTCTCCTCGATTTCGAGCGACACACCTGCCGAACCGAGAATATGTCCCGCTTCGTAAAAACGAGCGATCACACCGGGAATGGGTTCAAATGCTTCAACATAATCCACGCCTTTGAACATGCCTGCAACTTCTTCGGCATCCTGTTCCGTGTACAACGGCTCGATCGGACCCTCGCCGCGTTGCGCGCGTTTCTTATTTACAAATTCCGCATCCGATTCCTGAATGCGCGCCGAGTCGCGGATCATCAAACTTCCCAGGTCGGTTGTCGCGTGCGTGGCGTAGATCAAACCTTCGTAGCCTTGTTTTGTCAGGTTGGGCAAATTTCCCGCGTGGTCAATATGCGCGTGCGAAAGCAGCACTGCATCCACAGTCTTTGGGTCAAATCGAAAATTCAAATTGCGCTCGTAGGACTCTGCTCGTTTGCCCTGATACAACCCGCAATCCAAAAGTAGCTTCGAACCGTTAATCTCCAGTAAATGCTGACTTCCGGTTACCGTATGCGCCGCGCCATGAAAATTAATCCGCATTTTTAGCTCCAAGTATTTTTAAAATTTGCGCGCCATAGATTTCCACGCGCGAAGGCGTTTCCTTCATGATGAGCGCCAACTCATCCATGTTTTTTGGCGGGTTTCCTGCGAGCGCTGACACATAGGGCTTCGGCAGAATAACATCTGACTCGACACCCATATCTATCCCGACCTTTTTTCTCCATACCTTCAATTTTTCCAGCCGACGAAGATACGCGTCATTCTTCGCCTCGATCTGTTTCCGCTCAACGAGTGGAGCAGAAACCCCGTGACGGACTGCGGACAAGACCCCATCACCCCATAAATGGATCTGCTTCTCACTTAAACCCAGGGCGGAAAGATCAACTTTATGTTGAGGCGAATTCTTAGCTATCATGACGAGCGTGTCATCCATGACAACTTTATAAACCGGACGGTTTAATTTTTCCGCTTCGGTATCGCGCCACTTGCATAATTGTGCCAAAAGAGTCAGGTCGCGGAGCGAAAGATCCTTGCGGGTGGCGAAGCGCTGCCATGATTCACTGTTCAATTTTTGTTTTTGCTCATCAAAAAGGCAGGCGCGCTTGAAATCTTCCAGCGCAAAACTCAGGCGCTCTTTTTCGCGCAATTCCTTCTCCAGCACATCGCGCAAATCAAAAAGATAATGCGTATCGAGACGCGCATAATGGATCTGTTCTTTTGTCAGCGGGCGCGCGGCCCAATTTGCTTTTTGATGGCGCTTGTCGGTTTGAATTTTGAATTTTTCGTTCAGCAATCTGTCCAGACCCACTGCCGGGTAGCCGAGAATACGCGCGGCGTGCATCGTATCAAACAGGTTCGCAAAAGAGAATCCAAAATCGCGCCGCAGGCAGACCAGGTCATATTCTGCGGCGTGGAATATTTTCTCCATATTCGGGTTTGAGAAAATGGGAGCGAGCGGACTCAAATCTTTCAACACAAGCGGGTCGATCAGGTAATCTGCATGGGTTGATGAGATCTGTGCCAGACAAACCTGCTCGCGAAAAGCGTGCAGGCTGTTGGATTCGGTGTCCACTGCCACACGGCTTTGTGTGACAAGGTCATCTATCATTTGTTGTAATAATTGCGGGGTATTTACCCAAATAGGCGGAGGCAGAGTTTCGGACATATTGGTTGATTATAAACCTTTCAATCAGCTGAGAAATTACAATTAACTTTTGAGTTCTTTTTCCATGACCATGCCGTCTTCGCCATCGTTGTAATAATTATTCCAAATTTCAGCAGTGGCGTAACCTTCTTTTTCATACATTGAGATCGCAGCCTGGTTTGAGATGCGGACGGTTAACCGGGCGCGCGGCACGCCGAGTTTGGCTTCGCAGGCATGGAGCAGGGTGCTCCCGATGCCGCGTCGCCTGTAGCGTGGATCAACTGCGATGGTGGCAATCCAGCCCCAGCCTTCGCGCGGACGCGGATCACCGGCTATAAATCCAGTCATTTGGCCGTCTTCCACTGCCTTGAGTCGGATCACTTCGGAGAAAGTCAGAACTGCGATCAGGTCAAACAAGGGCCAGGCATCTTTCCCAAAACTTTCATTTTCAAGTTTGCGGAGCGCGTTGAGATCAAGAATGGATGCGGTGACTATTTCCATGGCAGGGCGATTGTATCAATAAAAAAGGTAGAAAGTGGAATTTGAATATTCCACTTTCTACCTTTTTACTTTTTATTTCTTACTTTTATTTCTTCGCATCTTTGCCAAGGAAGTTGTCCAACATACTGGTGAATTCCATCGGGAAGATGAACTTGGTGGACGGGCTGGTGCCAATCGACTTGAGCGTTTCAAAATACTGCAAGGTCATGGTCTTCTGGTCCACAGCTTTGGCGGCATTGAAGATTTTTTCCAAGGCAACAGCAAAACCTTCTGCGCGTAATGCCTGAGACTGCTTATCGCCTTCTGCGCGCAAAATGTTGGACTCGCGCTCGCCGGTGGCTTGCAAAATAGCGGCTTGTTTGGCGCCTTCTGCACGATTGATGGCGGCTTCCTGGTCACCCATTGATTCGGTCACCAGAGCGCGGCGAACACGTTCTGCCGTCATCTGGCGGTTCATTGCATCCTGAACTCCGGGCGGAGGAAGAATCTCGCGGATTTCCACGTTGGTCACTTTCACACCCCAGCGTTCGGTCACTTCATCCAAACGGGTGCGAAGCATGTTGTTGATGTGCTCACGTTCTGAAAGCACATCATCCAAAGGAATACCGCCGATGACTGCGCGTAAAGTTGTAGCCGCAATACCTGCCGCAGATAATTCAAAGTTTCCAACCTGCAAAACCGACATGGCTGGGTCTAATATTTTGTAGTACCACAGAAAGTCAATCGAGATGGGAGCATTGTCTTTTGTGATGGATACTTGATGCGGTACCTCGCGAATTTGTTCGCGAAGATCAACTCTTACCGCGCGGTCAATGACAGGTATCAGCAAAACGATACCGGGTCCTTTCGGCTCCTGCAATACACGACCCAGTCGAAAGACAACCAGGCGTTGATATTCAGGCACGATACGAATGGCATTGGCAAGGAAAACAAGACCAATGACCAGTACAGCGCCGACGAAACAAAAAATAGTGCCACCAGCTAAACCAGCGTTACCCATACTATTTCTCCTTCTTGAATGTTAGATTGACTAATTAATTATTTTTCTCAACAACGAGGACAAAACCCTCGCGACGAACCACATGAATTGAACTGCCAGCAGGGATGGCTGTATCACTTCTGGCTGACCACATTTCCCCTGATACAAATACGCTTCCCTCTTCGTGGATGGTTGATCTGGCTTCACCGTTTGAGCCAATCAGTGTTTCTAGATCATGCACCGGGCGTGCCTGTGCGGCTTGCACAGTTTTTCGCACCCCGACCCACAAAAAGGCAGACACAAGCCCGGAGGTCACCAAAGCAACAAACGGGTTGACAGCGGGCTTCCATCCATCCACTGCAAACAAAAACACCGAACCTATCACCAGCAGAAGAATCGAAACCCCGAGATACGGTTCGCGTTTTGGCTTTTGAATGGCATAAATAAACGGAACGATGCTCAGAACCAGAAGAACCAACGCCCACCAATTGAAGGACAGGTTGTAGACTGCGTATCCCGCCAATGCGAGGCAAAAGAATGCTCCAACTTCAAACAGCCCTGTGCCCGGTGTAATAATCGCCATCAAGCCAAGCAAAACGCCGCTCAGCAGGATCAGGTATGCAATATTTGGTTCCAGTAGAAAGTCCATTTGTGCCTCTTTTTGATTATACAACAAGAAGGATGCGATTTAGTTAATTTACGCACGGTGCCGTTCAAAAGTTGCGTAAATTAAGCTGGATGCTGGTTGTATAATAAAGCTTCTTAAATTAAACAGATTGGAGTCTCAGTGAAATTTCAAAAAATTTGCGTCATCGGACTTGGCTACATCGGTCTTCCTACTGCTTCCACATTTGCTGTGCATGGTGTCAACGTTCTAGGCGTGGACACCAGCCAGCCCATCATTGATACCCTGAACAGGGGCGAAATCCATATTCACGAACCAGGCTTGCACGACGAAGTAAAAAAAGCCATTCAGTCGGGCAACTTCAAAGCCGCCACAAAACCCGAAGAGGCAGATGCCTTCATCATCGCCGTGCCAACGCCCTTTCAGGAAAATAAATTTGGCAAGTACAACGGCGTAACTTACAAACGGGCAGACATGCGTGCCGTGATCTCTGCCGCCGAATCGATCGTTCCATTTTTGCGAAAGGGGAATCTGGTGGTGCTCGAGTCGACTTCACCGCCGCGCACCACTGTGGATTTGGTGACGCCCATCCTCGCCCGCTCCGGGCTGGAAGCTGGGCGCGACTTTCATTTGGTTTATTCACCCGAACGGGTTTTGCCAGGGCAGATCATGCGCGAGTTGATCGAGAACGCGCGCGTAATCGGCGGCGTGACCCCAGAGTCCGCGCAAGCGGGGCATGACCTGTACGCCACCTTTGTCAAAGGACAGATCATCCAAACCGACGCAACCACCGCCGAAATGGTCAAGTTGATGGAAAATACCTACCGCGATGTGAATATTGCCATCGCCAACGAATTCTCGCGTCTTGCCGATAAATTTGGCGTGGACGTGTGGGAAGCGATCTCGATTGCCAACCTGCATCCGCGCGTGAAAATTCTCAGCCCCGGACCAGGTGTCGGTGGGCATTGCATCAGCGTGGACCCGTGGTTCTTCGTCGAAGCCGCGCCAGAGTTGACTCCGCTTATTTATCACGCACGCCAGGTCAACGACGCGCAGCCGCATTTTGTTGTGGGTACGATCAAGCGCGCGCTCGGCTCACTTGAGGGGAAAAAGATCGCCGCCCTCGGGCTGGCTTACAAACCCGATGTGGACGATCTGCGCGAAAGCCCTGCAAACGAAGTTATACATTTGCTTCAGGATGAAGGGGCGCAGGTGAAGGCGTGGGAGCCTTTCAAGCCGGATGCAAATTTGGCAGGCATTTCCATGTCGCCTACTCTTGAAGATGCCATCCAGGAGGCAGACGCGCTTCTGTTGTTGGTCAACCACACAGAATTTCGGCAATTCAATCCAGTAGAAATTGCTGGGAAAACAAAGGCGCGTATTCTTGTTGACACTGTCAATGGCTGGACTGATGAAGCATGGCAAAACGCAGGCTTTGATGTCCATACTTTGGGTGTCGGAAAATAGTCAATGCGTATTTCATCCTTCATCCTTTATCCTTCATCCTTTTCATGAAAATTCTCTCTGTGTTTGGCACACGTCCCGAAGCCGTGAAAATGGCGCCCGTTGTAAAACTGCTGGCTCAAACAGCAGGCATTGAATCGCGCGTCTGCGTTACCGCCCAGCATCGGCACATGCTTGATCAGGTTTTGAATTTGTTTGAGATCAAACCTGATTACGATCTGGACTTGATGCGCGTCGACCAATCCCTCGCGCAATTAAGCGCGGCGATCTTTACCCATCTTGACCCCGTGCTTGAAGATTTCAAACCCGACTGGGTGCTGGCGCAAGGTGACACGACCACAGTTGCGATTACATCCCTGCTGGCATACTACCACCGTATAAAATTTGGTCACGTAGAAGCCGGGCTTCGTACTCACGACAAATGGCAGCCCTTTCCTGAAGAGATTAACCGTCGCATAGCGGGCGTAACCGCCGACCTGCATTTTGCGCCAACAGAATGGTCAAGGCAAAATTTATTGCGCGAAGGCATTGCAGATGAAATCATCAAAGTCACAGGCAACACAGTCATTGACGCATTGCAATTTGTGTCCATGCAGGCTGAGCCGATAGAAATTACTCAACTAACAACTAGATTGCTTCCTCGCAATGACATTAAAAAAATAATTCTCGTCACAGCCCATCGCCGCGAGAATTTTGGGTCGCCGATGGAAAACATCTGCCGCGCATTGCTCGAACTGGCAAAGCGCGGAGATGTTGAGATTGTTTATCCCGTCCACTTGAACCCGAATGTGCAGGAGCCTGTCAACAGGTTGCTCAAAGATGTGGAACATATTACCCTTCTGCCTCCTTTGGATTATCTGCCTCTGGTGCATTTGATGAAACATGCCGCGCTCATTCTCACCGACTCTGGCGGAATTCAGGAAGAAGCGCCCGCTTTCGGCATCCCAACCCTTGTTTTGCGCAATGTTACCGAACGTCCGGAAGGAGTGGATGCGGGTACGCTTAAACTGGTTGGGACAGAGACCAGCTCCATTGTTCAGGAAGCGAAGCGGCTTTTGGACGATGAATTCGCCCATACAGAAATGGCGAAGGCGGTCAATCCGTACGGCGATGGTCACGCAGCGGAAAATATCGTCCAAGCCTTGTCAAGCAGGGATAAATGAGAAATTCTTTGCAAAATTGTATAGCACATGAAAATTTTGGCACGGTTCAGAATAGTTGAAAAAGTGAACATAGCACCTTTACAAATTCAGGAACGAATTGTTGACCGGGTGATAGCGTAATAGTCCCGGCGAAGCAGGTAGAGTTGTTACTGAAC